>Ga0335069_10000589_pt1 | contig 60910 bp, 62 predicted proteins | sample Lox_Sample_11_FD_206714 | JGI IMG/M metagenome (GOLD analysis project Ga0335069, IMG submission 206714) | Soil microbial communities from Loxahatchee National Wildlife Refuge, Florida, United States - Lox_Sample_1.1 | ecosystem: Environmental > Terrestrial > Soil > Wetlands | place: USA... | reverse complement strand
CAAATTTTCAGCTCCTTTCCGTGCGGCTTCGGTATCGTATCCGAAACCTTTGCAGCCGCGGTGCGTTTCCCCGCGTGAGAAGTGGTACGTCGCAATGACGAGACACGGACGAGACCGTGCGATCGCGTAGTCGACCCACTCACGAATCAGCTCACCGTAAAACGGCCACCCAAGATCGAACATCCCGCCGACATTTCGAAACGGCTGCAGAATCCCCGGCGGTGTTTTCGTGATGATGGCGAGGTTCAGACGGCCGTCCATGCACTTCATGACCGCGATTTCAGTCGGGTGCTGGGTGCGATAGAACTGCCGATGCAAACGTTCTGACGGGTCCGAGAACGCCTCACTCTGCTCGTTGTTGCGAGCAATAACGAAATCGATAAGTTTTTGGCTCATAGGTTGCGAAGAGTGCAGACGCGCGGCAAGGATGCTCATTCAGTCCTCCAGTGTGGTGGTTGAGAGTCTTTTACGAGAACAAAACTTCGTCCGAGTCTATCTGCAAAAGAGAAAAATGCAAGTGCTCCTGATAATGAATTTCGGAACGAATATCCTACTACGGAGTGGTAAAAATAAAAAGATTTCATGTACTTCTTGCTATACTGAAGCCATATCAGATCCATTTAAATATATGAAAACATCTTCGCTACTTTGGGCACTCGTGATCGCGGTTGTGGTGCTCGCGGTCGGTTCCTACTGGATGCAAAGTACCCAGCCTCCGACACCTGCAATAGGCCCAAACACTCAGCTCGGCATCAACGGCTCGCCCAATCAGGGCAATTTGGGGCAACCAGCGAGCGGTACCCCGCAGCAACCGGGACAAACTTCGCCGGCTGGTGACGGCACCGGCCCTGCGGTCAACCTCACGCTCGGGGTCGATTCGAAAGACTCTACCGGTAAGTACCTGATTGCCTTCACCGGCCAGGCGCTCTACACCTTCGACCACGACACGACCGACAAGAGCAACTGCAGCGGCAACTGCGCAACACAGTGGCCGCCATACACAATGCCGATAAACACGCCGATGAACCTGCAAGCTGGCATCACGGGGAAAGTCAGCATGATTACGCGCCCGGATGGTTCCTTGCAAGTGAGCTACAACGGTCACCCGCTCTACTTCTACGCGGGCGACAAAAACGGCGGCGACACGACCGGCGACGGCGTCGGCGGCATCTGGCACCTCGCGAGACCGTAAGTATTTTTCCAGGTTCATCAAGCGGCCGGGGCTTCGCCCCGGCCGCTTTTTTCCGTCATTTTCCTTAAGAAATTCTTCACCATCCCCAACGTCTACTACAAAAGGATTACCAGATTAATGCCATTTCGTATGGTTATCCTTTCGCTCTTTATCGGTTTAATCATTGGCGGTGCGACAGTCATTTTCGCCATCGAAAACACGGCGACAATGACGGTCAGCTTCCTCACCTGGCACATCACGGCTCCTACAGCATTCTTCGTGATCGCGAGCTTCGCAGTTGGTCTCACGGCAGCATTTCTTTCGCTGCTCCCGCGCCTCATCGCGCAAGAGTATGAGATGCGCGTTGTCCGCCGCGAAAAGCGCGCAATCGAAGGTGTTGCGAAGTCGCAAAGCCAAACGCAGGAAATTCCCGTGGTCGAACGGGCATACGCCTAAATTGCTCATTCAATAAAATCAAAAAGCCGGACGCACGTCCGGCTTTTCTCTTGTATTGACGCATCCGTTTTCCCGCAGTACGGTTCATCCGGCAGCCTGCGAGGGCATGCTCTTTGAAACCGACCTTGCGAAGGGTCAATCTCTGAGAGGAGACCGAGATGACTACGAATCTTATCCAAACGGTGAAGCTTCTGTCCACGCCATATCCGAAAACCAGAGACAATGACGAGGTGCACGATTCAGTGCTCAGAAGAGTGCTGCACCAAGGGATCGATTTTGTACGCCATAACAGTACAGACGAGCTGCTCGAATTAGTGGAGTCCAACGAAATGAGTTGCCAGTACTGGGTCGCAGCGTTCGAGGCGTTTATTGTCGGCAACTTCCAACAAGCGGACGACATCTTGAGCTGGATCGTACGGAAGCTGCTGCCTGAGGCAGGCGACAGACACCCCGTCCCGCCTGCTATCATTGTCGGCATCTTGCGCGCTGCGGTGTGGTGCGAGACATTCTCAGAAGCTCCAAATCATCATTTCGCCAAAATCCTCCCCGGCCATCTGGGCAACTTGCTCAGAGCGCAAGCGGAATTCCATCAAGAGAACGATCCTGCGGAGAAGTGGATCATCGGCCAGTTCTCGGAGATGCTGAGCATGTACCTCAACTATGAGCACGGAAAATATTTCGATCGAGTTTCCGCGATTCTCAAGCCCCTGCAAAATGTATGTCTTCGCAATGGGGTGCAGAACAAACTGTTGCATGAGCTTGTGACTCGCCTCTTCCACAATATGACCCAGACGGCACGGATCAACATGATGTGGAATTGGCATAAACGAACCCATGATATGGATGAATCAGAGCTGCAATTTGTTCAATAAGCCCGATGCCATATTAAAAAGTCCCGCGTTCGCGGGACTTTTTCTTTTAGTAGCTGCGGAGTTGCTTCGCCCGTTCGTGGAAACGAATGCGCTCGAGGGCTTTTGCTTCGATCTGGCGGATGCGCTCGCGCGTGACGCCGAATTCGCGGCCCACTTCTTCAAGCGTGTAGCAAATACCTTCGTCGGTGAGGCCGTTGCGCATTTCGAGAATCTTGCGCTCCTTCGGCGAGAGCTCATCGAGGATGTTCATCATTTGTTCCGAAAGAATGCGACGTGAAGCGTCTTGATCCGGCGATGCGATCGTTTCGTCGGCGATGAAAGAGCCGAGCGTCGAGCGCTCGTCGTCGTCTTCGCCTACCGGCGATTCGAGAGAGACGGTGTCTTGATTGATCTTTTGGATCGTGTAGATCTTGTCGACTTCGATGCCCATTTCTGCGGCGATTTCTTCCGGAAGCGGGTCGCGGCCGAGGTGCTGCGAGAGTTCGCGGACCTTCTGCTTGTACTTGGCGATCGTTTCCACCATGTGGACCGGAATACGGATCGTGCGCGACTGGTCTGCGAGGGCGCGCGTGATCGCCTGGCGAATCCACCAGGTCGCATAGGTCGAGAATTTGTAGCCTTTGGTGTAGTCGAATTTGTCGACCGCCTTGAAAAGGCCGAGGTTGCCTTCCTGGATCAAGTCGAGGAGTGTCAAATCCGGCGAGCGGTTCACGTATTTTTTCGCGATCGACACGACGAGGCGCAAGTTGGAGCGCGCAAGAATGCCGCGCGCTTCATCATCGCCATCGACGATGCGCTTCGCGAGCGTCTTTTCCTGTTCGCCGTTCAAAAGCGGGTACTGACCGATTTCGCGCAGATACATTTGCACGGAATCGTAGTTGGAATCGGAGCGGCGGTGCTGGAGCTTTTTGCGCTCAAGAACCGTGTCGGCCGAATCATCGCCGAGCATCCCGCCACCTTCGAGTACGTCGATCCCCGCTGCGCCGAATTTTTCGTACATCTCTTCGAGGAGCGTCATGTTGTCCTCGATCGTCGGGAATTCGCGGAGAATTTCGTCGTACGTGATGTAACCGCGTTCGCGGCCGAGCTTGATCAACTCTTCCACTTTCTCCTGCGACTTCTCGCGCGTATTTTTCGTAGGCTTCCCGGCGCGTGCAGGGATGCGTTTGCTGCTCGTGCGTGCAGCGCGCGTCGACGCAGAGCGACGCTTGAGAGGTGCGGCAGCAGTACGAGTGGAGCGCTTCACGCGCTTGATACTCTGCTTTTTAGTGTGTTTTTTCGATGAAGTCATACCATCTATATGCAAAACAACAGAGAGCTGCTCCGGTTCTTCCGGTAGCTGCCCGTTCTGCTGATATCTCTTTTACCTATGCCAGGTAGATTTTATTTCACATCCCTCCCGGCGAGGTTGGATCTGTACTCTACGCTCTTTCTCGGATTTTTGCAATCCGGGTTTTCAACAGGTTATACACACCCAAAAGGCGCTGCACCTCCTCTTCATTCCCCGCTTCCTGAGCTCGGACAATCTCATCGTGAATTGCCGGAAGGCGCTTCTCGCGTAACAGCTCGCCGATCAGGGTTGTGACATCGAGCGCGACGGAGCGACTCTTCGTGTGGTCGCGTTCTGCGGCAAATCGCAGCAATTCTTTTTCGTGTTCGGGAGTTTCCTGCAATTTTGCGAATGCCTCCGCCCCGATAGCTTCTGCAATTTCGCGCTCGAAAACAATAGTGTCGATCGTCGGTACAGGAAGCGACTGTTGCCAGAGCAAAAGTGCGTATGCCTGGCGGGCACGGTCACTCGGTTTGCTCGGTGCAGCTTCGCGCGCTGAAGCAGATTCAAATCCTGGCGTGCGCGCAACTTTCCCGAGCGCTTCATGCACCGCGCTTTCAGAGACGTTGAGCCGCTGTGCGATCTCGCGCACGTACGCATCGCGCGCGATCGGCGACTGCACATCGGAAAGAAACGGCAGCACAGCTGTCTCGATGCCACGGCGAAAAACATCTGGACTCTTCGCGTGTTCTTCCAGCACATCAAGGAGAAATGTGATGATATCTTTCGAATCGCGAATCGCCGCTTTCCATGCATCCGCGCCGTCTTTCAAAATGAGATCCGCCGGATCGAGACCCGTGGGAAGCTGCGCAACTTTTACATTGAGTCCGCCTTGGAGCGCTGCACGTGCGGCGCGCCCTGCCGCCTTGATCCCCGCCTGGTCCGCGTCGAGTGCGATCACGAGGTTGTCCGTCATCCGATGGATCAAGCTCGCATGTTCAGGGGTAAACGCCGTGCCGGAAACGGCGACCGTATTGCCCCATCCGGCTTGGTGTGAAGCCAAAAGATCCATCTGCCCTTCCACCAAAACCGCGCAACTAAGCTTGCGCATCGCGAGTTTTGCTTTGTCGAAACCATACAGAATGCGGGACTTATGAAAGAGCGGTGTTTCAGGCGAATTGAGGTATTTCGGCGCCTCAGGAGAGGCATTTTCGCCGAAAATTCTCCCCGAAAATCCGATCACGCGACCGGCGGAATCCGCAATCGGAAACATGATGCGATTGCGAAATTTATCGAGCGTGCCGCGATCACCTTTCTTGCCGATGCCTGCATCAATGATTTCTTTTTCGGAAAATTTCTTCGCCTTCAAATAATCGGACGCAGCAGTCCATTCGCTCCCCGCGAGTCCGAGACGGAATTCTTTGATCGTCGCATCGGTCATCCCGCGCTCGTGCAAATATTTCCGCGCTTCGTCTGAGAGTTTCCCCGTGTAATAAATCGTCGCAGCTTCGAGAAGCTCGAAGAGCCGCTCGCGTTCGTCTTTTTCTTCTTTGTAGCCGCTATCGTACTGAATCTCGACGCCCGCTTTTTCCGCGAGCACTTTCAAGGCTCCCTTGAAATCGAGGCCTTCAATTTTCTGGACGAATGTGAAAATGTCACCGCCTTCGCCGCAGCCAAAACAATGATACGTGCCGCGATCTGCGGAGACGAAAAACGACGGTGTCTTTTCGGAATGAAACGGACAGCGCGCCCGCAGCGTGGAGCCGGCGCGATCAAGCTTTACGTACTGCGATACGACATCGACGATCGAGAGTCGGTCTTTGATCTGCTGGACGGTATCGGACGACATGCGGCCATTATGCGCCTTGGCACAAAAATCGAAAGCCCGGGCGTTGCCGTCCGGGCTTCTCTTTATTGCGTGCTGTGATTCGTATTACAGACCATATCTACTGAATGACGAAGACCGACGCCGTATCCGACTGTCCCCGCAACGATGGCACAAAATGCTCCAGTGAAGAGCATCGCAAGAGCAAGATCCCGAATCGGCACGAACCCATTGAATCGAGCACGGAACGCATCCAACTCACTCCAATCTCGCCAGCTTCGAGCAGTACTGCTGTGTCTCATGGCTTTCTCCTTTCACTGAACGCGATTGTAAACGTTCGCACCAAAAACAAAAGCCCGAACGAAAATGTCCGGGCTTATGTAATGATCTGTCTCACTTGCGCGTCGATATGACGGCCAACACTCCAAGGACAAGGAGTGAGATCCCGAGTCCCAATTTGGGGTTGTCGAACGCCGAGCCGACGAAGTAACCACCGAACGCGACGGCAATCCAACCAAGAATTTGACTGAGTCCTGCCATTGCTGAAGCGAGCTTTTGCTCCTCTTTTTGTTCCGTCACCTGCGTCGTCATTGAACAATCTCCTTTGAACGATACTGGGTTTTGCGTGACTTCTTCCAGGATACGGTCTTGCCGTACTGATCGAATGCATACAAGCGACAGTCGTAGTAGTGCCTGATCTGCGCGTTCTTGCGCAGACCGCGGTGTGCGCAGGAACCCATGCGCGTGCCATTGCTCGGCCGGTGAGGCTCACGAGTGATCTCGTGCGTCTCATGCACAGTCTCCTCTGCAGCGGACGCTTTGACGGCTTTCCCCTGGATCTTTTCGAACTTCAGCACGACAGATTCCGTCGGGCGCAGAAGCATCACGCCATTTGTCGAGACCGATTTGATCTCATAGGCTTGTCCGTGACGAACCGTAATCGTGTCGCACACACGCATCATTTCCTCCGTTGAAGTTTCCCCTATTTCTGCCGAAATTATACTATAAGATCATAAGTTGTCAATACAGCAAAAAGGCCGCATTTGCGGCCTTTTTGCTGTATGAGGAGTTGCTTAGCGCTCCACTGCTTCGCGCTCTTCGGGTGCCATTTCGATCGGACGCTGCGATGCGAGCTCAGCTTCCATGAGCTCAATGAGCTCGTGTTTCTTGGAACCCGGGAAGCCCGTACCAGCTGGAATGAGGCGACCGATAATGACGTTCTCCTTGAGACCGACCAGGCGGTCGACTGCACCGGAGACAGCTGCTTCCGCGAGTTTGCGTGGCGTGTTCTGGAAGGAAATTGCCGAGAGGAACGATGCGCGTGTGAGCGAGACTTCGGTGATGCCGAGGAGAAGCTGCTTGCCTTTAGCTGGCTCACTGCCCGTCTCTTTCGCAACGCGGTTGAGGCGCTCGAACTCGAAGTCGGCAACGATGTCACCCGCTGAGATACCCGTGTCGCCTGCCGACGTGATCGAGACGCGCGAGAACATCTGCTTGACGATGATTTCGAGGTGCTTGCGGCCCGTCGAGACACCCTGCAATTCGTAGATGCGGGTGATTTCACCGATGATGTATTCCTGCGAGCGCTCCTTGCCGGCCATGAGGAAGAGTTCGTCGAGATCCGCTGAACCATCCGTGAGGAAGTCGCCCTTTTGGACGCTCTGACCCACCTTGACCGTGATCTGGCGCAATGGGTGTATGCGGTACTCCGTTTCTTTCTTCGCAGCCTTCGCGGTCTTCCCTGTCGATGCGGTGTCCGGAACGATCGTGATTACCGTTTCCTGACCGTCTTTGGCGATGTCTGAAATAACGCCGGTGACGCGTGCGATCGTTGCGGGGAGTTTTGGCGCGCGCGTTTCGAAGACTTCTTCGACACGTGGCAGACCCATCGTGATGTCGCCGCCCGTCGTCGCGACACCTCCCGTGTGGAAGGTACGCATCGTGAGCTGCGTGCCCGGTTCACCGATAGCTTGCGCTGCGATGACGCCGACTGCTTCGCCGAGGTCGACGAGATCGCCGGTCGTGAGGTCAACGCCATAGCATTTTTGGCAAACGCCGCGTGCGACTTTGCACGTCATCGGTGAGCGAACAGTGACTTCGGTAACGGACGCATCGTCTTCGATTGCCTTTGCATCGTCGCGCGAGAGAAGTGCGCCACGCTTGAATGCGCCTGCCTCCTCGGCGAGGACGCGGCCGTGGATACGGTCGGCAAAGCTGCCACCGATGTTTTCTTTGCCCGGGCGCTTGATGACGACGCCTTCTTTCGTACCGCAGTCGTTTTCGAGAACGACGACATCGTGCGCGACATCGAAGAGACGGCGCGTGAGGTACCCGGCGCGCGCCGTGTTGAGCGCAGTGTCGGCGAGACCTTTGCGAGCGCCGTGCGTCGAGATGAAGTACTCGATCGGCGTCAAACCTTCCTTGAGAGATGCAGTGATCGGGAATTCGATGATTTCACCGCGCGGGTTGGTGATGAGACCTTTCATGCCCGCCATTTGGTGGAGCTGGACGACGGAACCACGCGCACCCGAGGTGATCATGTCGTGGACCGGACCTTGCTTGTCGAGCGATTCGACGACGTGCTTGCGCAATTCGCCGGAAACTTTCGCCCAGATTTCGATCGTCATGCGCTTGCGCTCTTCTTCGGTGAGAAGACCGGAGAGGTAGTTTTCCTCTTCCTTCGCAGCTGCCACGCGGCCCGCTTCAACCATTTCTTTCTTCACGCTCGGTACGACGACATCGGAGAGTGACCACGTGATGCCGGCGTAGGTGGCGTAGCGGAAACCGAACGCTTTGATCTTGTCGAGAATCTGCGGGATACCATCGAGCGAGTAGTGCGTGACGAGGTTTTGCACCAAGTTCGCCATGCGCTTGTTGGTGATCTCTTCGTTGATGTACGGGAAGTCGTTGGGAAGGACGGAGTTGAAGAGGAGGCGTCCGACGCTCGTCTCGAAGACCTTACCTGCGAAGTGCGCGTACTTTTTGTTGTCGCTCGGGAGGACTTTGATTTTCGCGCGCAGATCGATCGCGCCAAAGTCGTGCGCGGTGATCGCGGCGTTCGTCGACGGGAACGAATTTCCCTCGCCTTTTGCTCCGTCGATCATCTTGGTCATCCAGTAACAACCGAGAACGATGTCGAGAAGCTTCGATGCGACGACGACGTCGCCCGAGCCCGGCTTCAAGACGTTCTTGTTGGCCGACATGATTTTCGCAGCTTCCATTTGCGCAGCTTCGGAAAGCGGCACGTGAACGGCCATCGCGTCACCGTCGAAGTCGGCGTTGTACGCGGGACACACGAGCGGGTGAACCTGGATCGCGTTGCCTTCGATAAGGACCGGACGAAACGCCTGGATCGACTGACGGTGGAGGGTCGGTGCACGGTTCAAGAGAACGTACTTGCCCTTGATCGCCTCTTCGAGGATCGGCCAGACTTCCGGCGCCTCATCTTCGATCAAGCGACCTGCGCCGCGAATGTTGTATGCGTGTTCGCGTGCGAGGAGTCCCTGAATGACGAACGGTCGGAAGAGTTCCAAAACCATGTGCTTCGGAAGACCGCATTCGTCGAGTGCCAAAGACGGACCGACGACGATGACGGAGCGGCCCGAGTAGTCGACTCGCTTACCGAGAAGGTTCTGGCGGAGATAGCCGTGCTTACCCTTCAAGTAATCTGCGAGCGATTTGAGCGCGCGGCGGCGACCACCGAGGATGCCGAGAACGCCTGCGCCGCGGCGCATAGAGTTGTCGAGGAGTGCATCGACTGCTTCTTGGAGAATGCGCTTTTCATTGCGGAGAATGACTTCCGGCGCGTGGATTTGCTGGAGGCGCTTCAAACGGTTGTTGCGGTTGATGACGCGGCGGTAGAGATCGTTCAAGTCGGACGATGCGTGACGACCGCCTTCGAGCGCAACCATCGGACGAAGTGCCGGCGGCACGACCGGGAGGCGTGTCATGAACATCCACTCAGGGCGAACTCCTGCGCGTGCGAGCGACTGCGCAAGCGCGAGACGCTTCCTAATCTTGTCGCGCTCTGCGGCACCCGCTGTTTCGTACTCTTCCTTGAGGCGCTTTACGAAAACATCAAGGTCGATTTTCTTCAAAATGTCGAAGAGCGCTTCGGCACCGATCGCCGCGCGGAACATCGCGCCGTATTTCACCGCGTAGAGGTGATACGCAGCTTCGTCGAAGACGACACCCTCTTGGATCGATTCGATTTCTTTCTTCGCTTTCGTTGCGAGGTCTTTGAGACGCGTCTTTTCATCGGCGTTGTTCGCGGATTTTGTTTTCTGTTCGAGTTCCTGTTCGAGGTCTTTGAGGAGGCGCGCGCGCTCGTCTTCATCGACTTTTGTGACGATGTAACCGGCGAAGTAGACGACGCGTTCGACTTCCGCAGCCGAAAGGCCGAGCATCAAGGCGATGCGCGAAGGAATTCCGCGGAGGAACCAGATGTGCGCGACCGGAGTGGCGAGATCGATGTGACCCATGCGTTCGCGACGGACGATAGCGCGCGTGATTTCGACGCCACACTTCTCACAGACGACGCCGCGGAAACGGATGCCGCGGTACTTACCGCAGTAGCATTCGTAATCCTTTTCAGGACCGAAAACGCGCTCATCGAAGAGACCGTTTTTCTCCGGACGCTGCGTGCGGTAGTTGATCGTTTCCGGCTTCGTGATTTCGCCGTAGGACCACTCGGCAATGCGGTCAGGAGACGCAAGGCGCATTGCGACTGCTTCGAAGTCCTGCGGGATCGTGTCTTTTTTCTTTTGGAGTGACATAGATTGTGTGTGATTACGCGTTTTCCGCACCAGAAGCTTCTAAAAATTCGATATCGATGCCAAGACCACGCAGGTGTCGGACCAAGACGTTGAACGTCGCCGGCGTGTTGGTTTCTTCGATGCGCTTGCCGGAGACGATCGCGTCGAACGCTGCGGAGCGGCCGAGGATGTCGTCGGATTTGATCGTGAGAATCTCGCGCAAGGAGTACGCCGCGCCGTAGCCCAGGAACGCCCAGACTTCCATTTCTCCCACGCGCTGACCGCCGTTTTGCGCTTTTCCACCGAGCGGTTGCTGTGTGGTCAAGGAGTACGGACCGATCGAACGCATGTGGATCTTGTCTTCGACCATGTGGTGAAGTTTCAACATGTACATGATGCCGACAGAAACCGGCTGCGCGAACGCTTCGCCCGTGCGGCCGTCGAAGAGCACACGCTTTCCATTTTCGGAGAGGCCCGCGCTCTTGAGCTCGTCTTTGATCTCCTCTTCGGTTGCCGAAGCAAAGGATGGAACGACTGCCTGGTAGCCGAGCATTTCTGCCGCGAGGCCGAGGTGAACTTCGTAAATCTGGCCGAGGTTCATACGACTCGGCACGCCGAGCGGTGTGAGGATGATGTCGACAGGGTTGCCGTCCTGATCGTACGGCATGTCTTCCTCGGGAAGAATGCGCGAGATGACGCCCTTGTTGCCGTGGCGGCCGGCGAGCTTGTCACCCACCGAGACCGTGCGCAATTGCGCGACTTCCACGTGCACGCGCTTGATGACGCCGGATTCGAGCTGATCGCCCGTTTCGCGCGAAAAGACTTTGATGCCGACGACGCGGCCGCGTTTGCCGCCTTCCATGCGCAAGCTCGTGTCTTTCACGTCTTTCGCCTTTTCGCCGAAGATCGCGTGCAAGAGGCGCTCTTCCGGCGTGAGCTGCGTTTCGCCTTTCGGCGTTACTTTACCGACGAGGATATCGCCTGGGCGCACTTCCGCACCGATGCGAATGATGCCGTCTTCATCGAGGTTGCGGAGTTTGAATTCGGAAACATTCGGAATGTCGTGCGTCGTGACTTCAGGACCAAGTTTCGTGTCGCGCACGATGCACACGAACTCTTCCATGTGGATCGAGGTGAATTTCGCTTCCTTCGCCATTTTTTCCGAAATAACGATCGCGTCTTCGAAGTTGTTACCGAACCACGGCAAGAACGCCACGCGGACGTTTTGACCGATCGCGAGCTGACCGCCAACCGAGGTCGACGTATCTGCGAGTACGGTCCCTTTCTTCACCGCGTCACCCACAGAAACGAGCGGGCGCTGGTGGAACGTCGTGAAGCCGTTGGTGCGTTGGAAATTGACGAGGCTGTATTCTTTCGTTTTGCCGTCGTTGTTTTTGATTTTGATTTTCTGCGCGTCGGCGTAGATCACCTCGCCCGCTTCTTCTGCGATGATGAGGCGGCCGGAGTCGCGCGCTGCTGCGGATTCGACGCCCGTCGAAACGAACGGGGCTTCAGGCACGACCAAAGGGACGGCCTGTTTCTGCATGTTCGAACCCATCAAGGCGCGGTTCGCGTCGTCGTTTTCAACGAACGGAATCAACGAGGTCGCAACCGAGAACGGCTGGTTCGTCGCGACTTCGACAAAGTCGACGTCTTCGCGGCGCACGATCGTGGGCTTGCCGCCTTTGCGCACTTCCGCAAATTTTTCGGTGAGCTTGCCGTTTTCGTCGCGCGCCGTTGCGGCGTGCGCGATCGCGTATTGTTCTTCTTCGAGCGCGTTCAGGTACTGGATGTCTTTCGTGATCACGCCCTTTTCGACTTTCGCGTACGGCGTTTCGATGATGCCGAATTCGTTGGGTCGCGCGTAGAGCGACATGTGCAAAACGAGACCGATGTTCTTACCTTCCGGCGTGTGGATCGGGCAGACGCGGCCGTAGTGCGAGGAGTGCACGTCGCGCACTTCGAGGCCTGCGCGTTCCGACGTGAGACCGCCGCGGCCAAGTGTCGAGAGCGTGCGGAGGTGCTCGATTTCATCGAGGACGTTGTACTGCTGCATGAGCTGCGAGAGCTGGTCGGTCGTGAAGAATTCGCGGATCGCGGCCTGGAACGGGCGCGGGTTGATGAACGAAACCGGGGTCGAAGTCTCCGGGTCGACCATCGCCATGCGGTCTTGGATGTTGCGCTTCATACGCGAGAGGCCCACGCGCATGCGCTGCTCGAGGAGCTCGCCTGCGAAGCGGACGCGGCGAAAGCCGAGGTGGTCGATGTCGTCCGCCTCTGCGACCGGGTTGATGTTGAGTTCGGAAATGTGGATGACGATGCGAGCGATGTCTTCCAAAGTGAGCGTGCCGTCGTTCAACTCTTTTTCGCTCATCGGGAGACCGAAGCGACGGTTGAAGTGGAAGCGGCCGACTTTCGAGAAATCATAGCGTTCGGATGAAAGGATCGCTTTGACGTGTTCGCGCGCATTTTCAGCAGTAGCGATGTCACCATCGCGGAGGCGCCGGTAGATCTCGACGTACGCCTCTTCCGGCGACTTTGCGTGGTCGTGTGCGAGAGTTGCGGCGATCGCATCACGCGCCGAAGTCTTGCCGAAGCGGTTCATCATCTCCGCATCGCCTGAAAGCCCGAGAACGCGCAAGAGCGAGGTGACCGGGAAACGGCGCTTACGGTCGATCTTTACGTAGATTGCACCGTCGGGGTCGGATTCGATTTCGATCCACACACCGCGTGCCGGAATGATTTTTGCGGCAAAGTAATTCTTGCCCTTGTACGGGACGCCTTCGAAGAAGACGCCGTACGAACGCGCAAGCTGCGGAACGACGATACGCTCAACACCGTTGATGATGAACGTGCCGTGCGCGGTCATCCACGGAAAATCAGCGAGGAAAATTTCCTGCTCTTTTTTGTCGCCGGTCGTTTTGTTCTTGAGGCGGACAACCATCGAGAGCGGCGCTTCGTAGGTGCGCATCGTCTTTTTTGCGGTGTGCTCATCAATGCGCAAATCCCCGAACGTGAATTTCACGAGTTCGAGTTCGAATTTTTTTCCGGAGTGATCCGAAATTGGAGAGAATTCTTTGAAGACGCGCTCGGCGCCCCCTTCGACGAATTCGCGGAACGATGCAATCTGACTTTCGACCAGAGACGGAAGTTTGACCAAGGGCTCCTGGAACTTCCCGAAATACTTCTGCGGACGTACAGCACCCGTCGCTTTTGACATGGCTTGGAATCGATTACCGCGCACAAAAGCGCTCGCAACGCTTCGTATGCGCTCTTATTAAATTTTTGCAAAAACCGGCTTTCGCCGAAAGACCCCTTCCTTCTTTACTCAAAAGCGCATCCGCAACTCAATCGAGCCAGAGCAAATATGTCGCGAGTATACCGTCCTTGCGGACAATCGTCAAATTACGCAAAAGAAAAGCGGATGCTTGTGCATCCGCTTTAAAATGGCCTACTGGTACGGCTTCACCGTGCTGTGGACGACGTGAGTCTTATTGCGCTTGCCCGATGTATCATCCCAACCCGGCTCGGAATCTCCGGGCGGGATCGCGCGCGAAGCGCTCGATCCATCGCGGACGAATCCCACGTCCTTCGTCTTGATTTCTGCACCCCGTGCACTGGCCGTGACTTGTTTCTGTTCAGCCATTATTTTCTCCACAATTTCGGCAGTCCCCACGACTGCTCTGGTATGATATTGCAGTCTTTTGGAGATTATGTCAAGTAACAAGCGAGCGGATTTCTCCGCTCGCTTTGAATGAACTAATGCGTGTACGATTTTGCCTTTCCATCGGGCGGATTGCTGCCGGGCGGGACCGGATTGAGCGCCGATCCGAGCGGTCTGCTCGGGTCGCGGTACATGCCATCCGGTCCGCGCTCAGCATGGTGAATCTCATACGCGGGGCCTTCAGGCCCACGCGGACGATGATAGTGCCGACCAGGCACCGTATTCCAGAGACCCGGTCGAGGATTCTCAGTCCGCTTGTTGCGGTCTTCGAGGGCCGCTCCTAAAGCCAACATGTGCTCCATCCTTCCGTTTCGATGTAATTCTGTTTTCCGCACCTATATTGATACAGATGTGACTAAGAGTCAAGTCCCCGTTTCCTCTTCCACGCCGCGATCTGCGCATGATTACCACTCGTGAGCACAGGCGGCACTTTGTATTTTTTGCCTCTCCACTGCAAGGTATCGGGCCGCGTGTAAACTTCAGGTGAAGCGACTCGTGAGTCTTCGAGCGATTCGATTTTGCCGAGCACCCCCGGAATGTAGCGAGCAATCGCATCGACCATCGTCGCTGCCGGCAATTCCCCTCCTGTGAGCACAAACGGTCCCACTGAGACTTTTTTCGCCTTCAAAATTTTCTGCACGCGCGCATCGACGCCCTCGTAGTGTCCGCAGATGAAAAGGATGTCTTTTTTCTTTGCGAGCTTCTGCGCCATCGCCGCATCGAATTGCGCGCCGTCGGTCGAGAAAAAGATTTTCTCGATGCTCCGCTTTTTGCCAATCGCTGTATGCGCTGCCCGCAGGATCGCATCGGGTTCGAGAACCATACCCGGCCCGCCACCGTACGGACGACGGTCGACCCTCCCCCACTTATCGCGCGCGAAGTCTTTCGGGTCGTAGTACGAGATTTTGATCAGCTTCTTCTCCTGCGCGCGGCCGATGATCGACGCTTTGAAGTATGCGTCGATTGATTCGGGGAAGAGTGTGACGATGTGAAAATGAACCATAGGACGGAAAGCAGCGCGCTCTTAGCAAACCTCGCGCAGCACAGTATGACGCAACCACGACATACAGCAGGAGTAATGTATCAAAAGCAGTCAGCGCAGGTCGTGTTTGCTAAGAGCGCGCAGCTTTCCGAATTACTCACTCTTCAAATCGTTAATCACGTCGTCGACGGTCGTGTCGCGCTCGTACGGCATCGATTGCCCGGCCGCGCGCTCGGAACCTTCCGGTTCTTCGATTTTCAAATTGACGCGTGCGTCGTTTTTCATACCGACGACACGCAAGATCGTGCGGATCGCTTTGGCCGTCGCGCCCGAGCGACCGATCACTTTGCCCATATCGTCCTTGTTGACGGAGAGCGTAAGGAGAACCCCCATTTCATCGACGACGCGATTGATCTTCACGTCGTCCGGGTTGTCGACTAAAGATTTCACCACGTACTCGAGAAACTGCTGATCGCGTTCCATATCAGGATTGTGATGGATTAATATATGCACACTACGAGAATTAATCTCGCGCGTCAAGCGTTTTTACTCCGTGGCAGGAGTTTCTGAAGCAGCCTCTACAGGAGCTTCCGCTGTCGAGGCTTCTGCGGCAGGAGCCTCCTGTGCCGGTTCCTCGGGCTTCGCGACGGTCTTTTTCGGAAGAACATTGATTTTCTTGCTCGAAATGATGCCTGCGGAGACGAGCATGTTGTGGATGGTGGGAGACGGCTGGGCACCGACCGACATCCAGTACTTCACGCGCGCCTCGTCGAGGTTGCGTACTTTCGTATTCGGGTTGTAGGTGCCGACTTTTTCAACAAACTTACCCGCCTGCGGAGCAGACGTGTGTTCGGTGACGACAATGCGGTATGCCGGTTGGTTGATACGGCCTATGCGCTGCATTCGGATCTTCAACATATGTGGGCCGCAATGTAACAGAAATGGCGTAAAAGTTCAAGCCGGCGACCTTCGGTCGCCGGCTTGCGTGGCTCTCAGATTCTCCGCCTCGGATGTGACAGGAAGCCGTCTGCAACGGCAACCAAGAGCGCAACGAATGCAGCGGCTGAGAAGAAAAACCCTGACAGGTCGATGCCGCCATCCCATATTCGCGAAATGACCGCGAATAAAAAGATGAAATCGGAAAAAGCACCGGCCAGTAATGCTGCCTTGCTGAGCCGCACTCTAGTTTTAAACAGGATCACTGCCATGACAGCGATCGCAAGGGTGCCCATTTCCATCAAAGCCTCCTTTCGCTGCGATCACAATGCGGGAACCGCGTCTATTTTGCAACCCGCTCCGCTTCCTCCAATTTGACCGACAACAACTTGGAAACGCCGTCCTGTCCCATCGTTACGCCGTAGAGTTCGCCCGCTGCGGCCATCGTAGCACGGTTGTGGGTCATCACGATGAGCTGAGATTTTGCCCCGAGCTCGTGAATCATGTCGGCGTAGCGCTTCGAATTTGCCTCATCGAGCGCAGCATCGGTCTCATCGAGAATCAAAAACGGCGGCGGATTGACCTGCGACATCGAAAAGATGAGCGCGATCGAGGTAAGCGCGCGCTCCCCACCCGAAAGCACTTCGAGTCCGGAAACTTTCTTGCGCGGCAGGTGCACCGAAACGGTGAGGCCCGCATAGATGTCTTCTTCATCCTCGATAACATCTTCTTCCTCATCGAGATCGCGCGATTCTTTCTTCACGCGCGGCTGCTCGACCCTGAGCGTCGCCTCGCCGCCGCCGAAAAGTTTGCCGAAGAAATTCTTCAAAGCCTCGTTGATGAGTTTCAAACCCTCTTTGAATTTTTCGTCGATCGTCGTTTCGAGCTCCACGATGATGTTTTTGAGCGAGACCGCAGAATTCTCGAGATCGATCAATTCTTTGGCAAGAAACTCGTCGCGCTCCTTCGTTTGGTTGAATTCTTTAACGACGGCATCGCCGTTGCCGACCCCACTTTCCTCGATTTTGATCTTGAGACGTTCGATTTCGCGGCGACGTTTCTCTTGTGCGCTGCGCTCTTCTGAAAGTGCCCCCGACGGGATGTCGCCATTTTGCCAATCGTGAATAGCAGCACCGATTAAGGCAATTCCCTCGCGCACTTCTTCTTCGAAACGCTGTCGCACGCCCGCAAGCTGGAGCCGGGCGGCATTTGCGGAATCCAAACGATTGCGTACTTCGCGAATTTTCGATTCGAGCTCGACGGATTCGCGTTCCGCTGCAAAAGATTGTTCGCGACCCTCCGCGATCCCCGCGCGTGCCATGTCGATATCGGTCACGAGGCGGCTTTCTTCGTGCTCTGTCTGCGCGAGCGAGGCGGCAAGGCGTTCCACGTCGCGCCGAGCTTCTTCGTTGGTTTGCGGCGCGCTCCCCGAAAGCCCGTCGATAAAGGCTTTGATGCGACCGCGAATATCCGACACAATCGAATGAATCGTTGTGATGTCGCCGGTGCGTTCCGCATTGCCCAAAACATCGTCGATCTCGCGGACAAACTGCCGCACGTGTGGGACCGCGATAATCGCCTCGACGGTCACATTACTGGCTTCGAGCGCACCTTCTGCACGACCGAGTTCACGCGCGATTTCTTCGCGACGCTTGCGGACTTCCTGCAGTTTCCCTTCGAGTTCGCGCGCGTGCTGCTGCAAATCTGCGACGCTGCTGTGCGCTGTGCCTCCTTTTTTTGCGGCTGCCTCACGCAAACGCTCGGTGAGCGAGCGTAATTCGTGTTCGTGCGCGTCTTTTTCCTGCCGCAGCCGCGCGTCCTCCTGCGTAATCCAGGCATTCTCGCGTGCGAGGTACTCGCTGAGTTTGTGTGCGAGCTCGTCTTTGAGTTCGCGCGCTTTCTCGATTTTTTCGACCTGCTGTCGCAAAAAATGCAAATGCGGCGCGATCTCGCGACGCAGCGATTTTGTTTTGTCGATATTCACCGCCGTTTCCTCGAGCTTGCGTTCGCTCTCGGCTTTTTTGTGCTGGTAGAGCTTGAGACCGAGCGCATCTTCGACCATTTCGCGCCTCTCGCGCGGCGACGCACTCAAGATTCTGTCTGCCTCGCCCTGCGAAATGATTTGGTAGCCCGAGCCGCCGATGTTGGCACCCGCAAGCAATCGAATCACATCTTTGAGGCGCACCTGCGTACCATTGAGAAGGTACTCGTTTTGCCCGTCGCGGTACACGACGCGTTCGACGACGACTTCTTTGAAATCGATATCGAGGAGGCGCTTCGAATTATCAAAAGTCACTTTCACACTCGCCCTATTTTGCCGCGGCATGGCTGGCGAGCCGCCCCAGATCAAATCTTCGCCTTTTTTCGAGCGCATCGATTTCATCGATTGCTCGCCTAAAACGAATCGAAACGCTTCGGCAACATTCGATTTCCCCGAACCATTGGGCCCGACGATCGAGGCGATCGGCGAGGTGAAAATCAACTCGGACTTTTTGCCGAAACTCTTGAACCCCGAAAGCTCGATCGATTTGAGCGCCAAAAACATTGCAATCATTGTAGCCCGCCTGCGCAGGCAGGCAAAACAAAACCCCCGGGCCGAAGTCCGGGGGTAAGGGAAGATCAGGAAGTGCTGTTATGTGGCCGGCGCAGAAGCTGCAACACATACACGATGGCTGCCGACACCCACACCATCAGCGCAAGAGCGAACAGGCCGAGGAACGTGTTCAGCGCGATCACATCGTGCTCGAGCATCTGCTTGTCGATGATCGCAATTGCAATCCCGGCAATGAGGAGCCCGATAATGACGAGCGTCGATCGCCCGCTCTGCGCGCGAACAGTCTCGCTGCTCACGCGATATGCCTCGAGCTCACGCGTATTGCCATGAACTTTCGCCCAAAGCACGTGGATCGAAACCACGATTATGACCGCATTGAAGAACCAGAAGCAGCCGGCGAACAGAAGCGGTATGCGCGAGCTTGGGTCCGCCGCAAAGAAGTTGTAGTGGCCCGGCGTCACGTCGTACAGAAACGCTGTACAGAAAACTCCGCCGCCGAATGCGAACACAAGTGCGAGAACCACCTCCGTTGTCATCGCGGTCATCAACACAGCGACCACAGTCCAGATACACGCGGCCGCGAAGAGCGGCCAGAAGCCCCAATCGTACGCGTACAGCCCGGCGATCATACCGACCAGATACGTGCCAACGAGAGCAGCGAACAGCGCAGCGAGGTAACGCGGAAACGACATGCGAGTCTCCCCTATTTGAATGAACTGATGGAATCATACATCATAATATCACCTATGTCAATGGCCTACGGTGAGCAAAAAAACAGCCCCGGGCGTTTGTCCGGGGCTTTGCGTGCACTACGACCGTAAGTCGTCGAGGTATCGCTTGATGTAGCTGGGAACTTTCCAGGGCGTAAAAAAGACGCGACACCCTTCTTTGAAGGCAGCTACGAACGGTGGAGAAAATTCCCTCCAGAGTTCGCGGCACGATTTCCAGAAACTCATGTGACCTCCGTGTTCAAAAGACTTCCGGAAAATCTCCGTGAGCTGTGGGCCCGCGATAGCCGAGGCAATACCACAGGATCATGCCAAGCCCGAGCACCGTGAGCGGGTGGAATAAGATCTCCATGTGCTTTCTCCTATTTTCTGTCCGAGAGCTTCCGCATGTCGCGGATGAGTGGGAACTGCGTCGGCGTCAGCAAACGAAACCCCTCCTTGCAAAACATCGTGATCCCCATGAGCCAGTGCCACACGGTTTCCTCCTTTGGTTTTCTATATAAAGTATAGCTCTCGAACTTGTTTTTACCAGCCTTTTGTGGTGAGAGCTTTTTCCGCAGCCGCCTGCTCCGCTTCTTGTTTCGATCTTCCCTCTCCGTTTGCGATGCGTTCGCCGGAGAGGAACGCTCCGACGACGAAGCGCTTGTCGTGATCGGGGCCCGATTGATCGAGTAACTGGTACGTCGGCGTCACGCCAAGTTTTTCCTGCGCCATTTCTTGCAAGCGACTCTTTGCGTCTTGCCAGAGCCTGCGCGCGACGACGTCGTCTGTCTTGTGGAAGAGCTGTTTCGCGAGAAAATCCTTTGCCGCGACGTAGCCTTGGTCTAAATAGAGCGCGCCGATCAGCGCCTCGAACGCATTCGCGAGGATGATTTGTCGCGCACGACCCGTGTCCTTTGCTTCTCCGCGAGAGAGGAGCAAGAATTCATTCATGCCGAGCTTGGTCGCCGCTTCGGAGATCGATTGCGTGTTGACGAGCGCCGCGCGGTACGCAGTGAGATCGCCCTCGGGCTTGTCGGGATACTTCGCAAAGAGGAATTCCGTCATCACGAGCTCCAAAACCGCATCACCGAGGAACTCGAGGCGTTCGTTGTGCTCGCGCGACGTAGTGCGATTTTCGTTCAAGTACGAGCGGTGCGTGAAGGCCGTTTCGAGGAGGCGCTTGTCTTGAAAATGAAAACCGATGCGGGTTTCGAATTTTGAAAAATCCGGCATGGTTACTTCCGATTCTTTTGCGCCAAGATGTTAATCGCGCGCGTCACGACCGGCAAAATATCATCGTAGAAATTCAAATCGCCCACCGATGCGAGCGGGAACCATTGCGCGTCGTCGAGCCCGCCTTCTTTTTTGAGCGTGAGGTCTGCAAAGTCTGCGCGTACGAGATAGTACGTCGCGTGGCGTTTTTTCTTGCCGCCGGCTGCTTTTGCGTCGTTGGCGATGTATTCGTTTTCGCCGAGCGCTTCTTCGATGGTGCATCCGAGCCCGACTTCTTCCATCACCTTGCGTTTGACGCCGTCTTCCTGCGCTTCATCGGGCTGCAAGCGACCTTTCGAGAGCGTCCAGTGGCCGAAAATATCGTGCACGAGCGCGAGGTACACTTCCCCGCCCTCGCGCGCGTAAATCACCGCACCGACGAGTTCTTCTGTCGGCATTTTGCCGTTCTTGCTCGGAATACTCTTGCGTGCAGAGCCGTCGTTTTTGCCCGGTTCGCCGAGCTCCACGAAAACCGCGCCAAGCACACCGTTTACGAAACGACTCGAAGAATTGCTGCCGAAGGTTTTTGCGAGTTCGATTGCTTCGTTGATCGCGACTTTCGCCGGGACCTGCGCGCGATCCGCATACAAAAGCTCGGCGAGGCCGAGACGGAGGATGTTGCGATCGATTGCGGCGATTTTTTCGAGCGGCCACTCGGGCGCGGCACGTACAATCACTTCGTCGATTTCTTTTTGCTTCGCGAGCGCGATTTGGAGAAGCTCTTTCATAAATGGCATATCGCTGTCGCGCGCGCCGAATTCTTTTGAGTAGTCGGCGAGGCGCCCGATACACTGATCTGCCGACATACCGCCGTTTTGATCCTTTTCAAAGAGGACCTGGAGGACGATAGATCGAGCTAAGTGTCTGTTGGCCATTGTATTGAAAGATCAGAGAGTAAAGAGCAAGTTCGCGGCGGGTTTATGTCCCTGCGGTTTCTTTTTGTTTTGTATCGTGACCCGATTCGCGGAGTTCTTTTTCGTGGCGCTTGGTGCGGCGTGCTGCACGGTTTTGACGTGCGACGATATCGATAACGACTTTGCCGTTGTATTTGCCGCAGGCAGCGCACGCGCGGTGAGACTGGCGAAGTGCGCCGCATTCCTCGCACTTGACGAGGCGTTCCGCTGCGATCGCGTGGTGCGAGCGCCGCTGGGCGGTCTGGGATCGGTTTCTGCGCATTCGGACTACCATATTGATGGGATTATACGGATATTTTCTGTTTTTGCAAAGCGCGCGGTATGCCCTGCGCGGAGCCGCCGCCGAAGAGGTTGGAGCAGAAGGTCACACGGTGCAATTCGCTGAGGCCATTTTTTCGGATGCGCAGACGGTGGTCGGCGGTGCCGTAGCCTTTGTGCTCCTCGAATCGATACGCCGCGTATATCTGTGCGAGGTCTTCCATGAGGCGATCACGCATCACTTTTGCGACGATAGAGGCAAAGGAAATCGCGGGAATCGTTTCGTCGCCGCGCACAAAAGACTCCTGATGCCACCGACTCGGGACGCGCAGGCCCGCATCGAGAAGGACGCGCACGCGATCCGGCCGGATTCCGAGTGCGGTGATCGCGACGGCCGCACCTTCGTGCGACGCGTTCACGATGCCGATTTCGTCGATGATTTTTGCATCGACAAACGCAAACGCGTGCTTCAAGCGCCCGTGCATCGCGATGTATTCAAAGAGCGTGTCGCGCTGCTGCGCCGTGAGTTGTTTTGAATCGCGCAATTTCGGTACGCCGTGCTTCGTGATGAGTGCGAAGGCTTCTTTCCAATCGAAATCCGAAGGGTATAAAACAGCGCCGACACACACGGGGCCTGCGAGCGCGCCGCGCCCTGCCTCGTCGATGCCGATCAGCCATTCCACATAAAAACTATACCAAAGAAAAACGGCTCGATCGTATGAAGATCGAGCCGTTCAAACTAACATGCACGCCGTGCCTTCATTTCGGTTAGCTCAGCGCGGCTATCTGCTCGGCGTTCCCGTACAAGAAACCACCCGATCCGTCCCGGAGGGATATGATAGTCCCACACGTCCGGATAGAGTGGCGAGTCCGACGACACGCCATGCATACGCAGCATCTCGCGGTCGATACAGAGCATATCCTGCGCGATCATGCAGCGGTCGAAGACGTCCGCGCGCCGATACTCGCGCGCAAGCTTCGGATGCTTCCATCGATTCCGCCACGCGCGAAAGCGGGCACGCGCTTCAGGGATTCTGATAGCGAGCACGGCGCACGTGCACGCAACGCTAAAAAATCCGAGCCCGAGTGCAATATCATGCTGGGTCATAGGCTTCTCCTTTCCTGCTTTCCTGCCGCCCACTCTAGCGCATTTTGTTTTTGGTACAATGCGCAGATGAGCGCGCGCGGCTTCGTCCATCTCCATACCCATTCCCACTATTCTCTCCTCGAAGCCCTACCGAAAATCTCCGATCTGATCGACGCCGCCAAAAAAGACGGCATGACGGCGCTCGCCCTGACCGACAACGGCAACCTCTACGGCGCAATCGAATTCTACAAAGACGCCAAGAAAGCCGGCATAAAGCCGATCATCGGCGTCGATTTTTTCGTCGCCCCGCGCACGCGAAACGACAAAGAACACAAAATCGACGACCAGCTCGGCCGCCTCGTCCTTCTCGCAAAAAACGAAACCGGATACAAAAATCTCATCAAGCTCGTCTCGCGTTCGTACCTCGAAGGTTTCTATGTTCGCCCACGCATCGATCGCGAGCTTATCGAAGAGCTGCACGAGGGCTTGATCGCGATTCTGCCTTCGCACGCGGGAGAAAGCGCCTATGCGCTCCGTCACGGCCAAGCGGATCGCGCATCGCAGTCTTTTGAATGGCACCGAAAAATCTTCGGCGACGACTGCTACCAGGAAATTACGATACACCCGGAGATCCCCGGCCACGCGCAAGAAATGAACGCGTTGATCGCGCTCGCAAACGAGTGCAAAGTCCCGATCGTCGCGGCGCACGATGTCTACTATCTCGACCCGGACGACGGCCTCGCGTGTGACTTGGTCAATAAAATCCGCACGGGCGGGACGCTGGATCGTGAAAACGGCGAGTATCGCATGCGCGACTTTTCATTTCTCTCCTCCAAAAAAATAGAGGAACTTTTTGCCGCGCTCCCCGATGCGATCGAGAACGCACACAAAATTGCCGACGCATGCAACGTCGAACTTCACTTAGGCTCGTGGGTTTTCCCCGATTTCAAAATTCCCGAAAGCACCTCATACGACGCGGAGCTGCGCACGCTCTGCTTCGCGGGATTCGAAAAACGGGGCGTCGAGAAATCGCCGCAGGTCCTCGAGCGCGTCGAGTACGAGCTTTCCGTCATTCAGAAAAAAGGATACGCGCCGTACTTTCTCGTCGTCTCCGACTTGCTGCGCCACGCAAAAGAAACCGGCATCCTCACCAACATCCGCGGTTCGGTCGCGGGCTCGATGGTCACGTATCTCTCGGGGATTACGAATGTAAATCCTTTGGAGTACCAGCTTCCCTTCGAGCGATTCTTGAACCCGGAGCGTCCGTCGGCACCGGATATCGACATGGATTACGCCGACGATCGCCGCGACGAGATGATTGATTACGTGCGCGGTAAATACGGCGAAGATCACGTCGCGCAGATCGGCACTTTCGGCACCATGCTCGCCCGCGCTGCAGTGCGTGACGTCGCTCGTGCACTCGGCCACCCGTACAGCCTCGGCGACACGATCGCAAAATTGATTCCCTTCCCGAAGCAAGGCTTCCCAGTTTTTATCAAACACTCGATCGACACGATCCCGGAGCTGCGTGCCGTGTATGAAAACGACCCCGACGCGCACGAGATCCTCGATCTCGCGCAAAAAATTGAAGGCAACGCCCGACACGTCGGAGTCCACGCGGCGGGCGTCGTCATCGCCCCAACGCCCGTGACCGATTTCACCCCGATCCAGCTCGACCCCAAAGGCGGCAAAATCATTTCGCAGTACGACATGCACGCGGTCGAAGACGCGGGTCTCCTCAAATTCGACTTCCTCGGCCTCACCAACCTCTCCATTCTCGCCGACGCTTTGAAGCGCGTAAAAGATCGTCTTGGCGTCACCATCGACATCGACGGATTCCCGCTCGACGACAAAAAGACTTTCGACATGCTTGCGCGCGGCGAAACGCTCGGCGTCTTCCAGCTCGCGGGCGGCGGCATGACGGCCTACCTCGTCGACCTCAAACCGACCGTGATCCACGACATCAACGCCATGGTCGCGCTCTATCGCCCGGGCCCGATGGCATTTATCCCGGATTACATCGCGCGCAAGAAAAACCCGAAGCTCGTGAAATACCTCGACCCGCGCATGGAACACATTCTCAAAAATTCCTACGGCGTCATCACGTACCAAGACGACGTTCTCCAGATCGCGATCGACCTCGCCGGCTACTCGTGGCTCGAGGCGGATAAATTCCGCAAAGCGATGGGTAAAAAAATCCCCGAAGAGATGGCGTCACAGAAAGAAAAGTTTCAGAAGGGCTGTCTCGAGCGTGGTATGAAACCGGAGGTCGTGAAGAAATTGTGGGAGCAGATCGAAACCTTCGCCGCGTACGGCTTCAACAAAGCGCACGCCGCCAGCTATGGCAACTTGGCGTACAAAACGGCGTACATGAAAGCGAATTATCCCGTCGACTATATGGCCGCGCTCCTCACCGCGGACGCCGGCGAAGTCGAAAAAATTGCGGACATCGTCGCCGAATGTAAACGCATGGGAATCGAAGTTTTGCCGCCGTCGGTCAACGAAAGCCGCGGCACCTTCACCGTCATCGACGAAACACACATCCGCTTCGGTTTGTATTCGATCAAGAACTTCGGCACCGGTGTCGCCGATTCGATCATTGTCGCGCGCGAAAAAGAAGGACACTTCAAAGACATCGGCGATTTCCTCGCGCGTGTCGCCGACAAAAATCTCAACAAAAAATCGCTCGAGTCTTTGATCCAATCCGGCGCTCTCGACGAGCTTGGAGAACGCGGACAACTCCTCGCCAACATTGAACTCCTCCTCTCCTATCACCGGGAACACGTGAGCGCCCCGACGGATCAAGGCTCGCTTTTTGGAGCACTTCCCGTTTCGACGACGCTCAAGCTCCCGCCGGCGCGCGAAGCCGAACTCGATCAAAAGCTTGTGTGGGAAAAAGAACTCCTCGGCCTCTACATCTCAGGGCACCCGCTCGACAAACACAAACACAAACTGCAAAACTCCAAGAACACCATCAAGCACGCGAAAGAACACCTTCGCGGCATCGAGACGGTGATCGCGGGATTTCTCGAGACGGCCGAAACGAAGCTCACGAAAAACGGCGAGCGCATGCTCTTCGCGCGCATTTCGGATTTTTCCGACGGGATCGAACTCATCGCATTCCCGCGCGTCCTCAAAGAATTCGAGAAAATATTCGCCGCGGGCGCGTGCATCGCGATCAAAGGAAAAATCTCGGAGCGAAACGGCGAGGCAAGTTTTGTCGTCGAGAAAGCGAAAGCACTGTAATGGCGTTTTTCTATTGACACCGCGAGCAGAAGCGCTATCGTCTCACGAGGACGCACGTGTGGTGCGTACAAAGAGGGAGTCCTGAAACAATGGCCAAAAAGGATTTCGCAGAGTCTCTGATTGCTGATGATTTTCTAAAAGCGCTTCTTGAAATCAAGGGCGAAAAGATTTCGGGAGATGACAGAGATCCTCTGAAAATCCTCGCGCGAAAAATCGAACACGCGTGCGCTTCTGAGGAAGCGTTCGCGCTTGTCGATCCGGGTACACGGGGAGCTTTGGAAAAAGCCGTTCACGAGCTTTTTCCTACGAAACGCCGCAAGACAGCGAACGTTATTGTTCGCCTGAAATGGTTCCGAAAAAAATTACGTGTCTTTCATTCGCTCACCGAACAAAAGACACGTGATGAAGTTCATGCGTTGTGTCTCGAGTGCTACAACCAAATACCGCTCTCAAGCGATAATCCCGTTCCAGGCGCGACTTCTCCGTTCTCGACAAAGAACGAACCTGGCCACGCTCTGGCCCATTAACGAAGGGGCGCGCGATTGCGCGCCTTTTCCTTTTTCCGCGCTTTGCTATGATCTCCCCTATGTCAGAGACACACGACGACGGATTGAAAGAACGCGACCACAAGCGGCTTGGCCGCGAACTCGATCTCTTCACCTTCTCGAATGCCGTCGGCAAAGGTCTCCCCCTCTGGACGCCCAAAGGCTCGATCATTCGACGCGAGCTGGAACGCTTCATTGTCGACGAGGAAATCAAACGCGGCTACCTGCACGTGTACACGCCGGATATCGCCAAGCTCGACCTCTACAAAAAGAGCGGTCACTACCCGCACTACAAAGACTCGATGTACGCGCCGATCGTGATTGACGATGAAGAATTCATGCTGCGTCCGATGACGTGCCCACACCACTTCGAACTCTATCTCGACAAACCGCACAGTTACCGCGAACTCCCGATGCGCATCGCCGAGCTCGCAAAGCTCTACCGCTACGAACAATCGGGCGAACTGATGGGTCTCCAGCGCGTGCGCTCGTTCTGCCTCGCTGATGCGCACATCATCTGCGCTTCGGAGGAACAAGCAATGGAAGAAATCGGCAAAGCACTCGATCTCATTGAATACGTCGCCAGCATCTTCGGCCTCGAGCACGGCAAGGAATACCGCTACCGTCTGTCGCTCGGCGATCGCACCAACACGGAGAAGTACTACAAAAACGACGCCGCGTGGGAAAAGGGCGAAAAAATGTTGCGCGAACTTCTCGAGAAGCGCGGCGCGCACTTCTTCGAAGCGAAAGACGAAGCGGCGTTCTACGGACCGAAGATCGACATCCAGATGAAAAACGTGAACGGCAAAGAAGACACGGCGTTTACCGTGCAGTACGACTTCTGCATGCCGGATCGTTTCGACCTCACGTACATCGGCGAAGACGGCGAAAAGCACCGCGCGTTCGTCGTGCACCGCTCTTCGATCGGCGCCATCGAGCGCATCATGGCGTTCCTTATCGAACACTATGCGGGCGCATTCCCTCTGTGGCTTGCACCGGTGCAAGTGCGTGTTTTACCAATCGCAGATAGACATACTCCTTTCGCGGAAGGAATCGTCGAAAAACTTCGCGAACACAATATTCGTGTCGAAATAGATAGTTCTGGAGAGCAACTTGGAAAGAAAATTAGAGAAGGAAAGATACAGAAAATTCCCTACTTGATAGTTATCGGTGACCAAGAAGCACAAGACGGAGCCACTTTGGCCATATCGATACGTGGCAATGATAAAAACATGTCTGGTTACTCATTGGACGAATTCATAAAAAGGATTTCTAAAAAAATAAAAAACAAGTCGAATGAACTCGATTTGAATCCCGACCACAGCAAAGTGCTTTAAATAAACAAAAACTCCCCCACTAGGGGAGTTTTTGTTCACTTTGGTTTGCACCCGTCTCTTAGTTGCGTGAGATCACGATGCGCGGCGTGCCATCTGCCAATTTAGCAACCTGCATCGAGTCGCTCGTCGGACGCGTGCCCGTTGCGAGAGTCGGAAGGACCGGAGCGACAGGCTTCGCAACTGCTTCCACTTTCGGCGCAATAGCTGCAGCTGCAACGATCTTCGTTACCGGCGTGCTCACGCGAGCTGTGCGGCGCGGCATGATTGTCGCAAATGCTGTCATACCGCCTTTGTAGTAGACGAGGAGGTAGCCGGATGCGAGCGCGAAGAGTGCGAGTGCAATCCAGTACATCGTGTCGCCGACGGTGCCGAAGTCAAAGCCCGTGTACGGAATCTGCGAGAGCGTGACCGACGGATACTGAGTCGTCGAACCGATCGTGACGAACGTGTTGCACGTGGACGTCTGACCATTTTGACCGTAGATCGTGAGCACGTAATTCTGCGAACCAGTCGGGCGAATGCTAAGAGATCCGCTCGGTGCGACATTGCCGTAGCCAGAGAGCGTTGCCGAGATCGCACCCGTCGACTGCCATTGCAAGTACGCATACTGTCCTGCCTGGATCTGGTTCGGCGAAGCCGAAATCGTGCACGAGATGTTCTGAATCGGCGGGAAGGTGTACTGGATCGGGTATGAGGCCGGAGCCTGCGCGATCGGGAGCACCGTCACCGTGTTGCCACTGTTATTGACGCTGTTGTTCGTGTAGTTGCAGCTGCCGTTGGTGCACGTGTTGTTCGTGATCACGCTCGGCTGCGGAATAGGCTGCGGGATGGGCTGCGGGATCGGGGTCGGGATTGGAGTCGGAACAGGATACGGACGTGGGGTCGGTGTAGGAATCGGGGTCGGGTACGGCTGCGGGCTCGGAATCGGATAGTACGACGGTGGAATCGGGTAGCTCGTCGGCGTCGGAATCACGAACGGACGAGAGCAGCTCGTGCAGCTCGTGTAGCCACCACCGTATTCGGTCGAGTAGGTTGTTCCGCTACCGCCTTCAGTCGAGTACGTGACGCCGTTTTGAGTCACGCAGGTGCTGCAGCCGTTGTATGTGTATTCCGTGCCACTGCAACCTGAACCACAATCACCGTTGTACGTGTACTCAGTACCAGTGCAGCCAGAGCCGCAATCGCCGTTGTATGTGTACTCCGTGCCTGTGTTGCCGTTGTAGGTGTATTCGGTACCCGTCGGCGTGTACGAGTATTCTGTGCCGGTGCAGTTTGAGCCACAGTCACCAGTCGAGTACTCGGTGCCATTCGAGCCATAGTCGTATCCTGAACTGTAGTCGCCGTAGTTCGAATTGTCGTAACCAGAACTGTATGACGGAGTGCTGCCGTAATCGTAGCCAGAACTGTACGAAGGAGAGCTATAGTCATATCCAGAGCTGTAGTCCGAAGGATATGAACTGTAATCGTAGCCAGAACTGTAATCGCTCGAGCCATAGTCGTAGCCGGAACTGTAGTCCGAGCCACTACCGTAATCGTAGCCTGAGCTGTAGTCGTCGGCGTGCGCCAAAAGCACCGGAATCGCTGCGAGAAGCACAACGAAGCTCAAAACGACGGACGTGATTGCGATATTCTTTTTCATAAAACGGCGGGTATGTACCCTTTTATTCATATACACCGATAAGTGAATAACGGATGAATTATAACTAAATAAAAACCCCCTGTCAAGCGATGCTTGCAGGGGGTCTGTAGAGTGCCGATGGTGGCTCACTCGTTGTATTTGTGCGCCTCCATCATACGCTTGCAAATGGCGAGCTGTGCCGGCTTGTCATAGTAGGCCGGATCGAGCTTCTGGAGCTCGACATGATCCGGGAGCCCGTCCGACCATTCGCCCGTGTAGAGCACCTGATCGACGAGATTGCCCGTAGCATCATTGATGCAGCGACCATTGCTCGCGCTGTCGGCTGTCAGAGATGTCGGCAAGTTGACGACAGCTCCGTCGGGACCGTATGTGATCACGACGCCGATGCCGGCCGAGATCTGATGGATATCCATTCCTGGGTTGCAGGCCCGGATCGCCGAGACATCGCCTTTACGCAGCACGATCATGAAGTGGTTCTTTCCCAAATCGACATCCGGTCGAACGAATTTGACCGGCTGACAGGGTTCTGGCGGAGCTGCAGTGGTCGCCGCTGGCGGCGCAGCACTGGGATCCGGTGAACTGCTCAGTGCCAGAGCGGGTGATGCGAGACTGAGAACGGAAGCGGAAAGAGCGAGAAGTTTCAAATGCATTGCCATCTCCTAGGCTGGATGAACTTGTGGCAGTATACCATCTATAAATATTATGTCAATGGCAAAAGAAAGAGCGGCATTTTCATGCCGCTCTTGGAAAGCTTTAGGGCTTACAAACGCACATACCCGAAGCACATGGGTATGGTCGTGGATCGGAAGGATCGCATTTGCGCCCCGTCGGTACTCCAATCGGATTCACGCTGAGGGCGGCCGTTGCGTACGAACCGCCGCCATAGTAGCCAGTTGCACCTGCAGGAGGACACGGCCGCACGCCGGGGATGACTTGCCCAGGCGGGCAGCACACCGGAGGTGCCACGCGCACTTCCGCAGGAACATACGTGATCCGCGGGACGACCCGCACGAACACCTGCTGTTCCACCGTGATGTGCTTGGGCGGAGGCGGCGTGACGGTCGCCTGTGCCGGCGGAGGTGCACAGCAGTCATCGTGCACCACCTTCTTGTAGCGCCGATACACCGGCACGCGCGCGACATGTTCGGGAACAAACTGTTCCCGGTAGCCGACCACTCGCCTTCCCGTGACCACATGCTCGCATGTTGATCCAGAGCATGGAGGTGCTGATTCGATATACGGCGGAGGCGCAGCATATGGTGGTGACGAGGGTCGCCGAGGAAACCCGTCACCATTTGCCCATGAAGCGGTCGAGACCGTCACTGCGGAAAGCAGCACGGCCAAACACAGTGCGATCTTTCTCACGTATTCCTCCTTTGATTTGAAACGTTAAGAACAGGTAGTCGTCTTCCGAAGACTATCCGAGAACATTGATACATTCCCGAAATGATGTTCGCAAGAAGTTTTCCGAGGAGCGATGAAATCGCTCCTCGGGATTGTTGTAAAGATCACGGCCTGCAAATGCACATGCCAGTAGCGCAGGGATACGGAGCCTGGTTGCGCAGATCGCAGCGGTTACCTGTGGGGACACTTGCTGGAACGAAGTTTTGATGTTGTCGGTACGAGCCGATTGGACCCCGGCCACCGTACCCACCAGGTGAACCCGCGTACGCGGAACCGTTGCCAGGGGCAAAGATTCCTGTGTTCGCTACGTGACAACCCAACTTACCAGTCAGTTTGCAGCTACCATCGCCAATAAATGGCAAAGCTACTTCTACGATAAGCCAGATTATAGCGATCAACCCCAGAAGGCTCAGTAGTGCAGTTCTTACATGCGGATGCATGTCGTTCCTCCTGTATTCGAAGACTCCAATTTTTAGCTGCGCGGATTGTATCAGTAAAATATAAAAAGTCAAGGGCGGGATCTTGCGATCCCGCCCTGTAGTTTGATGGCTATGCAGCCTTCTGATCCTTCGGCCCATCTTTGCGCCGCGACTCCACGATGAGAACCGCGACCTGATGCCGCACGTGCACGAGTGCGTACACGAGCGCAATGTCGATGAGCGAAGCCAGGAGGCTTTCGATTGCGATGATCCAGAGATCAGAGACCAGTGGCGCCCTGACCCAAAACGCGATGACCGCGATCACCGTGATCGCAAGCGGAGCGATCGACGTGTAGCGGTCGATCTTGAACTCCGCGTTCGACATGTTGACCGCGACCGCGAGCGGGACCGTCTCGAGCAGCACGTAGCCGAGACATAGAATGCCCCAAATACGCGCGATCCACTCGATGGCCCAGAGCGGAATCAATCCCGTCGCTGCACCGATAAAGGTCACCGCGACCAGGACCGCGAATCCGCCGGATGCACCGCCAGAGAGCACGGTGATTGTGTTGTAGTGCCGAACTGACATGATTCCTGCCTCTTGTATCGTTATGGGTTTGGGTTGGAATTCCACCTGGGTCGCCACAGGCACCGACTCAGCAACAATTGTTGCCGGCGGGACCACCACGAGTGTGGGCCTGTTTTTGTTGCTGTCGTCGTCTTTGTCATCAGCCATTGATTGGCCTCCTATTTCGAAGAGCGAAACCTGGTGAGATTATATCATCAAAATCATGAGTGTCAAATGATACGAGGTCTCCCCTTCCTAAAATCGTCACGCTTTTCTTGCAATCATAGAGGCGGGCAGAAGACAGAGGAGGTACATATGGCGCGAGGCAATGGTTCGCGACGCGAAGAGAGCGAAGACGTCACGAAGAGTGTCGTGGAGCAAGTGAAAGCGATGCTCCCTACGGAAATCGAGCACCATGTAAAAGTGCATATCGTCTTCCATTACGTGACGAAACACCCGATCTCCGGCGACGAGATCCCCGTCGAGGTGGAACCTCGGCGTATCAGCAGCTCTCGATGAAAACTCCAAAAGAAAAAGCGATGTCGCATGACATCGCTTTTTGTTTTCAATGAGATCTGCGTTCCCACTCCTCACGTTCTTTCCCGGCGAAGGCGATCCGTTGTGCGATCATAATTCCCCAGACGAAGTCAGTGAGTCCGTAGAGGAAACACGCGCTCAACACCTCGACCTCTTCCCTTCGCCAGCGTTTCAACAAGTTCACGTCGGCAAAGTAGAGCGAAAAGAGAATGATCGCCGCAATGACCGCCAGCAGTGCGAGGCCATTGTCTTCGAAAAAGCCGAGCTGGTTGGTCGAGCTGCGCAACGTCGTTTCCAAAAGTTGGAAGTTTAGATAGACGAGCAGTATCAACCAGATCCAGTGCATGAGAAAGGCCATTTCGTAATCGCCTAAGAGTGCTCGCGAGTATATGAGCGAGACCTCAAAGAGAACAAGTACGATTGTCAGCACTTTCGCAAAGCGCCGAATCGCCCACATGGAACCCTCCATTGCTGTTCAACTCTCGGCATAAAGCCTGAAAACAATCCGGCTGTCAATCAAAAAGAAAAGCGCGAGCAATGTGCTCGCGCTTTGTTGTGGCTTTCGCCGAAAGATCAGCAGGCTCCGGGTGTACGGGACACGACGTTGCCGAACTGGTCGCGACCGACGCACCACACCTGCGGCTGTTGGTACATCATCTGCGGTTGTGGACGGTAGCCGTATGCATGTCCGTAACCGCCGTATCCACCACCGAAGTGCCGGGGATCGAAGATGCCGCCCGGGCCGACTGCGTGGTAGATCATCGCGCCGATGCCGATCTGCGTATCTTGGCCGCACATGCCGCCGACATAGGGGCTGCATGGGACGTAGGCATTGGCCGCAGTCGTGGAGCCGATCGCGAGGGCGCCGATGGTCGCAACAGAGAGAATCAACGAGCGGATCATTCCAGATCTCCTGGTTTGAGTGAACTAGCGATAGTTTACCCTAGTTTAAGGCATCTGTCAAGAGCCCGAAAAGGGCCTTGCTTGGGCCTAATTCCCTATCACCATCGGCGTCCCGATTGCAACAGGTGTACCGATCCCTGTCACATAACCGATCGATTCCGGCGAACCAATCGTGGTCGCATGAGCCACATCGACAGCGTATCCAATAGTGACTGGATGCGCGATGTCGACTGCGGTTCCGATTTGCGTGGCGTGCGCGATCTGTGTCGCGTAACCAATTGTCGTTGCGTGTGCGATTTGCGTTGCAGTCCCGATCTGCGTTGCGTGTGCGATCTGCACCGCATTCCCTATCTGCGTTGCATGTGCTATCGGAGCTGCGTACCCGAGCGTTGTTGCGTGCGCGATCGGCACAGCGTCGCCGATCTGGGTTGCGTGTGCAAAATCTACCGCACCGGCAATTTGTGTTGCGTCTGCAATCTGCGTTGCACCGGCGAAATTGACCGCACCACCAAGCGGTACAGCGTAGCCGATCGGATCCGCAAATGCAGCCGAGACACTCACTACCGTGGCGAGCGCGAGTCCGATTGCGATGTTTCGTTTGAGATTCATATTATTGATTGAACGGATTCACGACGCCGATGAAATGCGCTGTCATGATGAAGCGCGCGCTTTTTCCTGTGAAGTTGTCGCACGTAATAATGTAGAGCTTCTTGCTCGGGTTGGCATTGAAGTTTTGGGTGTCGATAGTCGCATCGGCTTTCTCGACAGAGTCGACCGCATAGAGGTACTGCTTGCCGTCAGTGCCATCGACTTCGATCGAATCTCCCGGCTTCAAATCCGGAAGGTTGTTGAAGGCTTTGAACATCGGGTGTGCGATCGCAAGGTGCGACGAGTGACCGAAAATAACCATGTTGCCCGGCTCGCCGAGCGCTGCTGTCTGCGGGTGGCGTGCAGGACCTTTGTTGAGCAGTGCATCGAGTGCATCGATGTCGGACGTTTGCGGATTCTGCACTGGCAAATCAAGCCCGATCGCGGGAATTACCAAACGCGTCGGGAGAACGCTCTGGTTTGTCTGTGTCCCCGAAGAATCTGTAAGTCCGAGTTGCGGTAAATCGGCGAGCGTGACACTCGGCGATGCGGTTGAGCAAGTGTCATCGAACTGGCACGGCACGAATCCGATCGAATCAGCTGCACTCAACGTGAGCACGAACATCACGATGGATGTCGCGAAAAACACCGCAAACGGCGGCTTTTGCTCAGGAGTATTCGAAGAAATCATAGTCGAAATATAGTACATCAAACGTGTCAATTGTCAAGTCTGCTCTGGCGCAGGCCCTTGACAAAATCGCTACTCTATGAGACGATTCGCAGTACTTTAGAAGACGATTTAGATACAGAATATGGCTGATACACACCAGCAGCCCGTGCACGCAGAAGAAAAGAAGTCGCATCTGTGGTCCGATATTCTTACGATTATCGGATTCGCCATTATTTTCATCATCATCATTTGGGGCATCGTTCACCTCGTTTCTCTCGTAAGTTCAAACTTCTCTTCCCCGAGCGGCCGTCAGACTACGGGCCTCCAGGTCACCGCGCCGACATCGGCAAAATCCGGCGAGCCTGTTACGGTGACGTGGCAGTACACTCCTTCGACCGACGGTGGCTACGCATTCGTATATCAGTGTCAGCCGGGACTTGGATTCAAGATCCAGACAGGAACTTCGACTTCTATGCAGGTACGTTGCGGCAGCGCACTCGAACTTCCCAACGGCAACAACTCAATCGTCGTCACACCCGAGCTTACAGCGACATCTTCCGTGAGCGACAGCATCTCGATCGTCTTTATCCCGCGCACGGGTGGCGCAGGCGTCCAAGGCGCTGCGACAATTTCAATCAGCCCGGCGCAGAAAACTACGTCGAACGCTTCAGGCTCAGGCACAACGAAGACGACGCAGCACGTCACACACACCGAGAACTACAACGCGGGTCCTGCCGACCTCGCAGTGCGCATCATCTCGGTTTCGATTGATTCGACGGGTGCAGGCGTCGCGACGTTCGACATCGGCAACATCGGCGGCACGACTTCTGGCAGCTACTACTTCACCGCGCAGCTCCCGACAGCAGTCCCGTATCCGTACCAATCGCCATTGCAATCCCCGCTTGGTCCCGGAGACCACGTGCAAAATACGTTGCGCTTCACCGACCTCATGCCAGGTGGCGGACTCTTCGGAGTCTCGATCGTCAATGGAGACAACTCTCCCGCAAACGACACGGCATCGCAGTTCCTCTCTGCGCCGTACACGCAGCCAGGCTACAACTACGCACCACAACCGTACACCGTGTACCCGACGTACAACTACTAATAAAAAGATCTAAGAGAAACAGCGGCGGGCCCTGAAAGGGCCCGCCGCTGTTTACGAGACCTCAGGAAGCTAGATATCGAGCGTCGCCTCTTTCGCGTGCGATTGGATGAACGACTTACGCGCGGGAACATCGGTTCCCATGAGCATGTCGAAAATCTGGTCGGCTTCTTGTGCATCGATGATCGTTACTTGCTTGAGCAGACGGCGCGCCGGGTCCATCGTCGTCTCCCACAATTCTTCGGAGTTCATTTCTCCCAAACCTTTGTATCGCTGCACAGAAATCTTTACTGCGCGCTTTGCTTTCTCGGGCGCTTCTTCTGCTTCAGTCTCTGTGTCTTCCGCAGAGACCTCTTCTTCAATCGGCGTTTCTGCGCCCGCGTATTTTATTTTTTCTTCTTCGCTGTAGGCATAGTTGACCTCTTTACCTTTGCGGATTTTGTAGAGCGGTGGCTGTGCGATATAGAGGTAGCCGCCGTCGATTACAGGGCGGAAGTGGCGGTAAAAGAGCGTGAGAAGCAGCGTGCGGATGTGTGCACCATCGACATCGGCATCGGTCGCGATGATGATCTTGTGGTAGCGCAATTTGGAAATATCGAAGATGTCGCCGATTGCGGTGCCGAGCGCAACGACAAGATTCTTGATCTGTTCGCTCGAGAGCATTTTGTCGAGGCGCGCGCGTTCGATGTTGAGGATTTTTCCACGCAGCGGCAAAATCGCCTGCGTGCGGCGGTCGCGACCGGTTTTCGCCGTGCCGCCTGCCGAATCTCCCTCGACAATGAAAATCTCCGCTTCGTCGGCGCTCTTCGTCTGACAGTCGGCAAGTTTGCCTGGAAGCGTCATGCCGTCTAGAGCGCCTTTACGCAAAATCGAATCTTTCGCGGCCTTTGCGGCTTTGCGCGCTTTCATTGCGAGCGTTGCTTTACCGATGATCGCGCGCGCCTCGTCTGGGTGCTCCTCCAAGAACGCCGCAAACGCTTCGCCGAAAACGGACGCCGTCGCGCTCTGCGCCTCCACGGATCCGAGCTTGCCCTTCGTCTGACCTTCAAATTGAATCTCGCGCAACTTTACCGAAACGACGGCCGTGAGTCCTTCGAGCACGTCTTCGCCCGTGAAGCTGTCGCCTTTGTTCACGGCGTTCAACGTGCGCGTGAGCGCCGTTTTAAAACCCGTGATGTGCGTCCCGCCTTCAGGGTTATAGATGTTGTTGGCGAAGGCGGAGATGCGCGATGTGATGTCGTCGACATACTGGAGCGCAACTTCAACTTGCACCTCGTCGACTTCTTTTTCTACGTAGAACACCGTCTTGTGAATCGGTTCGAGGTGACGGTTTTGGAATGACACGAGCGAACGCAACCCTCCTTCAAAGTAGAACGTCACTGAAGGCGCGTCGATGCCGAGTTCGCGTACATAGAAAATACCGACATCTTCGAAATCTTTTGCTTCGCGCAGATCGAGAATCGAAATGCGGAGGCCGCGCACGAGGTACGCCTGCTGACGCATGTGGTTGATGATGCGATCCCAGTTGTATTCGATGGTCGGGAAAATCGATGGATCAGCCTGGAAGGTTGTGATCGTGCCATGCAATTGAGACGAGCCGAACTTTTTCACCTTCCCCGTCGCCTTGCCGCCATTTTTGTACTCTTGCTCGTACTTGCCGCCGTCGCGGTGTACTTCGACGCGCGTATACGTCGACAGCGCGTTGACGACGGACGCACCGACGCCGTGCAAACCGCCCGAAACCTTGTAGCCCTCGCCGCCGAATTTTCCTCCCGCGTGGAGAGTTGTCATGATCGTCTCGAGCGCAGAGACTTTCGTCTTCGGATGGATATCGACCGGGATACCGCGGCCGTTGTCCGTAACGCGTACCATGTTGTTCGGCAAGAGCGCGACTTCGATGTCATTGCAAAAGCCACCCATCGCCTCGTCACGCGAGTTGTCGAAGATTTCCCAAATGAGGTGGTGGAGACCGTCGGGGCCGGTTGTCCCGATGTACATGCCCGGGCGGCGGCGCACCGCCTCCAAGCCTTCCAAGACCGTAATTGCGGCCGCGCCGTACGAAGAAGCGCCCGCATTTTTAACGGATTGCGGGGCTGCTTTCTTCTCTTTTTCTGCCTTAGTTGTAGCCATGTTTTAGTGATTTCAGTATAGCAAATTTTCCAGACTTTGCCTACCCTATTTTGAGTGGTATGGTGCTGAAAGAATACACAGCCGGGAGGAATGCCATGGAAATCTCTGCTAAGGTCGTGCTCATATGTATCACTACCTTCTTCATCTTTGCAACTCTGATGGCAGTTGCGACAGTGCGACAGACATTGCGTGAACAGCGAACACTGCATCGTCACCCAACCACGTATGTCGACCACACTGCGGGGGTGCGCACATGAACTCGCCACTCCCAATAGTCACGACAAAAGTGTCGAGAATCGAAACTGGTGCAGATATTCTAAGGAGACTCGGATTCGACGTACGGGAATTCGACGAGGCGATACAGCTGGCCCAAAAAATGATCATGCGGAGAGACGCTCGGTACTTTACCTACGTCCTAACACCGGAAGGTACCGCGCAGGGTGGGAATGAAGTGGTCGTACCCCCGTATGTAATCGAACTTATGGCCAGCATTCTTAAGGAAATGCCGCACACAACATTCGAAATCCATGTTGTGGGAGAAAAACGACTGCTGATGGCTCAGCATTTCAAAGGCCCTCATTGCCAACACTGGATCTATACGTATGAATGTGCCGAACCTTCTCCCAAAAAACCACTGAGTCTACTTGAGGGTATCTGGAGAGGCATCTTTGGGTAACCCTGCCGCGCTGCTTCGCAGCGCGGTTTTGTTGTTCTCCCATTGCACCCCCGAGTTTTGTGTTCTTCGATCCTCGCAGTACGATACACAAGGAACGTACGGTTCTTTATACAGCAGGAGGGAGTGATGGTATTGAAAGTCAGCACCGTTGTACTCGCACTGATATGTTGGATCACTTCGGCCACGGCTGAAGTCGTACTCAACGGCGACCGCGGCGGTAGGATCGGGACCTATGTGAATCGCGCAAACGATCTGCGTTCATCGGGCGAATCGATACGCGTCGCCGGATTATGCGCTTCCGCGTGCACGATTCTCGTCGCAGCAGCACTGCCCGGCCGCGTCTGCGTGACACCGCAGGCATCGCTCGGCTTTCACAGCGCATGGGATTATGACGGAAACGGTCAACCCGTCGTAAACCCGGAAGCGACGCAGCTGCTGATGGCGCTCTATACGCCGCATATGCGTGCCTGGGTACGCACGCACGGCGGCCTCACGCCACGGATGATTTTTCTCCAAGGTCGGGAACTGCAGCGCATGTTCCCTCTGTGCAAACAGACCGCTACATACGCACGCTACTAAACCGCTTCGAGCTCTCCCATATCGGAGAGCTCGATTTTTATCGCACTTCGAATCCTTTCTGCGTTACTGAATGCGAGATCGTCTCCATAATCGCGTTCACTTCCGCATCCGTGAGCGTGCGGTCGAATGACTGGAACACGAGATGAAATGCGTACGAGATGCGGTCCCCTTTTTGGAACTGGTCGAAGAGGTCGACGTGACGCAAAAGCCCTTGCGCGTGTTCGGCAAAAATCTGCACAACCTCCGTAAAGGATTGTGCGTTGTCCGGGACCCACATCGAAATATCGCGGACGATGAATGGGTATTTTGAAAACGGTTGGTAGCGAACCGCCTGCGAGACCGGCAGATTGTCGTAATGATCCGGTGCATTCACGATCGGTACCTCTTCTTCGCGAACACCGCTTGTATCGGCCAGCCCGAGCATCGTGACTTCTGTACCGCCTTTCCATACAGTTCCGATTTCAAAAATCCTTACTTCTTTGAGTCCGAGCAACTCTTTCGTGCGCATATTGCGTTCGTATGCGTCTTTGAGACCGTCGACGAGTGTCGAGCGCAAAAATGGTCGCACGCCGTCGACTTTGTTGGCGACGACGCGATCCCCGTTCTCTGCGAAAACCGACGTGAATACTTCCGAGTATCCTTTCGCGATCAAATCTTCGCGGGCACGTTCTGCACTGTAAAAATTCTGATTGATCGCCGGCGCTTTCGAGATCGGCGGCAATTGATCTGCAGCGACATGATCGTAACCGATGATGCGACCAACCTCCTCGACGAGATCTTCAGGAATGACGAGATCAAGTCGCTCAAACGGCGGTTGCACGGTGAAAACGCCATCTTTTTCTGAAAACGAAAACATGAGTCGTGTGAACACGTCTGCAACATCGTCTGCTGAAAATTGTGTGCCGAGTACGCGGTTGATTTTCTCGAGCGAAACGGAAACTGTTTTTTGCTGCTGGGGCTTTGGATATTCATCGACAAACCCCACGAGTTCTCCGCCTGCAAGCTCGAGAATCCGCTGCACGACGGCGCGCATTCCGTAGGCGGCCATCTCCGGTGAGATCACCTGTTCGAATCGGCTCGATGCATCCGTGCGCAGCTTAAGCATCTGTGAGGTCTTGCGAACCGAGACGCCGTTGAAATTCGCCGACTCGATGATGATGTCGGTGGTGTCTTCGTCGATTGCAGCCGGCGCACCGCCTTTCACGCCCGCAATTCCGATCGGCATTTCGCTGTGCGCATCGGTGATGAGGAGCATCGAACTCGCGAGCGTGTACTCTTTGCCGTCGAGCGTGACGATTTTTTCGCCGTCGTTTGCGCGACGCACTGCGATCGCATATGTTCCGTCTCTGTCTGAGAGCTTGCCCGCATCAAACGCATGGAGCGGCTGTCCAAGGTGGAACATTACGTAATTCGTCGCATCGACGACGTTGTTGATCGATTTTTGTCCGAGTGCCTCGAGCCGTTCTCTGAGCCACTCCGGTGATGAGCCGACCTTTACGTTGCGAATGTACCCAGCGATGTAGCGCGGGCACAGATCCTGCTCGCGAATGTCGACAGACACGCGGTCGGTATGCGGCGAAAGCTCCGCCGGCGTATCGAGTCGGTCATTCGAAAGCGGAATATTCAGAATCGCTGCAAGCTCTTTCGCGATGCCGCGGTGGCTCAAGCAGTCGTGCCCGCGATTCGCGGTAATTTTTACATCGAGTACATCGTTCTCGACACTCTCGATTTCGAATGCGTGGAATGTCAGCGCCTCAGCAATCGCCTTCGCGTCCGGTAGTTGCGCGTCAAAAAACTTCTGGAGCCATGGACGGGAGATTTTCATATTTAGAATTGATTCACGAAGCGCAGATCGGCCGAGTGCATGAGGCGTACGTCGTCAATCCCCCAGCGCAAAAGCGCAAGGCGGTCGAGGCCCATCCCAAAGGCAAAGCCCTGGTATTTTTCCGGATCGACACCTGCATTTTTGAGAACATTCGGATGTACCATGCCGGCACCCATCATTTCGATCCAGCGATCGCGCAATTTCTCCGGTGCGTTTGCGCCGACCACGCGCATATCGACCTCGACCGACGGCTCGGTAAAGGGAAAGAAGCTCGGACGAAAACGAATTTCGACATTCGTTCCTTTGAAAAGTTCCCGGAAAAAATGCTCGAGCGTGCCTTTGAGGTGCGCAAGTGAAATATCTTCACCGACAACAAGTCCTTCCATCTGAAAAAACTCCGCTTCGTGCGTCATGTCGGTCGCCTCGTTGCGGAAGACCTTGCCCATCGTGACCATGCGATACGGGGGCTGAACACCTTTTTTCAACTGCGCTTCCATGTGGCGAATCTGTACGTTAGAGGTATGCGTACGCAAGACCATGCCCGGCTCGCCCTTGATGAAGAAGGTGTCCTGCATGTCGCGCGCAGGGTGATCTTTGGGGACGTTCAATGCGTCGAAGTTGTACCATTCACTCTCGACCAATGGTCCTTCGGCAAAGGTGAATCCCATATCGAAAAAAATACGGTTCGCCTCGCGAATCAAAGAAGAAATCGGATGCAGGTGGCCACGGTGCATGTGCGTAGAATATACTGCACGACCGACGATGACAAAGTCGTGTTTTTCTTGTACAATCTTTGCACGCCATGATTGGCACGACGGTCACATATTCATTGCTTTTTATCTCGCTCTATTTCGAGATTTTTTTGTTAGTCTCGTACTTGGAGCGCCGCCGCGTAAGTCGCGGAGTTTCTGCTGCGCACGCGCCCGCTCGATTCCCGAAAGTCGCGATCATCGTGCCGTGTTTCAACGAAGAAAAGACGGTCCAGTCCACGATTGAATCGCTTCTCAATCTCACCTACCCCGAAGACAAATTCGAAGTTATCGTCGTCGATGATGGGTCGCGCGACAATACGCTTGCGTCCGCGCGGAAATTCGAAATCGATCCGCGTGTGCGCGTCTTTCACAAAGAAAACGGCGGCAAGCACAGCGCGATGAATTTTGCACTCGCGCACACGGACGCCGAATTGATCGGCTGCCTCGATGCCGACTCGGTCGTCGCGCCCGAGGCATTGCTGCGCGTCATTCCGGTTTTTGAAAACACAGAGGTCGCCGCCGTGACGCCGGGCATCCACACCAAAAAGCCGACAAATTTGCTGCAGCACATGCAGGAGGTCGAGTACCGTCTTTCGATTTTCAACCGCTTCATGCTCGCCTTTTTGGGAAGCGCATTCATTACGCCGGGCCCTTTCTCGATTTTCCGCGCGGACGTCGTGCGCGCTTTGGGTGGATGGCGCTACGGACACTCGACAGAAGATATGGAAATGGCACTTCGTATGCAGGAAGCGGGCTACCTCATTGGAAACGCGCCGCTCGCGACCGTGTACACCTCAACGCCGCTGCGCGTGAAGCAGCTTTTCCGCCAGCGAGTGCGCTGGACGTACGGCTTTTTGCGCAACGCAGTCGACTACCGACGCATGATCGGCAACCGAGAATACGGCAACTTGGGGCTCTTTATTTTACCGACCGCGATTCTCTCGATCGGTGCGGGAATCTTTTTCTTCTTTAAGATCGCCTACGAAATCGGAAGCGATGTGGGGCATGAAATTCACAAAATTATGCTCACGGGTCTTTTGCCGCACATGTCACTCAATCTTTTTTACCTCAACACGAGCGCGATGTGGTTTTTGGTGTGGATCGCGGTTGCGCTTATTCTGCTTTTGATCAGTATTGGTTCGTTTATCGGCACGGGGAAAATGCGCCCGCCGATTGGAACGCCGCTCTTTATCCTTTTTTACAGCTTCCTCGTGCCGCTGTGGCTTTCGGCGGCGGTCGTACGCGCTGTCCTTAAAACAGGGGTGCGCTGGCGCTAGCACCTTGCGTATACGAGAAGCCTCCCGCATACTTCTGTCCTCAGACAATTTGTATGGATCCGGTAGTTAACACACACGGCGCGCGCTGGGGCAGCTACATCGTAGCATTCTTCATTACATCGCTTATTTTTGCGACCGCGCTGTACGCGTCGAACTATTTCAACAACCAGCGCATCGCAGACATCCGCGCCACCCAAGACGACATCTCCACTCAGATTCTTTCGACGGAAACGCAATTTGATCTCCTCGAACAGCACTCCTGCTCCGATGTTGCAGAAAATACCGTCTTGCCGAGTTCGATGACCTCGCTCGGATCCGAACTTTCGTATCTCGAGTCACAAGGTGGCAACCAAGCGGAGATTCAACGTTTGAAAGGTATGTATTCGCTCCTCGAGATCAAAGACTATCTCATCATGCAGCAGCTGGCGGAGCGTTGTAATTTGAAACCGGTTTTCATCCTCTACTTTTACTCCAACAAAGGCGACTGCCCGCAGTGCGAAGCGCAGGGCGATATTCTCACGCAATTGAGCGCGACGTATCCGCAGCTGCGCGTCTATTCGTTCGACTACAACCTCCCCGTCGGTGCACTCCAGACACTCATTTCTATCAACAACGTCGACGGCAGCTTGCCTGCGCTCGTCATCAACCACAAGGTGTATTACGGCTTCCAGTCGATGGCGAGTATTCAAAAGATACTGCCGCAATTGAAGACACTGCAAACTGCGAGCTCGAGCCCTGCGACTAAATAGTTTCGTTACTTCGGAGCCGCTTCCCGGACAAGAACACCTGGGAAACCCTCGGTTTTCCCAAGCCTTCCTCCACGGGAAAACTACAGTTTTCCCGACCCCTTTCGTGTTCGAGTCCGGAAAGCGTTCAAGCACTTCGTGTCTTTGAGCCGCTTCCCGGACTCGAACCGGGGACCTTCTCTTTACAAAAGAGTTGCTCTACCGACTGAGCTAAAGCGGCTTTCGGTACGCGGCATTATACGAGAGGACTCCCGTCTTCGCCATTCCCATTACCGTTTTTGTGTTCGCTCACCTTTTTCAAGAATTCGGACTTCGTCTCGCGCGGAGTGAAATTGCGCTTGTGTGAGACAGCATCCGCGAGGCGGTGCGCCTGCGTCCCCAGCCAATGCGCGATGTGACCGGCATCAACCGCCATACCGTGCACGATACGCTGCACCGCGTGGACAAAAAGCGGCGGCAGCTTCGTGAGGTCTTTGCGACCAGCTTCGAGAAGTTCTTTGAGATGGAGGGCCTGTGCGTCCGCTTTCATGCGATATACCGGGAAGAGCACGCGCCCGCGCGAAAGTTCCCACTGCTTAAGCGCAAAGAGGCCGATCAAACCGGCGAGCGAAGCAAAAAAGATGGTGATCACGAGGACGTGCATGGCTCTAGCGTACGCTCAAGCGTACGAAGCGCACGACTTCTATCTTCTCGCCGAATTTCTGTACGTGCGAGTCGATGAGTTCGCGCACAGTAACGTCGGGGTTTTTGACGAACGGCTGATCGAGAAGAACGCGTTCTTTGAGATAGCTGTCGAGTTTACCCTGGAGCGCCTTTTCGCGCGCAGCTTCGGGAACGTTTTTCACTTCATCCGTGAAAACTTCGCGTGCTGCTCTCAAATCTTCCTCTTTTACGTCTTCGCGCGTGCGGAATGCCGGGTTCATCGCCGCGACGTGCATCGCGATTTCGTACGCGAGTTTGCCGAATTCTTCGTTCTTTGAGACGAAATCCGTCTCGCACGCGAGAATGATTGCGCCAACGACCGAACCACCGGCGTGTGTGTACGCAGCCGCGATGCCCGCACCGAGCTCGCGGTCTGCTTTTTTGCCTGCGATCGCAGCCGACGCTTTGCGGAGAATAATTTTTGCCTTTTCGATATCGCCTCCCGCTTCTTCGAGCGCCTTTTTACACTGCATGACAGAGACTCCCGTCTCATCGCGCAACATTTTCAATGCATCAGAAACCGCCATGGTGGTTAGTGTACCAAATTTATCTACGTGCTGGTAGTTATTTTCCGCGCTTCCCGTTCTCGACCGCTTCGACGATACCATCGACGACGTGGCGGATAGAGCGCACGGACGTGTCGTTCCCAGGAATCGGGAACTGCACTTTCGAGAAATCGCAATCGGAGCTCGCGAGCGAAACGACCGGGATTTTGAGCTGGTTGGCTTCTTCCACAGCCGTGTGTTCGTGGCGCGAATCGATCACAAAGAGCGCGCCCGGGAGATCCGTGAGTGTGATGAGGCCGCCGAAACGTCCGAGCAATTCCTCGATTTCGCGATCGATCATGAGGCGCTCGCGTTTCGTGTATTTCTCGAGCTCGCCCGATTCGCGCTCGCGCATGAGCTGCTGGAGGCGTTCGATGCGCTTGCGGATGTTCTTGAAATTCGTGAGGGTGCCGCCGATCCAGCGACCTGCGACGTACGGCTGACCCGTTTGTTTCGCGGCGCTTTCGATTGCGGCGCGCGCTTCCGGCTTACCGCCCACAAAGAGGATCGCACGGCCTGTCCCGGAAACCGATGTGAGGAACGCACGTGCAGCGTCGAAGCGCTTTTTGGTTTCTTCGAGGTCGAAGATGTCGGTGCGGTCTTTGGTGCCGAAGAGGTACGGAGCTGCGCTCGGGTGGCGGCGTGCACGCGGAAGCGCGAAGTGTGCGCCCGCTTCAAAAAGTTCCTGCACGTCTTGTGTTGACATATGTAGCGGGGATACTAACAAAACAAAGGCCGCGAGGCAAGCCTAGGCCCCGCGATAAACCCATTACAGGGTGTCTCGCAGGCTGACGAGCCGAGAGGCAGCGCTGGCGCAGCAGCGCCAGACAGCGACCCTGCAATGGGTTTATCGCGGATTAATCTGATTCTCCGGAATCACCCACCTCCCCTTTCGCGAGCGCCTCGAGGATCGGGTCCAAGCCGCCTGCCATAACTTTCGGGATGTTCGACCACGACTGCTTGATGCGATGGTCGGTGATGCGGTCTTGCGGGAAATTGTACGTGCGGATTTTTTCCGAACGGTCACCCGAGCCGATTTGCGACGCGCGGTTTTCGGAGCGCTCGCGATCGTCTGCTTCGTCTTGCATCTGCTGGAGGCGGCTCGCGAGGAGCTTCATTGCCTTCTCGCGGTTTTGCGCCTGGCTGCGCTCGGATGTACAACGCACGTCGATGCCGGTCGGTTTGTGGATGAGACGCACCGCCGTTTCGACCTTGTTCACATTCTGACCGCCTGCGCCTCCCGAGCGCGATGTTTCCATTTCGATGTCACCAGGATTGATCTCGACTTTGATGCGCTTGTAGATCGGGAGAATGGCCACGGTTGCCGTCGACGTGTGGATGCGACCAGCTTTTTCGGTCGCTGGGACGCGCTGCACGCGATGCACGCCAGTTTCGAACTGGAGCAGGCGGTAGCAATCTTGGCCTTTGATTTCAAACTGCGCTTCTTTGTAGCCGCCGAGTGCCGCACGCGACTCATCCAAAGCGCGCGTAGACCAGCCCTTCGACTGTGCATACCGCTGGTACATCTGCGCGAGCTCTTCAGCAAACAGCGATGCTTCTTCGCCGCCGACTCCAGCACGCACTTCAAGTACAATTTCGTTTGGCCACTCACGCTCGTTGTCGCCGCCGACTATTTTTTCGATTTGCTCCATGAGAAGCTTTTTCTGCTCGTCGACTTCGGCGAGCTCTTTTTCGGCGAGCTCTTTCATCGCCGGATCGACTTCGATCAAGTCTCTCGCGTCGTTTTCTGCCTGCGTGAGCCGCTTCCACTCTTGCACGAGATACGAGACACGGTGGTCATCCGCGTACTCTTCGGGGTTGAGGGGTTTGTGTTCCGTCATACTACAAGTATAGCGCCGCGTCAGCTTCGGCTGACGCGGCGCATGTACCGACGTTATTTCTTCGAGGTCTTTTTTGCAGCGCGTGCGCGGAATTTCTCGACGCGGCCGGCAGTGTCGATCACCTTTGATTGACCGGTGTAGAACGGGTGCGAGGCGCTCGAGATCTCCACCTGGTAGAGCGGATACTCTTTGCCGTCTTCCCATTTGTCCGTGCGGTCCGTGTCGATCGTCGAAGCAATCAAAAAACGCTTCCCGGCGGTCACATCTTCAAAGATGACCGGGCGATAGTTTTCCGGATGCAAATCCTTTTTCATGCGCCGTACTATACAAAAAACCCTGCCCCAGCGCAACTTTTAGCCGTTGCCATTCAAAACCGCGATATCTTGCTGATACTTCTGCATGTAGCTTTGCACCGATTCCCAATAAAACGCGAGCGAGGGGTTTTGCCAATGGCTTCCGCCGAGATATTTCAGCGAAGCTACGCGCTCGGAAGCCGCGGTCCCCGCATCGGCGCCAAGATCGGCCATATAAATCGCTGTCGCAAAAGTCGCAGTGCGCGGATCCCACGGATTCGGTGGATTCTGACCACTCGCTTTGCTAATGCGATCTTGGTAGAGCGTCCAGGTCGACGGAATGAACTGCGCGGGGCCCATCGCGCCGCCGTAAGTGCCGTAGCTTTGTGCGCACGAGACTTTCTGCGAATTCGGATCGAGCCCGAGCTGCTGCATGATCGCGAGGTAATCCGGCACATCCCGCTTCGGGCTCATCGCCGTTTGGTACGAACAATTACCGACATTTTGTCCCAAATTACTTTCTTCCGTGAGGATCGCGAGCGTAAATGCAGCATCGACACCGGTTGCCGCCTGTGCCTCTTTTGCGTATTCATACATATCGCCGAAAGACGTGCTGTGGTTGGCGTTATTCAACGAGAAGAGCTGCGCCTTGATCTGGGCAGCGGTTTGCTGCTGGTTTGCGATGAGTTGCTGGTAGATCGATTCTTGCCCACGCGTGGCGGTAATCAGATTTTGTTTTTGCTGCTCGATCGATTTTTGCGCGTTTTGCTGGAGAATCTGCACCTGGAGGAGCTGCTGCTCTTCCTGCTGTTGATTTTCGAGCGCGACCTCACGCTCCGAGAGATCTGTCTTTTGTGTTTCGAATTGCGTGAAAGAATCCGCGAGCTCTTTTTGGAGTGCCGCGAAATCATCGATGTCGTTGAACGCATCTTGCAATGTGCCGCCCAGGATTTTGATCGCAAGCGGAGTGTCGTTGATCTCTGCAGTCTCACGAATCATCTGTGCAAGGCTCGCCTGCCCCGCCAAAACTTTTCCATCGAGAACTCCGATTCCATCCTGGGTCTGAGCAATTTGGTTTTGCACCTGTTCTATGGTGAGGTTGCGCTGCGCGATTTCGAGCTGCGCTTCCTTGATCTGCGAGTCCAAAATCGCAACTTGGTTTTCGAGCGTAGCGCGCTGTTTCTGCTGGTCGGCGAGTTTCGCCTGGTTCTGTGCGATCTGTGCGTTGAGTTGATCGAGCTGTGCCTGGAGCTGCGCTTGCTGATCAGTACTCGCTGCCATTGCCGAAAACGGCCCGGCTATAATCGTGGTTGCACACAAAAAAACTCCAAAAAAACGAGCGCACATGCCGCGCATATGGATAGCGTAAGTGTAACACGAGATTAACTCGCGTTTTCGGTAGAAGCCTCTGCTGCGCCTTCTTGCGGCGCTGCAGCTTCCGCACCTTCTGCTGCTGGAGCAGCTTCTTGCGGTGCTTCTTCTTTGAATTCAATAATTGATACGACGATTTCTTCCGGATCCGTGATGAGCGAAGCTGAAGGTGGAAGCTTGATGTCTTTTGCAGCGATGTGATCGCCGACATTGACCAATTTCGTGAGGTCGACAACGAGGTGCTGCGGCAATTCTTGCGGTGCAACTTCGATTTCAACTTCGTGCAAAACTTTCGTGATGATGTGACCCTGTTTTTCCGCAGGCGCCTGACCTTCGAATTCGATCGGGATTGCGATTTCGATTTTCTTTCCCTTCTCGAGCACGTAGAAATCCGCGTGCAATGGCTTTCCCGTAACCGGGTGGAGCTGTACGTCGTGAATCAACGTGTCCTTTTCGATACCATCACCCTTCAAGGTCACGATTGTCGTTTCGCCCGCTTCACGGAAAATCTTGTCGAAGACGCGTGCGTCGACGGCAATCGGGGTCGCCGTTTCTTTGTGGCCATAGAAAACAGCCGGGACGAGTCCCTTATTACGAAGCGCATCCGCGGATTCTTTCGCGTTGCGCGCTTTGACGTCGAGCGTCAACATCATGCGCGGGATTATACGGATTTACGAGAGATTTGCAAACAGCTTCACGTACCGCTCGGCAGTCGTACGGATTCCTTCGATACCAGGTGCCATGTATTTGTAGGGCGCCACTTCATCGGGAAGCTTTGCAAGACCCGCTTCAATTCCCTTGCGATATGCGACACGCAGGTCCGTTGAAATATGGATGAGCGCCGCGCCCGCTTTTGCTGCGGCCACGAAATCGGCGTCGGTCGAGCCGGAACCGCCGTGTAAAACGACCGGAAGCCCCGTTGCTTGTGCGATTTCTTCAATACGCTTCGTATCGAGCTTTTGCTGCGCCCCACTCCGGAGAACGCCGTGCATGTTGCCCACAGCGGGCGCAATAAGGTCGATTCCGGTTTCGCGCGCAAAGAGCGCCGCTTGCTGCGGGTCGGTCAAATCTTTGTCGATGTCAGATGGTGGTGCATCCAAAACCTCCGACCCACTCCCGATCATGCCAAGCTCACCCTCCAACAAAACGTCGCGACCGCTTTGACGTGCGTACGCGACGGCTTCGCGTGATTGCGCCACATTCTCTTCAAACGGCAGGTGGCTTCCGTCGAAAATCACACTGTCGAACCCCGCATCGATAGCTTCTTTCACTTTCTCGATAGTGTGCGTGTGATCGGCATTGAGAAAGAGCGGAATGCCTTCGTCGCGAACCGCACCGACCATCGCTGCAACTTCGCGCACACCGATCGCTTCGCGCTCGCCTTCGGAAACACCGATCACGAGCGGCATCGATGTCGCCTGCGCAACGATTTTGATCGCATGGAAATAATTCGAATCGGAAATATTAAAGTGCGCACGCGCGATACGTTTCGTACGCGCATCTTCGAGCGCCTCGCGAAGTGTTGTCATATACGAAAAGTGTAGCACGTTGAAATACGGGTGTGCCGCGTGCATTTCTGGGGTCTTTTGCGTGTTAAAATTTACGCATGAAATACGACTTCGTATCATTCGGCGACATTACGACCGACTGCTTTATCAAACTGAAAGACGCACGCGTACACTGCAACATTAACAACGAAGATTGCGAGCTGTGCGTGAAATTCGGCCAAAAAATCCCTTTTGAATCCGCAACCGTCATCCCCGCGGTGGGCAACGGCCCAAACGCCGCCGTTGCGGTCGCACGCATCGGTTTTTCGAGCGCCGCCGCGTGTGAAATGGGCGATGATGCGAACGGCGCAGAATGCTTACAGCGCCTCAAAGACTCAGGCGTACACACAGAACTGGTCGGTATCCACGCCGGCATGCCGACAAACTACCACTACGTCCTCATGTACGAAGCGGAGCGCACGATTCTCATCAAACACCAACTCTATGGCCGCGAGCTGCCAAAGTTTGACGAGCCGCCGCAGTGGTTCTATCTCACGTCGCTCGCCGAAGGAACGGAAGAATTCCAGCACGCGATTGCAGCGTACGCAAAAGCAAACAGTGTACGGCTTTGTTTTCAGCCCGGCACGTTCCAAATCAAAATGGGAAAAGAAAAACTCGCCGATATATATACGGCAACAGAGATTTTCTTCTGCAACAAAGAGGAAGCGCAGATGATTTTGAATACGCAGGAGGCTGATGTAAAAAAACTCATGCAAGGAATCCACGCGCTCGGTCCGAAGATCGTAGTCGTCACCGATGGTCCGAATGGTTCAAATATTCTCGAACAAGACGGCAGCGCCTGGCACGCACCGATGTATCCGGACCCCGCACCGCCGGTGTCGCGCACCGGTGCAGGCGACGCAACAGCATCGACGACTGTCGCATATCTCATGAAAGGACTTCCGCCGCGAGAGGCACTCCTGCGCGGCCTCATCAATGCAGCATCGGTCGTGCAAGGAATCGGCGCGCAAACGAAACTCCTCACTGCAGACGAAATCGAAGCGTGGTACCAAAAGCGTCCGCCGCAGTTCCAAGTAGTGGCTCTGTAGAGCCATATTCGTACTGTTGACTTCATTGTAATTTGTGGTACAATTCTCTGCGGATGGGATTGTTCCCTCCTTTTGTATCGCGTAGGAGGTTTACGTGAATAGCATAGGGACGTACAGGACGCTGAGGTCTACGCCGTGGAGAATGTGCGCCTGGATGTACAAACATTCGGCACTATTCTCCCATATCTCAATCGCGTTCGTGGCACTGTTTCTCGTCGCGAAAGGATTGAGCATCCACGCACATGCCGAGCAATCGACCATGTGCCTGGCTGAAGACCTCTATCACGAAGGTCGCGGTGAAGGAGCCGAAAACATGCGGTTGATCGGCAAGATCATGCTCGCACGAGTTCTCGACTCCGATCGCCAGTGGCCAAAATCGATCTGCGGTGCGGTCGCACAAGACAACGCGAATAGCTGGGTCTTGGAGTATCGCATCGCAACGAAGCGCGACGAGCAGCGGAAATGGGAGGAGGCGCAAGAGATCGCACGCGATCTTCTGCGTGAAGCACAGCAAGGCTTCACGATGCCCAAGGGATGGGAATGCGCACGCTACTACAAGCTCAGCGAGTGGAAGAGTGCGTTCTTCAAGAAGGCGCTCGTGCCGGTTGCGCACGGCGAATTCGGCCACCACACCGCGTACCGCGAAAAAGGCGGTTGCAAATTGCCAATGCCCACGACCTGATCTTCACAACTACGAGCTCGCACAACAGTGCGAGCTCGTTTTTTTATTACACGCGAGATGTCGCGCGCTTCACGGCCTCCGCAATATGAGACCGTCCCATGCCGTAGTGTTCGATGAGTTCGCTCGGATTTCCGGATTGACCAAAGCTGTCGCGCACGCCGATGAATTCGATCGGCCGCGGCAACTTTTGCGCGAGAAGTTCCGCAATTGCACTGCCGAGACCACCTGCAATCTGGTGCTCTTCGACAGTCACGACCGCTTTTGCTGCACCCGCTTCGCGTAGAATTGTTTCTTCATCGAGTGGTTTGATCGTGTGCACATTAATCACGGTGGCATGAATTCCCTGCGCTTCAAGATCACGGGCAGCGGTAAGCGCGTTGAAAAGCAGCGGCCCCGTCGCAAAAATCGCCACTTGTGGCGTCTCCGTTCTCCAAACTACATTTGCCTTCCCGATTTCAAACGGTGTCTCGGATGTCGTCATCATAGGCGTTTTCTCGCGGCCAAAGCGCAGGTATACTGGCGCATTCAATTGCGCTGCAGCACGGGTCGCTTTACGCCCTTCTTCAGCGTCGCACGGAGAAATCACCGTCATCCCCGGCTGCACGCGCATGAGTGCGATATCCTCGAGCGCCTGGTGCGTTGCGCCGTCAGGGCCGACGGAAACACCCGCATGCATCCCGCATACTTTGACCGGCATACGATTGATCGATATGGTCGTGCGGATCTGCTCGTTGTTTCTCCCGGGCGAGAATGTCGCGTACGAAGTGATGAACGGAACCTTTCCGTATGCCGCAAAACCGGATGCGAGCGCCGCAAGATTTTGCTCGGCAACGCCCACTTCGATAAAGCGCTCTGGAAACGTTTTTTTAAATTCTTCCACGCGCGTCGATTCCGTGAGATCGGCACACAGGACGACTACATTCTGATTCTCCTTCCCCGCTTCGACGACACCAATGCCAAATCCATCGCGTGTCGGTTTTTGCTCTTTTGTCTCAAAGAGGTCTTCGCGCAGTTTCATTTCAAGATTCAACATATAGTTATTGGTGTTCGCTCTGAATTTTACCGCCGAGTGTGCGCAGTTCATTCAAAAAGACCTTGCCTTCTTCGGTTGTCGGCGGCTTGCCGTGCCAGCGATAGTCTTTTTCGATTTCTGGGATTCCCTTGCCGGGAATCGTGTGCGCGATGATTACGGTCGGCTTTTCGTAGATCGCTTTCGCTTCGTCGCACGCGGCAACAAATTGCGGGATGTTGTGACCGTCCACTTCCAAAACATGCCAGTTGAATGCTTCGTACTTTTCTTTGAGTGGTTCGAGCGGCATGATCGATTCCGTATAGCCGTCGATCTGAATGTTGTTGCGATCGATGACCGCCGTCAGATTTGAAAGTTTATTGGCACCCGCAAACATGATCGCTTCCCACGTGTTGCCAGCGTCGTGCTCACCGTCCGACATCGCACAGTAGATGCGATTTTTCCCGCTATCCATGCGCGATGCATATGCCATCCCAGCTGCTTGCGAAAGCCCCGAGCCAAGCGGCCCCGAGGTCGTCTCGAGCCCGGGCAATTTCGTGCGCTCGGGGTGGCCTTGGAGGCGCGAACCGAATTTTCGCAGCGTCATACATTCTTCGACCGGAAAATACCCCGCGTGCGCCATCGCGGCGTAGCGCACGGGAACGATGTGACCATTTGAGAGGACGAGACGGTCGCGTTGCGGATGGTCGGGGTTTTTTGGATCATGCACCAAGACGTGGAAATAGAGCGCGGTGAATATGTCGGCCATGCCCAACGGGCCCGCGGTGTGCCCCGAACCGGCTGCGACGAGCATTTCAATGATCGTCTGGCGGATTTCGTTGGCCTTCAGTGCGAGTGCGCGTGCGTCCCCGTCGTTTAAAGGTGTCATGGTTAATCGATCGTATCAGCGAACGATGTATGTCCGTGATCGAACAGCGAAGCACTGTTGATCGCTTGCACGATAGTAAAAGTGAGAAAAAGCCCGAATGCAAAAATAAAGGAGACCGAGACGTAGAAATTTACTTTTTGGGTGAGAGGATTGTTTCCGTGCATACATTCATCATAGCGCATGTGCAGCCGTCGACTTCAGCATATTGTAGTTGGCAGTGGAATCTCCATGATCGAAAATGGCCGACCCTGCCGCGAAGCGACGCGCACCGATCCGCACCAGCTCCGCGATATTTCGAGATGAAATGCCTCCATCCACGCCGATGACCGCATGCTGATACGTTTGGTGCAATTCCCCCACTCTGCCGATTGCCCGCGCATCGAACGGCGCCCCATGCGCGCCAATCTTTGCGATACTCATAACCTGAATGCAGTCGCATTCCTCACCTGCACCTGCGAGCGCAGAAAGAGGCGTTTCGATCAATATCGCGAGGCCAACTTCAACTCCCTGCGTGCGCCACGCTCGCAGCACAGTCCGCGCCTCTTCCGGATTTTTAAACGCCTCGATATGCGCAATGATGCGGCGTACACCACTCCCCGCGAGCAGAGTACCTACCTCCTCCGGAGCTTGTACCATGAGGTGCGCTTCGATCGCCACCTGCGGTAGCATGAGAGACGCTGAAATCAGTTCGCCTTTTGACACATACGGCCAAGAAAAATTCTCGGTAAACATGCCATCTTCGACATCGAGGTGAACCCACTGCGAAAAACTTCTGACCTGTGCGGCCGCTCTACCGAAGCTCTCTGCGTCCGGCGGAATGACCGCCGGCAAAATTTCGATCGTATCGGTCATGAAAGCGTTTCCATTTGCGCGATCCGTCGAACATGGCGTTCCTGGCCCGAAAACGGCGTCGCGAGCCAGCGCCGTACCGCATCTTTCGCTTCTTCCACCGAAAGAAAACGTGCCGCCAGAGACAGCGCATTGGCATCGTTGTGCTCGCGCGTGGAGGTGAGCATGTCGAGTTCCTGGCCGCTTGCATCCGTCTGCGTGCGCACTGCTTCGCCGTAATAGAGCGCACAGCGCACGCCCTTGAAACGGTTCGCGACCATCGCTTCACCTTGTCCCGAAGCGCCGATCAAAATCGCGCGAACAGTGGCGCGTTCTTTTGCAGCGGCACCGAGCTTTGCCGCCGCCTGCGCAATGATTTCGGGGTAGTCATCGTCTTCGTTGAACTGCGTGGCACCGCAATCTTCGACTTCGTGCCCCAGTTCGCCTCGCACGAAATTGAGGAGTTCTTGTTTGAGCTCAAACCCCGCGTGATCCGATGCGAAATAAATCTTCATTAGAGATGTTTGGTGGCTTCGGCTACATGCTCCACCAACGTGTGCACGTACCCCATTTCGTTGTCATACCACGCGAGCACTTTCACGAGATTGCCGTCGATGACACGCGTGAGTCCGAGATCCGCGATGGAGCCATACGGCTCGCCGAGAATATCTGAAGAGACGAGCTCTTCTTCGGTAACGCTGAACGTTCCTTTCCACCGATCTTGCGCAGCGGCAGCTTTGAGCGCATTGTTCACTTCTTCCACGGTCGTCGGACGCTTCGCGATAAAGGTGACGTCGGCGATCGAGCCGGCCGGAACCGGAACACGCAGCGAAATGCCGTCGAATTTTCCTTGCAGTGCGGGGTATGCCTTCGTGACCGCGATCGCGGCACCGGTCGAGGTCGGGACGATATTGAGCGCGGCGGCGCGTCCTTCTTTCATGTCTTTTTTGGATGGACCGTCGACGATTGCTTGCGAAGCGGTATAGCCGTGCGTGGTGGAGAGCACCGCTTTTTCAATACCGATTATTTCGTCGAGAATCGCAATGACCGGAGAAGCGGCGTTGGTCGTGCACGACGCGTTGGACGTGACGGTAACCGTACTGAATTTGTCGTTGTTGATACCCATCAGGATCGTTGCTCCCGGTACTGTGCCGTCGCCGTCTTTTGACGGCGCGGTAATGACGACCCGCTTTGCTCCTGCGGTAATGTGTGCACCCGCTTTCGAGAAGTCGGTAAAAAAACCGGTTGATTCGACGACAACATCGATACCCATATCTTTCCAGGGTAGTTTCGTCGGCTCTTTTTCAGCTAGGATCTGTATTTCCTTGCCATCGACTATGAGCGCGCCTTCTTTTGAACTGACCGAAAACGGTGCTTTTTTGTACACCGAGTCATATTTCAATAAATATGCCAGGTTTTCCGGTGTCGTAAGGTCATTGATCGCAACTATTTCGATCTCGGGGCGCCCGTGTGCGGCTCGTAAGAACCCCCTGCCAATTCTTCCAAATCCATTGATAGCTATTCGTGCCATGCGCAAAATCGTATACCAGTAATGGACGTATTGTACCAAACCAAAACCGACCCCTTTTAAGGGGTCGGAGGATAGCCACGTGAGTGGTATTAGTGGGAAGCCGCCTGCAATTTATTCAAGACCTGCTGCAACTCTTGCATAAGTTGGCTGAGCGAAGGAGTCGCTTCTGCGGCAGCGGCTGTTTGCGCCTGAACTTGCGACTGTGAACCTGATCCGCTTGCTGCAACGACGACGCCAGGATTCGTCTGGATCGAAACAGTCGAGCTTTGCATGAAATCCTCTGCGGTCCAACCATCCATGCCGTTTGCGTACTTCACTTCCCACCAGGTGTAGCCGCCGCCGAGTTTCGGACCACCGACGAGAATACCTTGAGAGCCGGCCTTTTCTTTCCCAATGAGGCTTCCGTTTGGACCGGAGCGAACATTGACGGTCGTTACAACGACAATACTGTCGCCGCGAGTAAAATTCGCCGTGCTTTGCGCAAGGGCGATCTGAGCACCGAACATGCTAATAAGAACTGCGAGTAAGGCGATATTCCTTTTCATGAGTAGCAATATAGAATGCCTATAATTTTTTGTCCAGGCTTTCATTGGGGGTATTCAATGGGTGTTATAGAGGAGGGTCTTATATGGATGCGGAAACAATGACAATGGCAGGAGCAAGTAATAAACCAGCGATCAGTGCTTTGCGCATGTATATTTATTGTATCAGCTATGGTGTGTAGGTGATGACGATGATCCCATTTCCTCCCGCGCCTCCACTCGTTGCTCGCCAACTTCCACCACCACCACCTCCTCCTATAGCGCCCGGACCGCCGTTACCACCCGGTGACGCATTTCCACCGCCTCCGCCTCCTCCGCCTGGACCTATGCCTACACCCCACGTGTTCTCGTTTGTGCCTGCGCCACCGTTACTATGACTGCTACCGCCAGTGCCGCCACCTCCGACGCCGCTACCGTTCGTCCCTCCCGCGCCGGCCGTTCCGCCATCGGGAGCTTGGATGCCGGCCGAACCGTTATCCGCGCCACCGCCACCGGAACCGGCCTGAGTGCTGCCTCCTGCGACGTCACCGTCCCCGCCTTTGGCGCCCGCGCCGAGCGGACCGCCGGATCCGCCGCCGCCCGGCATGCCGGAGATGGTACCGCCCGCCCCGCCCGCGCCGCCATTTGCGCCACTATTGATACCGAAACTTGTCGAGCCTCCTGCGCCACCCACAGTGAAGGTCGTACCGGTGGGTGCCTGGCCTCCTTGCACGCAAATTGCTGAACCAGAGCAACCGGCCACTGTTGTTGCCGCAGAGTTAAATATTGTGTCACCGCCTGCCGTACCATTGACGTCGTTTCCGACCCCTGCTGACCCGCCTCTGCCTACCTGAATAACGACGGCGGTACCGGGCGCAAGAGTCACATTGGTCTTCTTTCCATATTTGCCACCTCCTCCGCCTGCTCCGATCACCCCGCCATTAGCGCTACCGCCTGACGCTCCGCCTGCACCGGCACCAATGAGTTCGATCGTATTATTCGCATTATTCCAATTGGCAGGCACGGTCCATGAGGTGCCGGAAGTAAGGACGATAGTGATTGGGCTTCCTCCTCCCCCGCCGCTTGCAACCGAGTACGCCGTCGAGGAATCAGTGGAGATGTTACCCGCAGTGTCTTTGCACTTGACGTAGGTGGTGTAGGAGGAACCGTTGGAAAGGCCGGTGAGGGTGGTGGAGTGTGTGGTACCTCCTGTTGTTGAGAAGGTGGTCATGGAGGCGAAGGCAGAGCCTGCCGTATTGCTCCAGGCGCAGGTGGCTGCTTCGTTGGTGGTGACGGAGAGGGTTGTGCTGGTAGTGTTGGCGGCAAGCTGGCCTGATGGAGCGGAGATGGTGATGACTGGAGGGGTGGTGTCAGCTCCTGCTTGGGTGGTGGCACTTGCGCTGCTTGATTGTGCGCTCGTGTTGCCTGCGGCGTCGGAGGCGCTCACGGTGTAGCTGTACTGCGTGGAGGCGCTCAATCCGGTGTCGCTGTAGCTGTTGGTTGCTGAGGTGCCGATCTTTGTGCCTCCTCGGTAGATGTTGTAGCCGGTGACGCCGACGTTGTCTGTCGCAGCTGTCCAGGTGAGGTTGATTTGGCTTGAAGAGACTGCTGTTGCGCTCAAGCCTGTCGGGGTGGTGGGTGCCTGAGTGTCGGAGGAGCCGGTGGAACAATTAGAACTCGTGAACTGTCCGCCCGTGAGCATATTGATGTTGGAAGAACAGGTAACGGTACCGCTGTATGGGCCACCGCTTGAGCCGTTGTAGTCACCGATGAACGCCCACGCGCCGCCGCCGCCCGCCGAAGAGCCGATACCGCTCGGGTCGAAGTAATTGTTTTGAATTGTCCCCGAGTTGATTAATCGGGATGTATCTAAGATGATCGCATAATTGACATATGCCCCCGTGGATCCGCCCGGCGTGGCCACGAACGTATTGTTGTTGATGTATTCGTTGTGCACGCCGCCTGAAGTAGACCCGCTGTTCGCCGAAAAGAGGCTGAGACCCTGCGTACGCCCCTGCGCGATCGGAATAGTTTGCAACCAGAGATTGTAGTTCGCATTCAGGGTGAGCGTGTTGGTGCCGATTCCGTTGTACGCCTGGATCCAGTCTCCATGCGCACCCTGGCTGAAACCAATGCCAGCGTTACCAATCACATTGTACTGGATCACCCAGTTCTCGGTGTCGGAATTTGAGTTGGTTCCCATCACGATCGGTTCTGCAAATGCGTTCATAATATAGTTGTATTCGATCATTGTGGTGCCCTGCGCATTCGGCGCGATCAACCCTTGGCCGCCTCCCCCATTTCCGTTGATGTTGTTGTACATGATCGTGAGATTGTTCACGGTGTTATCCACCAAGATCGAATGCGCGGCATTGTTGGCGCCGGTCACGAAGTTGTTATTCTCTATGGTCATATTACTGCCGCCCGTGAGATGCACTGCAAGACCTCCGTGCAACGAGAAATCCCAACCGCTGATAGTGATGCCGCTCCTGTTACAGGTAATGTACGGAGCGCTGTAACTGCAGCCAAGCGTCGAAAGGCCTGACGCGATCGTGCCGCCCGGCAACGGATCTTGCAGCGTAATGTTGGATGGAACGCCGACTGCGTAATCGACACCCGGAACGTTCCATGCCGGACGGACGGTGTAGCTGCTGAGCATAGTCGGGAACTGCGGCGTCCCGGTCGGCGCACTTGAGCAGCCGTCCGGATAGCTCGTACCTTTCGGACACGTGCCGCTCGTTTGCACTGCTTGTGTCGTTGCACTCGCACTCGTCGATTGTGTGCTCGTGTTCCCTGCCGCGTCATACGCACTCACGGTATACGAGTAGTTCGTCGAGGCTGAAAGACCGGAGTCGCTGTACGAGTTCGTTGCTGAGGTGCCGATCTTTGTGCCGTTGCGATAGATGTTGTAGCCGGTCACGCCGACGTTGTCGGTGGAGGCGGTCCATGAGAGATTGATTTGCGAACTCGAGACTGCTGAAGCCGAGAGACTCGTGGGAGTGGAAGGGGCGACCGTGTCAGAGATTCCTGAGCTGCACCCCGTATACGTGAGCTGTGCACCTGTGACCATGTTTACGTTTGAAGAGCACGAAACGGTACCGCTATACGGGCCACCGCTTGAGCCGTTGTAATTGCCAATGAATGCCCAGCTAGACGCACTCGTCGGGTCAATAAAGTTGTTGGTGATCGTCGCTGTATTAATGAGTCGGGAGGTGTCCAAGATGATCGGGAAATTTACGTTCGCGCCGGAAAGGGCGATCATTGTGTTGTTACTGATCGCTTCCGTGTGAATTCCGCCCGACGAAGCACCACTGTTGGCTGACCACAGGCTCAAACCTTGGGTATGCGCCTGAGCTGCAGGAAGCGTTTGGATCCAGGTGTTGAAATCGGCAGTAAGACTATTGGTATTGGTGGGTGCGCCATTGTACGTCTGTATCCAGTCTCCATGCGCGCCGGATGTCCATCCCATTCCCGCATTTCCGATCACATTGTATTCGATGACAAAACTTTCAGTGTCGGAATTCGAATCGGTGCCCATAACGATAGGTTCGGCATACGCGTTCACTATCTCGTTATATTCGATCGTTGTGACTCCGCCAGCATCAGATGCAAGCAAGCCTTGGCCGCCTAGTCCCGCGCCGTTGATCGTGTTATTGAGAATACTCACGTTGCTCGCGGTATTTGCGATCGATATTTCATGGGCCATATTATTGGCACCGATCACGAAATTGTTGTTGCTAATCGTGATGTTGTTCCCGCTATTGACGTTAACCTCCCATCCGCCCTCGAGCGAAAAATCATATCCACTCAAGGTGACGTTACTTCCTGTGATCGTGATTGTGTGTGAGGAATTATTGCCCGACACTCCTGCGATCGTATTCAGGATCGTTGCGGGGTCTTTCAGAACGGTTCCACTCGGTACGCCAACCGCGTAATCCACCCCCGCAACATTCCAGGCTGGTCGCGTCGTATACGAAGAGAGGAGCGTCGGGAACTGCGGCGTTCCGGATGGCGCACTGGAGCATCCATCTTGGTAGCTCGTTCCCTTCGGACAGGTGCCACTTGTGCCACCCGATTGCGTTGTGGCGGATGCACTCGTCGACTGACTCGAGGTATTCCCCGCCGCGTCATATGCGCTGACGGTGTAGCTGTATTGAGTGGAAGCGGAGAGGCCGGAGTCGGAGTAGGAGTTGGTGGCAGAGGTGCCGATCTTGGTTGAGTTGCGATAGATGTTGTAGCCGGTCACGCCGACGTTGTCGGTGCTTGCGGTCCAGGAGAGATTGATTTGGCTGCTCGATACTGCAGTTGCAGAGAGGTTGGTGGGAGTTGTCGGTGCTTGGGTGTCAGCAGGCGTTGCAACAGAGAACGTAACAG
>Ga0335069_10000588_pt1 | contig 60912 bp, 65 predicted proteins | sample Lox_Sample_11_FD_206714 | JGI IMG/M metagenome (GOLD analysis project Ga0335069, IMG submission 206714) | Soil microbial communities from Loxahatchee National Wildlife Refuge, Florida, United States - Lox_Sample_1.1 | ecosystem: Environmental > Terrestrial > Soil > Wetlands | place: USA... | reverse complement strand
TCGTTTTCTATGCTCTCCGTCCACGCGCACTCGTTAACACGGGTGCGCATTTCTTTTTGCTGACGCCTCTCGCTTCAAAAAAATTCCAACGTCGTACCAAACCCTCAATTGACAAATATAAATATAAGATGCATACTATCTCTAGCATAAATCAATAGGGAGATCCCCATGCGGCGAAATATATACGTTACATTGCTGGCTCTGCAGGTCTTCTGCCTCGGCGTCGCGGTTGGCAATCTGCCGTGGATAATGGGGGTGTCGCATCCAGGGTTAGGGTGGCAGCTATTCCTAGCAGCAATCCTTTGTAGTTCAGTGTGTGGGCTCCTCTGCTTTCTTGTTGGAAGAAAGTTTCAGGTCTGAGCGTTCTTGATGGCAAGCCGACTCACTCGAATAGTGGCGACCATTCAATCGATGGCCGCCATTTTATTTTGAAAGAAGGTTCCAACGTCGTACCAAACCCCCAGTTTGACACTGGACGATCAGTATTGTATCGTCTGCTGAGACAGACAAAAGGGAGTTCACATGAGCCAAGAAGCTCCAGACGAGAACACCATCCACCATTGCAGTTTCTGCGGACAATCTCAGTATCAGGTTCGTCAGCTCATGGCAGGTGCTGGTAATACCGCTTACATCTGCAATGAGTGCGTCGAATTATGCTCGGTAATCATGGTAGAACGAGAATTCGTCGCTCAATACATGACCTATGTGATCGGTCTCTCACAGAAGCAAATCAAAAAGATGGCCGCACAAGGCATCACCGCCCGAACGCTCCTGAAGGACATTTGCGGCCGAACAATTCCAGCCGACATGTCTATCGAAGAGCTGCTACAAAAGATCGGATCAGCGGTCGCTGTTCGTCTCAGCCGCGCCTTCGAGTCCGCACGCTAAGCCAGTGCAAATTGCTCAAAAGGCCTTCGTCAGTTGACGGTGGCCTTTTCTCTTTCCAAAAAAGTTCCAACGTCGTACCAAACCCCCAGTCCGCAAAAAAGAAGTGCTCCGTTTGGAGCACTTATCAAGATGTGTCTAGTTGCGACGGATAGTAGATTTGATTTCGCGAAATGTCTCACGAAATTCGAACGCTGAAGATTTAACGACATACACCGTCGACATGACGAAGTAGAACGGCAGCAGCGAGAGAGCGGCAAATAGTCTCATAGGGAATGCGAGACGCCGCACACGCACATTGAGACTCTCAACGATCTCAAATTCGATGCTCGTTTCGAATGGATAGACAAGCGGACGAGTGTCCATGCGATTCTCCAAAGTTTGCAGCTTTTAGCCGGTTATACTCTAAAATACTGCAAAGAATCCGTCAACTCCTTACCGAAGGTGGTTCCAACGTCGTACCAAACCCCCATCAGACTTTTTCTTGCTATCATCCTCATATGAACACATTCGTACCGCACGAAGAGTGGTGGGCAGGATTACCGAAAAAGGTTGTATCTGCAGGAGTGCTATTCCTTGATGAGAACGGTAGGGTGTTGATCGTAAAGCCAACATATAAAGATCACTGGCAGCTCCCTGGCGGCGTTATAGAAGCCCACGAATCCCCCGCGAGTGGCGCGCTACGCGAGGTCCAAGAAGAAATCGGATTACGATGGAGATGAGATTGGTGACTTCAAGTTCGTTGAGCAAAATGAAGCGCTCGTTCTCGTGGGCGATATGTTACGCCAATGCCTGTCCCAGTGTATCGAGGCGATTAAGAGCGAGAAATCAGAATATGTAGAAATTGCGACGAACGAGACTTCTGCAGCATACAAGACGGGCTAAGAATTTCCCGTTTAATCAAAACGATTCAATATCTTATTTGTGGACCTGAGGGGAATCGAACCCCTGCCTCCGCAATGCGAATGCGGCGTTTTACCACTGAACTACAGGCCCTAGCGAGAAACAGGATGAGAATACTATATATTTTTATCTTTTTCGAGCGACGTGTCTGTATTGGGAAATCAGCACTCAATTTTCGTTCGGGCTGCCGGGAATTGAACCCGGTCTACAAGCACCCCATGCTTGCGTACTGCCGGTATACTACAGCCCGCTTAGGTATCCTCGTCGCACGCCTTCGGCGAGCGACCGCACTCTATTCTTTTCGAATCGAATTCTTTGTCGGGGCGCCGGGAATCGAACCCGGTCTACACGCACCCGAAGCGTGCGTACTACCGGTATACTACGCCCCGGCAAAGAACTCGATTCGGGCGCACGTACTACCGGTATACTACGGCCCACTGCTTTTACAGCCTCGCGATTTTAACAGAGATATTGCATTTGTGACAGCTTCACCCTGTGAGCGAAATAATTACGTAGATGCACGCCGCGCCGAGCAGTGTGGAGATGGTCGTCCAGCGCATGGGATGCGCATGATAGCTCTCAGGCACGAGATCGCTCGCGCCGATGTAGAGGAAAAATCCCGAAAAGAGGGCAAGAAGAAGCCCGAGCTGTGTCTCGGAAACGGTCACAAAAAGCGTCGAGATCACACCGACGACCGGCGCCAGGGCGTCGACAAGCAGCCACCTGAATGCGTACCGTTGCGTCCCGTTGTGTTTGAGGATGAAGTTGACCGTATTGATGCCGTCGGAGAAATCGTGCGCCAAAACCGCTGCGGCAACGATGATGCCGACGGCGGGCGAGACGTGAAAAGCGAGTCCGATCCCGACACCATCGAGGAAGCTATGGATGGAGAGCGTTGTTGCGCCGCTCGTGCCGCGCGGGTCGTGTGCGCCTTCCTGCTCGTCGATGTGCGTATGGAAAAGAATGATGCGATCGAGGACCAAGTAGGCGAGAAAGCCCAGCGCAATGATCGAGACAACTGTCCCCGGGGTGTAGATTTTTGTGCCGAGATCGATCGCCTCGGGCATGAGATCGAAAAAGGCGACACCGATGACCGCCCCCGCGCTAAATCCAAGGATAAGGTGAAGCTTGTCTTTGAGGCGCAGCGCAAAAGTGCCGCCGAGAAGCGTAGCGATACAGGTCGCAAACGCAATGATGAAAATGGTCATGCCGATTTTTTGATGCAGTTGTCGCAGTGACCGAAGAATTCGAGGCTATGCGAGTCGATACGACTAAATTTTGAAGACCTCTTTGCGACTGCTTTCTCAAGCGGCGTAATGTCGCAGTGTTCCACGTCCTCGATCGCACCGCACGACGTGCAGATGACGTGGTGGTGGTGTTCTTTTTGAAATTCGTAGTGCGCGTGAGAGTGGCCGAGATCAACCCGCTGGATTATTCCGCTCTCCGCGAGCGCTTCGAGCGCGCGATATAACGTCACTTGATCCGGGCAATCCTTTTCCCAGGTCGCGCGAAGAGTTTGTATCGATACGGGCTTACCGAGCTTCTGCAAAGTCTCAAGCAGCTTTACGCGACTTTTTGTTGATCGAAACCCGTGTTCTCGAAGCAATTCCTCAAAATTGGTTTTCATACATTGTCGTTCTTGTGCAGCGTTTTATGCATGTGAGAAAGAACGCCGGAACCGTCAAAAAGCGCAACAATCAAGAAACGCACGAAAAGGACGCCGGTCGCACTCGAGAGCCACCCTAAAATCGTAAGTCCTGCGTAATTCGAAAAGAGCGGAGATGGGGAAACCCAGTCCTGTAGAGGATTCACAGCCAATACAATGACAAGCGTGAGCCACATTGGCACGCAAAAGCCACACACAAGACCATTGCCGATCACAGGAATGCTTTCGACGGCAGCATCAAATTTCGGGTGATCCAGAAGCCACATTCGCCACGTCAAAGAAAGGCTCGTAACGGCCGTGACGACGATAAAATAGGTTGTCCAATTCATATGTATGTTGATTCGATTTCGAAAAAGAAGAAGGCTTCGCGCACAGAGCGCGAAGCCTTGGTGCGCTAATGCATAGGAACGCAATTCATCGAGACAAAGGAATGTAAACGTTCTGTCTCTTTGTTAAGAGCTTCCTGCGCTACGAGCAGCTGACCGACCATACGCTCAACCTCTAATGGCAGCTCGACGCTACCGGAGAGGATCTCGTGTGGTGTTTGAGCCAGATCGACGTGCACGTGCGCGCCGCCCGTGCAGGTCGTGCACAGATGCGGGAAGATGCTGACACCTGCAAACACTTTCTCGCCCACAGTGAAGGTGGGGAAGTATAAACGTACTTCCCGCGAACCTAACCTTGTGAGAAAGATGCCAACGTGTCCCCTCATGTGAGCACCGCTTTTTTCAGCTGAGGGTTCTCCGTGAGGTAGCGTTCGTAGGCGAAATTGCCCGGAATGCCGGGGAAAAAGCGCCCATTACGCACTGCACCGATGCGGCCTTGTGCATCCCTATAGAGCTGCACCGAACCACATTCGCTCCGATAGCCCATGTGCAACTCCTCGAGCGCGAGGCCCGCGTTGTTTTCTCCTTTTCCTGGGCCATCCGGCGTGAGAAAACCCCACGCACAAGATTTACAGGTGTGCGTACGGTTCGGACAGTGCGGAGAACGCACAACCCGTTCGCGATGATCTGTCGTCTGACTCATGTGAAAGACCTCCTGTTGTTCCTCGCAAGAGTCTACATGAACAAAACCTTATTGCAAGTCTTTTGCATTAGTGATGATGCGCGTGCCCATGACTGGCCGTCTGCGGGAGGCGGCCATAGAGCATGTACGAAGCGATGAGCGTGGTAATAGGAACCGAAAGAATAAGCCCGATTGAGCCGATCAAAATGCGCACGATTTCAGTCGCAAAGAGCTCGCTGTTGAGCGAATAGAGAAGCCCGTAGCTTGAACCTTCTTGCACGAGAAGCAGCAAGGGGAGAGCAACGCCGACGTATGCAATTGCAAGCGTGTTGACCAGTGCGCCGATGTGCTCGCGACCGATTCTGATTGCGCGCCCATACACTTCGAGGCGCGTCAGGTGCGACCCGGCACGAAAGAGTTCTTCGACCGCAATTGCTTGGCCAATTGCGATGTCGTAGAGCACTCCCAAAAGACCGATCATGATTCCGCCGAAGAGAAGCCCGACCATGTCGATCTTCCCATGGGTGTCGAAGTTGAGGTATACATTCTCCTCATTTGAATAGCCGGAGAGGTGCGCGGAATGCACGAAAAAATACGCCGCAACCCCCGTAAAAAGAACCGTAACGATCATGCCGATCACAGCGGCATTCGTCGTGCGGTTGAATCCGTGCGTGACGTACGAGCCGAGCACAATGATGAGCGAGGATACGGCGATCGAGACCACGACAGGTGAGTAGCCATGCAAAATACCCGGGATGAGCACGAAGAAAATCAAGACGAGACTCCCCGTGAGCGATGCAAATCCGCGCAAGCCTTGGACTCCGCCAAAAATAATGATCAGAAAAATGAATAACGCGCCAAGTGCGAACAGGGTATTGAGCCGATAGGCATCCGAGACGCTGTAATTGTTGGTGCCATCGAGATTATTCGTCTCATGGCGCAGGTAAAAAATGTCGCCAACCTGCAGCTGGGTATAATCGTTCTCAAAAGAAATGCTGTGGCCCTGGTCTGGTCCTTGCAACACGGCTGCCGTGAGGGTCTGTGTCTTCGTGTTTGTATCTGTGCCCGGCAATACAGAGGTTTGTTGGTTTGAAATCGCCGTCACTTGGGCAAGCTCAATCGTTTCCGTGTCTGGCGTTACTGTCGCCTGGGCGAATGCTGCCGCGGGCGTAAGTACGCTCACGAGGGCGCACATAAAAAGTATTCTTTGTAAGCGCATACTGAAGTATACAATTTTTGATCAGTCGGTATAATCCGACCTGCGCACCCTTAGCTCAGTTGGTTAGAGCGTTCGCTTCACACGCGAAAGGTCAAAGGTTCGAATCCTTTAGGGTGCACTCGAATTTTCTTGCTACACTATATGAGTATGACATTCCATGTGCGCAACGCATTCGGAATACTCATCGGAGCGGCACTCGTTACAGGTGTGTGCTTCTTCGCAGCAACAGCGTTCGCATCGATCGGGGAGACAGATATTTCAGCACAAGACTCTCCGATCACCTCAACATCCGTTGCGGCAGCGTGTCTAAAAGAAAAAAATGCCGCCGCCGCGCGCGGATTTAGCGATACAAAGAGCGTTATTTCAGACCAGACCGGCCTTCAGTTCCAGGATTCATGCGTAACTGCGATCTTGAATCCGACCGGCGGCACCTTGAATCCAAAAGATCCGAATAGTTACATCTGCGTCGGCAAACGTGCCACCGTGAACGTCGCCGCGAACAGTCTCATTACCGAGAGCGCGGTACCGGATCCGAGCGTGCCAGCAGGCACGTGCGCCGCAATCGCGTGCAGCGCATACGATATCCACAACCAAAGCTCCTGTTTTGCAGCCAATAATCTCACCACGCTCAATGGTCAAACAATCAACAACGGCATCTCGGCAGCGCAATCACCGTCGATTACTGCCGATCAAGGTATTTCTACGTTTACGCTCAACGACAATGGCACGATCGCGGCCGAGAGCCCGAACACGACCGCAACCCTCAACTCCGCAGTCGGGTCAGAAAATGCGTCCGGACTCAGCAGCAACGCACAGAGCCAACTCGATGCACTTGCGCAGGGCGCTTCGGCACAACCGACAGACGCACAGGCGCCTACATTCAGTGGAAATTCCAGCCTCACCGACGTCGCCCAAACAAACGTTACGGCAGATGAGAAAGTGACGGTGCTTCAGTCCCCGAGCGGGGAGTCCACGCAATCATTCGCAAATTCGCAGACAACCTTCACGAGTCCATCACAATCTGGGGATTCACTCGGTCAACTCACGGGCGAAACGAACATCCCGAAAATAGAGGTCCCCGCAACATCTCAGACGTGGTATCAGCAGCTGGGATCGTCTATTACCAATGGCGCAGAAACGCTTCTCAATGACGCTCGTGGCTGGCTTGGACTGCCACCTATCGGACAAGGAGGGGTTCAAAATGGCCCCGTTGAAATCATAGGAATACGCGGATAGCCCGGCTTTGGGTACAGGGGATTCGGCAATTTGACAGGTCTAGGCCAATTTGTTATAAAAACAACATAGCAATAGAAACAGTCAAATTGCCCAACCCTATGCTTTCATTCTCCCCAAAAAGCGTGACGAAGGATCTGCTTTCCGACCTCCCGGAGCGTTCGCGCCGGGTGCTTGTTGACCGCTTCGGTCTCAATGGAAAAGGGGAGACGCGCACCTTGGATGCGATCGGCAAAGAATACGGCATCACCCGCGAGCGCATCCGCCAGATCGAAAACCACGGACTCGCGTCGGTCCGCGATTCTGACGCGTATGTCTCGCATACGCAGGAGCTCGATGAAATGAAGCGTTCGATCGCGGCTTTGGGCGGTATTTTGGCTGAAGCAACAATTCTCGCTGAGCTCGCGAAATCACCGTCCGAAGAAAACCACATCGTGTTTCTTCTCACGGTCGGTCATCACTTTGACGCACGTCGTGAATCGCCCGATTTCAACGATCGCTGGCACACCGACTCGCAGCTTGCGGAATCCGTCGAAGCGGCGCTCGCAAATCTCTACGAATCGCTTGAAAACAATCGTCTCACGCCGGAAGAAGAGTTTTTGCAGCTGTTTGCAAAGCATCTGAAACAAGAGGGTGTGAAGTCGCGTGAAGCTGAAATCATGCACCGCTGGCTCGAGATCAGCAAGCGCATCGGTAAAAACCCGCTGGGTGAGTGGGGCCGTATGGATTCTCCGCACGTGCGCATCAAGAACACACGCGATTTCGCGTATCTCACCTTGAAGCGCCACGGCTCTCCGATGCACTTCACGGAAGTTGCGCGCGGCATCGAGAAACTCTTCGGCCGTGAGGCGCACCCCGCAACGACACACAACGAACTCATCAAAGATGGTCGCTTCGTTCTTGTTGGCCGCGGACTCTACGCGCTCAAAGAGTGGGGCTACGAGCCGGGCGTTGTGCGCGAAGTCATCAAAGGCATTCTCGAGCGCGAAGGTCCGCTCTCCCGCGAAGACATCATCGACCGCGTGAAGCGCGAACGCTACGTCAAAGACGCGACAATCGCGGTCAATTTGCAAAGCACAACCTTCTCGCGTCTGCCGGATGGTCGCTACGCACTCTCGAAGTAAATCTAAAAATGAAAAACGCGGCGCGCTCTCTGAGCGCGCCGCGTTTTTGAGTGCTATAATTTTTTAATGTCGGAAAAGAAACCGAAGCCGATCGCCGAAGGTTTCCGGAAGAAACTGAAGGAAAATATCTTCGGGTTCGATCCTTTTTCTCTCCAGGATTTCGTCGAATGGGTCGGCGGCTGGGGAGTTTCGCGTGCGCTCGCACTCGGTATCATCTACGTAGGCCTCTGGAGCATTCTGTCACTCGAGATTCCCAATCTCGGCCTCTTTGCGCTCTCGTGGTTTACCGGCACGGCCCCTGTATGGGCACCTGTTTTTCTTGCAATTGGCGCGTGGAACATTTGGATCTGGTACTTGCATTCACTGTATGCTGCAGGTCGCGATCCGATTTTGCTTGAAATGAAAATCCCGCGCGATATTTATAAATCACCGCGCGCGATGGAACTTGCCCTCAACAATTTGTGGCTCGGTTCTGGCGAAGCAACGTTCTATCAGCGTGCATGGAAAGGACAGGTGCGCCCTGAGTTCGCGTTCGAGATCGTTTCTTTCGGCGGCGAGATCCACTTCTACATTCATACGTGGCGTGCGTACAAAGAAGTCGTCGAATCCGCAATCTACGGTCAGTACCCGGAAGTCGAACTCTACGAAGTCGAAGACTATGCGACGAAGTTCGTCTGGGACCCGGAAAAATACAAGGTTTTCGCAACCGACTACACACTTTCTGCGCCGACAAAAACGCACTACGGAAAAGATCATTTCTCCGGCGCTGATGTCATGCCGATCAAATCGTACATCGATTTTGAGCTCGACAAGGATCCGAAAGAGGAGTTCAAAGTCGAACCGCTCTCTACCGTCCTCGAAAATTTAGCGATACTTCGTCCCGATGAACAGATTTGGATCTCGTTCGTATTTCGTCGTTGCGGCAAATACGGGACTCTCGTAACGAGCGATCGCGAAAAAGAGTGGCGCAAAGCCGTACAAGATGAAATCGATCGCCTGCGCGCTCTCTGGACCCGTATTCCAAAATCCGCCGTCGAAGCAGCATTCCCTGGGAAAGACATAAGCGACTTGAATAAAATTTCACCCGCAAACGTGCTTCCCATTTCATCCACATTGCAAGCAAAAACCATCACCAATATGGAGCGCCATCTCGAGAAGTTGCCGTTTGAATTCATCGGACATGCCGTGTACATCACGACCGGTTCGATGCGCGGCCAGGTTTTTGCGGGCATGCGCACTATTTGGAAACCGTTTTCCGGTCAACCGAATATGGCCGATATCAGCGCGACGCGCTGGCACAACACTTTCGACTTCCCCTGGCAGGATTTCGGCAATTACCGACACACGCTCCAGTCGCGCAGATTCTTCGATGTATACCGACGCCGCGCGGGATTTCATGCACCATGGAAATTCCCGACCAATGTCATGACTAACGAAGCGCTCGCTTCGATTTGGCATCCACCGTCGCGTACGGTTGCTGTCCCGGGTCTTCAGCGTATTCCGGCACAAAAAGCGTCTCCACCCGCAAACCTCCCGACACGCTAGGATTTCCGTATGGACAGATTTTCGAAAATCATCGGACATTTGTTTGCGCGGGCGCAGAAACTCCAAGATCACCTTTCTCTCGAGTGGCGTGAACACGTCAATCGCCGAACGCTCGTCATTCTCTCGCTTGCAGGGCTCCTGGCAGGACTCGTATACGTATTCATCATCCAGCCGCCCAATAGCTTTCCGACGGATCAGCTCGTAACGATTCCCGACGGCGCGTCGCTCGACCAAACCGCAAAAATCCTCAAAGAAGACGGCGTGGTCCGCAGCGAGCTCGCGTTCAAGTTGATCGTTACGCTCCTCGGGCACGAGCGCGGCGTACACGCGGGTGATTACGAATTTAAAGAACCGACGGATATTTTTACGGTCGCGCATGCTGTTTCAGTGGGAGCTTTCGGACTCGTGCCGTACCGCATTCGGATTCCCGAAGGGGCGACAATGCGGCAGATGGCGAATATTTACGCGCAGGTCTTACCACGGTTCAATTCCGCCAACTTCCTCGCACAAACCAACAACATGGAAGGATATCTTTTCCCCGATACGTATTTCTTTATGCCGAATGCGACAGATGCGACGGTGATCCAAGCGATGCGTGGTGAATTCGATACGAAAATCGCGCCGCTCCAGGCTGAAATTGCGAGTTCGACGCATTCGCTTTCAGAAATCGTCACCATGGCGTCGCTGCTTGAAGAAGAAGCCGCCAACCCAACGGATCGCCGCATGATCGCCGGCATTCTTTGGCATCGCATCGCGCTCGGTTATCCGCTCCAGGTCGATTCGACCTTGATTTATTCGCTGCAAAAACCCGACACACAGCTCACGATTTCCGATCTCAAAGGTTCGGACCCGTACAATACCTACGTGCACAAAGGTTTGCCCCCAACACCGATTGGAAGTCCGTCGTACGACTCGATCGTCGCAGCGCTCGAACCTACACCGAGCGATTATCTATATTATCTGGCGGATAGAAGTGGCGTGACGCACTACGCGAAAACGTACGCGCAACAGCAACACAACGAACAAATCTATCTTGGTCACTAGTTGCCCTTCTGTGCCGTGATCGGTAAGCTGCGCACATGAAAGAGAAAGTGTTCGTCGGGCTCTCGGGTGGCGTCGATTCCGCCGTATCCGCCGCGCTTCTGAAAGAGGCCGGATACGATGTCGTTGGCGCGTTCATCAAAATCTGGTCACCGGAATTTACAGAGTGTACCTGGCAAGAGGATCGTCTCGATGCGATGCGTGTTGCCGCGGCGCTCGATATTCCGTTTCGGGAAGTCGATCTTTCGCACGAATACATGCAAGAAATCGTATCCAAAATGACCGATGGGTATGCGCGCGGCATTACGCCGAATCCCGACATCCTATGCAATCGCTCGATCAAATTTGGTCACTTTGCACAGTGGGCTTTTTCGCACGGAGCAGAAAAGATCGCCACGGGGCACTACGCTCAGATCATGGAGCGCGACGGAAGATTTGAACTTGTCCGCGGCGCCGACCCCACCAAAGACCAATCGTATTTTTTGTACCAACTCACGGAAAAAGATCTCGCACACACACTCTTTCCCGTCGGAGGGCTTGCCAAAGCGCACGTGCGACAGCTCGCTGAAAAATATAACCTTCCAGTCGCACGCAAACACGACAGCCAAGGACTTTGTTTCGTCGGCGATATCTCATTGAAAGACTTTTTGTCGCGTTTTATTCCGCTTACACAGGGGGACGTTAGCGATATGACAGGAAGCACCATTGGCACGCATGATGGTGCAGCACTCGTGACGATCGGGCAGCGTCATGGATTTGCAGTGCAGGGGAAAGAGCCGCACTACGTCGTAGGTATCGATGTTGAAAAGAATCTGGTGCATGTTTCGACGCACCGTGAAGACGCGGCGAAAAAAGAGGCGCATCTCGACGACGTCACCTGGATTGCGCAGCCGCGGCTACCGCTTCACTGCAGTGCGCAGGCGCGCTACCGTGAACAACCATTCCCCGTTACGCTCGATCGTGAAGCTTCAGGCTATCGCGCAACATTTTCTGATCCGCACATCGTCGCTCCCGGTCAATCGCTCGTACTGTACGACAGCGACACGTGTCTCGGTGGCGGTATCATCAACAGATAACATCTGTGCACGGCATCCGCGAGGCGAGCACATGAGATACTACGCACATGGACATGCTGCGACGCATGGTGTGGTTTGGTATAGTTACTGTGTTTGTGTGCTACGCGATCTTTTTTGTACTGGGACAGTTCGTTAATATTGAATTTGGTTTGCAAAAGCCGATTGCGATTCGTGACGATATCTCGCCGGGTGTGCACCTACTTTCGGGGATCGTCACGGTGTCTTCGCCGTGCGATCAACTTTCTCTGGAGACGCATATGGTCGCAAGCGGCACGTACGAACTTGTGTTTGGAACGTGGCAAGAGCCCGCCGTTACGTGTACGAACGAAACGACTGCACGCGAATTCCAGACAGTCGTCTTTGCACCGCTCGATGTCAGTTTTGTGGCAACTGTCGACGGGTCCAATTATCCGACGGCCGTGGTGCAACGTATCGCAAGCTCAACGCAACTATGAAGCATCCTTTCATTACAAAAGCAGACGGAACACAGGAGCCGTTCGATGCCGCGAAACTCGAACACTCGCTCGAACTCGCAGGCGCATCCTCGACCATGCGCGCTCGCGTCGTCGCGCAGTTGATCCATCAGCTGCGTCCGGGAATGCACACCGAAGACATCTACCGCGATGCGTTCGAACTCCTCAAACACGAAGAAAAATTGCCCGTTGCTGCGCGCTACTCGATCAAGCGCGCTGTATTTGCGCTCGGCCCTTCCGGTTTTCCGTTCGAGCAATTTCTCGCGGAGATTTTGCGTGCCAACGGCTGGCACGCGCAAGCTGAGATTACGCTCATTGGGCGTTGTGCTCCACACGAAGTCGACGTCCTCGCAGAAAAACAGGGGAGGCGCATCGGCATCGAAGCAAAATTTCACAACGACCCCGGTGGCAAAACCGACATCAAAGACGCGTTGTATGTAAAAGCGCGCTACGATGATCTGCGCCAAGCACCGCTCCATTCATCGCGCGTCGACGAAGGCTGGCTCGTCACGAACACCGTCTTTACGCAAAACGCGATCCGCTACGCGCGCTGCTCCAATCTGACGCTCGTCGGGTGGGATTATCCGCGCTCGCGCGGCCTCTTCAACATGATCGAAGCGGGGAGAGTGCACCCGCTCACGTGCCTCACCACGCTGAGTGAAGGTGAAAAACGCCGCCTTCTCGACAACAAAATCGTCCTCTGCAAGAGTGTGACTACTCCGCACCTTCTCCAAGAGTACGGCGTAAAGCCCGATCGCGTACCGCATGTTTTGAACGAAGCACGCCTCTTGTGCGGAATTTGACAAGACACGATCTACGTGATATTTTGCAAATCAGAAAAAATCTGAGACGAGCTTTTTGTGGCTAACTTTTTGGCCCTAAAAAGCTCGTCTCATTACGAGACATGCCGCGAACGCCGAAGCGAATTCGGCCCACTCAGGAAAGGATGGCTCCGATGTCGAAAACATTGGCTCCGTCACGCACTGTCACTACCCGCGACCGCAAAGGTCTGAAATTCATCTCCATCGTCGAGGCCGCCTACAACAAGGCCGGTCTTTCCGAAGACGAAGCGCAGCGCGTCAACGACACCGCCGGATTGGCGGGTCTCATCGGCACGTTCATCGCCGACAACCGCCTGACCGACCGCTACAAGGACGAGGAAGTGAAGTCGAGCTACGGCTACCTCTCCGGCTACAAGAAGCCGAAGGACGTCATCGCTCAGACCAACCTCCTGCGGCAGCTGTTCCCCGGCGTCGGTTTCGCCAACGAACAGATGGCGCGTCCGGACGTTGCGAACGCGGAGGGCTACTTCGCCATCCCGCGCTGGCAGTCGATCGCCCCCATGTACGGCGAAGCCGTGCAGAAGGTGCTCGACGCCTTGAAGAAGGCCTACAAGGGCCGCTTCAAGAACTGGCGCGAGGGCGAACTCGGTCCCGATCAGCTCCGGCAATCGGCCAAGTCGGTCGCGTTCTGGGAGCAGATCGGCGAGCAGCAGAAGGGGTTCGACATTCTGCTGATCCCCGCGCAGTTCGGCATCCGTCATCGCGGTCGCTCGGTTCGCCGGGCACGCGAAGTGATGGAGCAGAACGAATGCGGCCTCGGCGCGTTTGCCGTCGGCATCATGCTGCTCACCCACGAGGATCGTCTGCGTCATTACGACGATCTGTGGATCGACTGCGCGGGCGACGAGTTCCATGACCCGCGGAACTCCGATGCGCCGTTCGACCGCGCTCCGATCTTCAGCTTCAACGACGACAAGCTGGGGTTCGGCACGCTCTGGTCTGGCAGTGCCGACGGCAACTACGGCTCCGCGTCGGGCTGGCGGATAGGATAAATCGCATCAGTGCTCCTGCTTTGATCTTTTACGACCAGTCCCGTGGGACTGGTCGTTCTTTTTTATGCTACTATTTTCCTATGCCTGGCCCTGAAATTTTCCACGACACGACCTTCATCATGTTCGTGAAGCTCGTTATCGCGCTCGTCTTGGGGAGCATCATCGGCACCGAACGCGCGATTTTGGCTCGCCAAGCCGCCGGTATGCGCACCTTTGGGCTTGTCGCGCTTGGCGCGTGCCTTTTCATTGTGATCACTAATTACGTCGATACGGCGTATCTCGGACTCATCAACGTTCAACCGCTCCAACTCGCTCCGGGCATCGTGAGCGGCATCGGATTCATCGGCGCCGGTCTCATTATTTTCCGCGGCGACAGCATTCATGGCATCACGACCGCGGCGGGCCTCTGGATCGCCACAGCGCTCGGCATGGCCGTCGGTTTTGGGCTCTATGCGGTTGCTGTCTTTACGACGATCCTCACGCTCCTCGTGTTTACCGGTATGTGGTACCTCGAAAGCAAGTTCAAGCATTGGTTTGATGCCCGCGAATCCATGCACGAACCGATGAGCGCGCAACAGAGAACCGCCAGTGATATACTCGCGGGATGAGTGGCTACTACAAACCGGATCGCAATCATAATTGGAATTACGGAGGAAAGTACTTTCGACTTTCACGCTCTAAAATTTCGCTGTATCTCGAGTGTCAGCGGTGCTTTTACATCGACAATAAGCTGGGGACAGCGCGCCCGCCGGGATATCCGTTTAACTTAAATTCGGCCGTCGATGCGCTCCTCAAAAAGGAGTTCGACGCGCACCGCGCCGCGCAAACGTCGCATCCGCTCATGAAAGCGTACGGACTCGACGCTGTTCCTTTCGAGCATGCGCAGATGGACGCGTGGCGCGATCAACTGCGCGGGGGAGTCATCTGCGAACACGAAACGGGTCTCACGGTCTGTGGTGGTGTCGACGATATCTGGGTGACGCCAAACAACGAGCTCATCGTCGTCGACTACAAAGCAACGAGTAAAGACGGCAAAATCGAATCGCTCGACGAGCCATGGCACGACGGTTATAAACGCCAGATCGAAGTGTACCAATGGCTTTTGCGTCGCAACGGATTTACCGTTTCCAATACGGGCTACTGGGTCTACGCCAACGCAAGCAAAGATAAAGAAGCCTTCGACGCAAAGCTCGAATTCGAACTCACGCTGGTCCCGTACACAGGCGACGATTCCTGGATCGAAGGTGCACTACAGGGCATCAAAGCGTGTCTCGATAGCGATAAGCTTCCCGATGCCGCTCCCGACTGCGACTACTGCAGGTACCGAGAAACGGTCGGAAAAAAACTCATCGCCTTCCGCAATCCTGAAAAGCGCGCAGAAGCAAAAACTCAAAATGGTATATTAGAGCTATGAAATCGTTTTCAGACAAAGTACGCGACATCGTCCGCAAAATTCCCGAAGGAAAGACGATGACCTACAGAGAAGTCGCCACCAAAGCGGGGAACCCGAAAGCGGCACGCGCCGTCGGGGCAGTCATGCGCACGAATTACGATCCCTCCATTCCGTGCCATCGTGTCATCGCGAGTGATGGATCCATGCGTGGGTACAATCGCGGCGGCATCACGCGAAAGATGGAGATCTTGAAAGAAGAAGGGTGGAAATAATGTAGTACACTCAGTGCTGGAAAAGGAGGACGCAATGTCAACACACGAGAAGCTTTGTCTTGCAGGTACCATGAGCGGTCCACTGCTCGCGGTCGGTTTCTGGGCCTGCGGCTACTACGCAGACCGTGCGACAAACTGGTGTGCAACCAGATGGAACAACCTCGCGATCACGTTTGGGTACTGACAAAAAGAGCGGTCGACTAGTCGATCGCTCTTTGCTTTACTTATCCGCATGGACGTAAAGATCGAGGCAAGCTGGAAACAGGCGCTCTCGGAGGAATTCGGTAAAGAATATTTTACGCAGCTCGCGCAGTTCGTCCGCACCGAATACCAAAACGGCGGCGTTTACCCGCCGCCAAAGCACGTCTTCCGCGCATTCGAACTGACGCCCTTTGAAAAAGTCGAGGTCGTGATTCTGGGCCAAGACCCGTACCATGGCAAAGGACAAGCCAACGGTCTCAGTTTTGCCGTCAATTCCGATGTGCGCCTTCCACCGTCGCTCCAAAATATTTTCAAAGAGATCGAAAACGACCTCGGATATACGCCGCGACACGACGGCGATCTTTCGCGTTGGGCTACACAAGGAGTACTGCTCCTCAACGCAACGTTGACGGTCAAAGCGGCTTCACCTGGTTCACATCAAGGCAAAGGCTGGGAATTTTTTACCGATGCAGCGATTCAAGCGCTTTCGCAGCAGCGCGAACACCTCGTCTTTATTCTCTGGGGAAACTACGCAAAAGCGAAAGGCGCACACATCGATCGTTCGAAACACCTGGTAATCCAATCGGCGCACCCGTCGCCGTTTTCAGCACACAGCGGCTTTTTTGGTTCGAAGCCTTTCAGCAAAGCCAACGAGTACCTCGTCGAACACGGTAAACAGCCGATCGATTGGCACTGATTTTGAAACTATTTTGCCGTGTTTCGGAGTGCGTCGGCGCGAGAAGCAGGGAATTTTCAGCAGAAAAATTACCCGACGGCAAAATAGTTTACAAAAATCACCCGACTAGATTTTAAGGAGAGAGCGCAAACGCGCTTCGTCGGTATGCGGACCGATCACCGCGAGATTGAGCTTTTCCGTTTTGAAGATGTCACGCGCGACGCGTTCGATATCCGCCGCGGTCACGGCTTTGATGTGTTTGATCATCTCTTCAAGCGTGCGGACTTCGCCGAGGTTGATGATCGAACTCGCGGCATTTTCCGCCACGCGGTCGCTCGTTTCGAGCATAAGCGTCATCGTTCCGATGAGATACGCTTTTGCTTTTGCGAGTTCCTGCGGGGAGACGCGCGTGCGCTTGATCTTGCGCAGCTCTGCAAGTACGGTCATGAGCGCCTTTTCGAGTTTTCCGTGCTCCACTCCCGCCTGCACTGCAAAGTACCCCGTGTCGGGATAGTGATCGCTCCAGGCATGTACCGAGTACGCGAGGCCGCGCTTTTCGCGCACCTCCATAAAAAGCCTGCTCGACATCCCGCTCCCGAGAAGCGTTGTGAGAACTTCGAGCGCGTACTCGTCTTTGTGTTTGTATGGATACGCCGGGACACCGAGGACCAACTGCGTCTGATCTGTTTTCTTTTCTTTAATCATCACGCGCGGACTCTCTTGACCAGAAACAAACGGTGCGAATTCCGGCAATGGTGCCGGCTTCAAATGTCCAAATTCTTTTTTAATCTTTGCGAGCACTTTGCTTTGATTGAATGATCCTGCAATGCACACGACGGTGTTGCCCGGCGTGTAGTTGCGCTTGAGATACGTGTCAAAATCTTTGCGCGTAAACGAGCGGATATTTTCTTTCGGCCCGAGAATCGTGCGCGAGAGCGTGTTGCCGTCGAAAATCAACGCCTCGAATACCGTGTAGATATCGCGCATCGGCATATCTTCGTACATGTCGATCTCTTGGAGAATCGCACCGCGCTCTTTTGTAATTTCGCGCGAGGGCAATGTGGAGTGGAGAAAAATGTCGCTGATCACGTCGAGCGCCGTGTCGAGATACTGACTGCTTACTTTTGCGTAATACGCGGTACGCTCCTTGCTCGTGAACGCATTGGAGACACTGCCGACAGCATCGAGCTCCTCGGAAATCGCGCGCGCGTTCCTGCGTTTCTTGGTGCCCTTGAAAAACATGTGTTCGAGAAAGTGCGCAAGTCCGTTTTCGTGCTCGTTCTCGTAGCGTGAGCCCGTGCCGGTCATAACGATGACGGTCGCCGTTTCGGCGCCGTCCATGGGAATCAAAACAGCCCGGAGGCCGTTGGGAAGTGTGTGGATGTGGTGCTTCATAGGGGGCAATAGTAGCGCCTCGGGGGCCCAGTTACAAATGAACGAAAATTGACCGCGCGATACAAAGGTGTATTTTGAATGAAGACGCAGCACTTTGACTCACCATCAGATCCACCAGACAGAAGGAGGCCCATAATGGGGCAGGAATCTTTGGCCTCCATAAAACGGAGGCTCACCACCACAGCAGCGCAGTGCCGCGCTGAAGGCACACCTGTATACATAGAAAGGCTCGCGCGTAATTCGGGACTTTCTTCAAACCGACTCTGGTATTTGCTTGCCTTTGTCGTCCCTGAATGGAAAGCAGAACTCACGATCGTCGACGGACACTACGATAGCTGGAATAGATCCGTCATCTACCGGCTATATGAGTTCGCAGCCCAGCTTCTTCGTAAGGAAGATCGGTTGCCGACTGACGAGAATCTTGCCGAAATGCTTTCCGTAAAACCGAATGCTATTCGTGCGTTTATCAAACGGCATCCGGAACTCGCACGCAAAATCAATTTTTCCTGCAGGATCGATGCAATGATCTATCATGCAGGAAGAAAAATTCGATTCAGAGGAGAGAGAGTCACACGAGTCGCAATCGCGCGAGAAACTGGACTGAGACGGGAAGCTGTTGAGCGATGCATCAAGAGAAGACCTGAGTTTATCGAACAACTTGCCTTGACTCCCTGTCTAAGGAGATCACCCGATACTAAGAAAACACTCACGGGCCCAGTCGTTCCTCAATGGCTCAAAAATACCATTAAAGTACCGCGAAATACTTTTCCGGCCTCAATGAGCATCGTGGAGAGAATTCTCGCAACGGTGTGCGAGCGACACGGCGTTACTCCCGGGGAAATTCTTGAGGACAAAATCGGTGGGACGGGAAACCGCGCAGCGTATGCACGGATCCTCGCTTCGTATTTTTTGATCGAAGACGCCAAGCTCACCGCAAAGGAAGCCGGGGAGGTTCTCGGCGGACGATGTGCAAAGTACATCCGACATGAGCGGAGGATTATCTTGAGAGATATCCATCGTTCGTGCGTTCAAGTTGAGCTTCAAATTCTTCGCAACAGGTTCTCGAGAACCTGATCGTATTAAAGAGTCGCGTACGCGCGGCTCTTTTCTTTTTCATAAAACACGCTAGTCTTTTCCCATGACCATCAACGAAATCCGCGCCAAATATCTGGCATTTTTCGAAAAACGCGGACACACGATCGTTCCGTCGGCATCGCTCGTTCCGCAAAACGACCCGACAACCCTCTTCACCGGCTCCGGTATGCAGCCGCTTCTGCCGTATCTCCTCGGCGAACAACACCCCAAAGGCGTGCGACTCACCGACAGCCAGAAGAGTTTTCGCGCGGAAGACATCGAAGAAGTCGGTGACAATCGCCACACGACTTTTTTCGAGATGCTCGGCAATTGGTCGCTCGGTGATTATTTCAAAAAAGAACAGCTCCCGTGGTTTTTTGAATTCCTCACGGAAGAAGTCGGGATTGATCCGCAGAACCTCTATGTGACGGCGTTTATCGGCGATGAAAAAAATGGCGTGCCGCGCGATACCGAATCCGCAGAGATCTGGCAAAAACTTTTTGCGGAAAAGGGAATCGACGCGAAGATCGTAGAAATCGGCTCTGAAGCGGACGGATCGAAAAAAGGCATGCAGGGTGGCAGGATTTTTTACTACGAAGCGAAGAAAAATTGGTGGAGCCGCGCAGGAGTCCCGGAAAAAATGCCGGCAGGGGAGCCGGGTGGCCCGGACAGCGAAGTATTCTACGATTTTGGTACTCCACACGATCTGAAGTTCGGAAAAGAATGCCATCCCAATTGTGACTGCGGCCGTTTTCTCGAGATCGGGAATTCCGTTTTCATGCAGTACATCAAGAAAGAAGATGGATCTTTTGCGCTTCTACCGAAAGCAAATGTGGATTTCGGCGGCGGATTGGAACGCATCGCCGCTGCGGCAAACAAAAACGCCGATGTTTTTCAGACAGATGTCTTTGCAGATATCATTTCGCTTCTCGAACAATTCTCAAGCAAAAATTATGCAGACCCGCAGTACCAGCGCTCGTTCCGCATCATCGCAGATCACATGCGAGCCGCAACGATGATGCTCGGCGACGGCGTCCGACCCTCAAATACCGAACAAGGCTATGTCTTGCGCCGTCTCATTCGCCGCGCTGCGCAGCACGCGCAGAAAATCGGCGTCGAGCACGACCAACGCGAGGAAAGCATGCTGAATCGCTGCGCGATTATCGTAATCGAAAAATACAAACACGCGTATCCCGAGCTCGATGGCGAAGATGCGTACAAAATGATCACCGACGAAATTTGGAAGGAAGAGAAACAGTTTGGCCACACGCTCGAAAATGGTCTTAAAGAATTTGAGAAAATCGCGGCGCGCAGAACAATCGACGTAGCCGATGCATACACACTATTCACCACGTTCGGTTTTCCCTTCGAGATGACTCAAGAGCTCGCGCACGAGCGAGGCATTTCGGTCGATGCAGAAGGATTCAAGGCTGAAATGAAAAAACACTCCGAACTTTCGCGCGCCGGATCCGAACAAAAATTCAAAGGTGGACTCGCCGACCATTCGGAAAAAACCACACGCCTCCACACGGCGCACCACCTCCTCCTCAAGGCACTGCAGATCGTGCTCGGCGATCATGTAAAACAGCGCGGCTCCAACATCACGCAAGAACGTCTGCGCATCGACTTTTCGCACGGGGAAAAGATGACGCCTGAGCAAATCAGGGAAGTCGAGCGTATCGTAAACGAGAAAATACACGAAGAATTGCCAGTCATTCGATCGACGCTCCCGAAAGAAGAGGCAGAAAAACTCGGCGCAGAGCACGAATTCGGCGCAAAGTATCCGGATATCGTATCGGTGTATTCTGTGGGGCCGAAAGATGCCACACAAGCAGCACCCAAATTTGACCAAGCATTTTCTATCGAATTTTGCGGCGGCCCGCACGTGGAAAATACACGTGATCTTGCCGGTACATTCAAAATTCAAAAAGAAGAAGCATCTTCTGCAGGGGTGCGCCGCATCAAGGCGGTAATTGTCTGATACAATACAGCAATGTTCGGTCATCGCTCGGGAGGTGACATTGTTGCACTCGCGGACATTCGAAGCGGTAGCGCTGCTGTCGCTATCATTGAAATAGGAACTCCACTGCGCATCATTGCTTTTGCTCGCGAACATCTTCCACTCGAGAAGCGCAGCGAGAGCGCACTTATGTCCGGCGTCATCCAAGCACTGGGAGTGGCGGGAGATGCTGCACTGAAAGAATTTGCGACATCGTCTGCAAAACACAAACGGATCTCCAAATGCATTTGCATCGTCGGTGCACCGTGGACGCAATCGATCGTAGGCACCGCTGATACGCATTTTGAAAAAGACACCACAATCACTGAGGCGATCGTCAACAACCACGCCCAAAAAGCGCTCACAAATCAGACCACCATCGATGCAAAGAATCTTTTTGAGGCGACCGTTGTCCGCGTTCTGCTCAACGGCTATCCGACAGGGAAACCAGTAGGTAAAAAGGCGACCGATATTCATCTCTATGCGCTCATTTCGAGCTGTAATGAACAAATCAAAGCCGCAGTCGAAGAAACACTGCACCGGCTTTTCCCGGGAGCAAAGCAGATTGCATGGCGTTCGAGCGCTCGTGCCGTACTTACTGCTCTTCAGGAAGCAAACGCCCCAGCCACATGCATGGTTGTCGATGTGGACGCAGAAGCTACGGATCTACTCGTGATGCACAAAGGTGCGCTCGTTGGTCGCGACGAAGTTTCGCACGGCGTTCGTTCGATGACAGCGACGCTCATGCCTGAAAAAACCTCTGAAGAAACGCTCGTGCTTATCGATATGCTTGAAAAAGATCGCTGCGACAGCGATACGTGCGATCAAATCAAAGACGCGATTGCACGCGCAGAACCCGATCTTGCACACACATTCGGCGAAAAGCTCGCGCTGCTTTCCGCGAAACGACGCGTCCCCGAACAACTCGTCTTGATTGCGCCAGAACGTATCGCTGGCTGGCTTTCGCAATTTTTCACCCGTATCGATTTTACTCAATTCACCGTGACAACCGAACCATTTATTGTTTCTACGCTTTCGCTCGCCAATTTTGCTGCGTTGCCACAAGGAGAGGCGCGCCTTGCCGATGATCCAAATCTCATGGTCGCGTGCGCACTTGTCAACACGGAATACCGGTCATAAAAAGATCGGGAAAGTCGTGCGTGCTATACTTTTTGCATGGTAACAGACTATTTTCAAGACATTGTCCCACCTGATAACTCATCACGCAGTTCCGCGCCGATAAAACTTCCAATCACTCCCGCTCCCGTTGCACAAGAGACAACTCACGAAACTGAAGCGCCGGATGCTCCCGAAAAAAGCATTCGCAATATCGATGCACCGCAGCGTCGCTTGCCGGCCCCCGCAAATACCGGCACTCCGATCAACTTACCTCCGAAGCCGCGCCGAACCGGAAGCACTGGACCATCTTCGCGGTGGTGGCTGTGGATCATTGCACTCATTCTTATTCTTGCCGTCGTCGCTCTCGCGCTTTTCATGTTGCGCAAAACGACCGTGACGGTTACGCCGCGTTCACACACGATCGTTTTTGATCAAACGGCCCAGTTCACGGCATATCCGGCAGCGACCGCTGCTACAGGGACGCTCACATACACGCTCACGACCACCGACATGCAGGATTCCGAAGTCGTACCGGCAACAGGTACGCAGCACGTCGAAACGAAAGCATCGGGCTCGATCACGGTGTACAACGACTATTCAACGAGTCCGGTCAAACTCATTAAAAATACGCGCTTCGCAACTCCCAACGGGCTCATTTTCCGCACACCCGATGACATCGTGGTACCGGGTAAAGTCGGCACCACGCCTGGCCATGTCACCGTGACAGTCGTTGCAGATCAAGCGGGGCAGCAGTACGACATCGGCCCAACTCCGCGCTTCACGGTTCCTGGTCTTCAAAACGTCCCGGCTATGTACTCAAACATTTACGCACAATCGAACGCTTCCACGACCGGCGGTTTTGTAGGCGACCAGCCCGCTGCAGATCCTTCCGCAGCACAAAAAGCGATTGCAGATATTCGCGGTCGTATCGAGCAAAAAATTCGTGAATCGCTCAAAGTACAATCGGGCTCTACTATCGTCCTCCCTGATCTCATTCAGATCACGTATCAAGACCAGCCGCCAGCCAAAGATCAAAGCGGTGGCGTTGTGCTTGCCGAACAGGCACACGTCGTAATCCCGCAATTCGACGAGCAATCATTTGCACAGACGCTCGCACAAAGTATTGGGACCGATACTACGGGCGCCACGCTTTCATTCGTCCCAGGGAAAGATTTCGTTGCAGCTGCCAACAACATCGCCTCGACAACCCTCGGGACAGACCCGATCCAGTTCTCGCTGGCGGGGACGGGCACGCTCGTGTGGCAGGTTGATGCTGGGGCACTTGCACAAGCACTCGCCGGTAAGGATCAGAGCGCATTTTCTACGATTGAGAGCGGATTTTCGGGGGTGCAGGAAGCGCACGCCCGTATCGAACCTTTCTGGAAAACGACGTTTCCGACCAATCCAACCGATATAAAAGTCGTGATCCAGGCCCCTGCGACCCCACAATGACGCCTGGAGCGCATAATTACTTGACGTTCCAGCAGTAGGCTGCTATTCTAGTCCACGCAGATATGGCTTCTCCAGAGCTGGTTGAAGGAATCGTCGACGAGGCGCTTCCCAACACACTCTTTCGTGTGAAGCTCGATTCAGGCGAGGTACAACTTGCGTACCTTGCTGGAAAAATGCGTCTGCATCGGATCAAAGTGCTTGTCGGCGACAGGGTTCAGCTTCAACTGGATCCGTACGGCGGACGGGCGCGAATCGTCCGAAGAGTTTAATTTTTTCTATCCATGAAAGTGAAGGCGTCCGTTAAGAAGATCTGCGTGCACTGCCGCCATGTGAGGCGGCGTGGTCGCTTGTGGGTCATCTGTTCAAACCCGCGCCATAAGCAACGCCAAGGATAATTATGCTTCGTATTGCAGGAGTCACCGTCCCCGAAAAGCGTCTTGAAATCGCTTTGACCGCGATTTATGGCGTTGGTCGCCCGCGCGCGCTCGAAACGTTGCAAGAGCTCGGCATCCCGGCAGGGAAGCGTCCGGCGGAACTCTCTCCGAAAGAAGAGACGGCGCTCCGCGAAGCGATCGAGAAGTTCACCCTTGAGGGTGAGTTGAAGCGCGAAATCAGCGCCAACATCCGTCGCCTGCGTGACATCAAAGCTCACCGCGGCACCCGCCACGCCAAACACTTGCCCGCACGCGGCCAGCGCACGAAGACCAACTCACGCACGGTCCGCGGCAACGTTCGCAAAACAATGACATCCGGTCGCCGTAAGCTCGAGAAGACATAAACCATCTTTTTTGGACTCTTATTACTTGTATCTAAACCATGGGAAAGAAGCGCATCATTCGAAAATCTGGCGGAAGCGTTGACCAAGGACTTAAGTCCCGCTCTCTTGCGCGTGTCGCGAAGAAAAACATCATCGCGGGCACACTCCACATTCACGCAACCTACAACAACACCAAGGTCTTGCTCTCGGACAAGGGTGGCAACGCGGTTGCATGGTCATCTGCCGGTAGTCTCGGATTTTCTGGTGCCAAAAAAGGTACGCCATTTGCAGCGGCGAAAGTGGGTGAACTCCTCGGTGACAAGGCCAACATCATCGGCATCAAAGAAGTCGATGTCGTTATCCGCGGTGTCGGTGCTGGTCGCGAATCGGCGCTGCGCGGTTTTGCCGGAAAGGGAATCGACGTCACTAAAATTGCAGATGAGACTCCGATCCCGCACAATGGCCCGCGCGCACCCAAGCCGCGCCGTGTCTAAATTTCTGAAATCATATGTTACGCGTTAAATCAAAATACAAAATTGCGAAGCGCCTCGGTGCAGGCGTCTTCGAGCAGACGCAAACGCAAAAGTTTGCGCTCGCTGAAGCACGCTCGAAGAAAGAGCGTCGTGGAGGACGCGGCGGGAGCGACTTCGGTCGCCAGCTTCTTGAAAAGCAGCGCATTCGCTACACATACGGTCTTTCGGAAAAGCAGCTCTCCAATTACGCGCAGATGGCCATGGAACAGAAAGACCCCTCGGGCGAGCTACACAAGGCGCTCGAAATGCGCGCGGATTCTGTCGTCTACCGCGCAGGTCTTGCTCCTACACGCCGCGCAGCGCGCCAGGCAGTCTCGCACGGCCACATCACCGTCAACGGTGTTCGTATCACTCGTCCTTCATTCCAGCTTAAGAAAGGGGATAAACTTGCGGTCCGTGAAGGCGTTCGCAAGAGCCCTTTGTACGCTGGACTTGCAGAAAAGGAGGAAGGTCGTTCGGTTCCGCAGTGGGTAGCGGTCGATGCTAACACGCTCACTGCAGAGGTTACGGGCGAGCCACAGTACACACCGGTCGAATCGGGTCTCGATTATTCAACGCTGTTTGAGTTTTACAGCAGATAAGGTATAATATTGCCAATTTTTAACAGCCGTCTGGCTTTATTTTTATGTCGGATTCCTACATCGCACTTCCCAGCAAGCCGCGCATCGTGAACGAAAGCGAACGCAGTGGTACCTACGAGATCGACGGGCTCTACCCGGGCTACGGCTACACACTCGGAAATTCACTTCGCCGCATCGTGCTTTCGTCGCTTCGTGGCGCAGCTGTCACACACGTAAAGATCCCGGGTGTTTCGCACGAATTCTCAACGATCGAAGGAGTCAAAGAAGACGTCGTTACGATCCTCCTCAATATCCGCAAGATCCGCTTCAAGCTTTTGAGCGACGAGCCGCAGATGGTCGTTCTTTCGGCAAAGGGTCCGAAAATCGTCACCGCGGGCGACTTGCAACTTCCCGGCCAAGTCGAAGTTTTGAACCCCGAGCAGGCAATCTGCGAAATCTCCGGTAAGACGACTCTCGAGCTCGAGCTTTCGGTAGAACGCGGATTGGGCTACGTATCAAAGGAGGCGCACCAGAAAGAGCGCGTCGAAATCGGCACGATCGCACTCGACGCAATTTTTTCACCGATTCGCCGCGTCAATTACGAAGTCGAGAACATGCGCGTCGGCGACCGCACCGACTTCAACCGCTTGCGCATCCTCATCGAAACCGATGGCTCACTCTCGCCGCGCGAAGCGCTTGAATCTTCGATCGAAACGATGATCCACCAGCTCAAGGCGATCGTTGGTTTCAAAGAAGAGGAAGCTCCTGAAATGAGCATGCCGTCCGAACCGATTTCCGCCATGGGCCGCGAAGACAAAGGCATGCAGATGGACGCGGAAATCTTGAAGACGCGCATCACCGAACTCTCGCTCCCGCAGCGGGTAGAAGCAGCACTCGACAACGCATCGATCCGCACGGTCGGCGGCCTCGTCAGAAAGCGCGAAGACGACCTCCTCTCGATCGAAGGTCTCGGTCAAAAAGGCCTTCAGGACATCAAGCGTGCGCTCTCCAATCTTGGTCTCACGCTTCGCTCACAATAATTCTTAAATTATGCGACACGGTAACACCAAACGAACACTCCACCGCACGAAGCGCCAGTACACCGCGCTCCTGCGCTCTCTTGCGCGCTCGCTTGTTCTCCAAGAGGGAATTACGACCACGGTTGCAAAGGCGAAAGAACTTCGCCCGTTCGTTGAGAAGCTTGTTACCGAAAGCAAGAAGGGAACTGTCCAGTCGCAACGTCTCGTCGTCGAACGCATTGGCTCGAAAGAAGCAGCCAAGAAATTGACGACTGAATTCGCAAAACGCTACGCCACACGAACAGGGGGCTACACGCGCATCGTCAAACTTGGTAGAGTGGGCAAGCGCGTGGGCGAACAAGCGCGTATCGAATTCCTGAAATAATATGACCGAATCAAAGACATACACGATCGACGCAGGCGGCCGCACACTCGGGCGCGTTGCCTCCGAAGCCGCAAAAGCGCTCATGGGCAAGACAAGCGCGCAGTACACGCCGCACGTCCGCTCGGAAGTGAAAGTGGTCGTGGTAAACGCCGGTAAACTCTTTGTGCGCGAAAAGAAGCGCCAGCAGACGACATATACTCGCTACTCCGGCTACCCGGGTGGGCTCAAAATTGAATCGATGGCGCAACTTTCAGCACGCAAAGGAAACTCCGGCGTCATCCGTCAGGCGATTTCCCGCATGCTCCCGCGCAACACGATGAAGGTCGCCCGCATGAAAAACCTCACGATCACCGAATAACAAATTTTGCGGAGCAAAATTGTAATAATTTGAAATTTATGGCAACTAAAAACGAGTACACAGAAGCAGTCGGACGCCGCAAAACAGCGAGCGCGCGCGTGCGCATCACGCCGGCGAAGTCCACCAGCATGATCGTCAACGGTAAGGACGCATCCGAATACTTTCCGCTTGCGATCCAGATGAAGACCGCATACGAACCGCTCCAAGTGCTGGGCGCTACCTACGCTGTCACAGCAAAGGTCTCCGGTGGCGGCACCAAGGCTCAAGCTGAAGCGATCCGCCTCGGTATCTCACGCGCGATCGTGGAACTCGTTCCTGAGCAGCGCAAAGATTTGAAAGTGAAAGGATTCCTCAAGCGAGACCCGCGTGCCAAAGAGCGCAAGAAGTTCGGTCTCAAGGCCGCACGCCGCGCGCCGCAGTGGAGTAAGCGCTAAATCTCCAACCAAACAAAAGGTCCCGACAACGGGACCTTTTTTGATACTCACCTGAGGCGTCGGCGTATGCTTCGTGCCAAATCGCGCGTCATTTTTCGCGCAATAGCCTTCGTAACACCGCCTTTCGGACGATACCCTGGACAGAGTTCACCGTGCGGCAGCTTTGCCTCGTTGCGTAAATGCGCGATCTCAGAGTGCCCACAGTTACGACACTCACTGCCTGACGGCTCTTCCCCTGGTGGATAGACCATATTCGCTCCTCTCGTTTCAGCTTCAGACACTATACAAAAAGTACAACATTGATACCAATCGGCTGTTTGTTATACTCCGCGCATGAAAGGCACTCCTCATGAACACGAAGATATTGACTTCGAACCGGAAGACGAGCTCGGCGATGTTGGCGCGCTGAAGGCGAAGCTCAAAAAGCTCCGCGATGAGCTTGCAAAAGTAAAAGAAGAGCGACAGGAATATTTGGATGGCTGGCAGCGTTGCAAAGCCGACGCGGTGAACGCGCGCCAGGAAATGCTCCGCCAAGCGCAACGGCAAGGGGAGCGACTCCTCGAGAATTTCATCGACGATTTGATCCCAGCACTCGACGGCTTTGACATGGCAGCCGGATCTCCCGCCTGGGAAAGCGTCGCTCCGGAGTGGAGAAGCGGCATCGATCAAATTCGCAACCAGCTTCTCGATGTTCTCGCGCGCAACGGTTTCGAACGCTTCGGCAAACGCGGCGAGAAATTCGATCATCGTCTGCACGAAGCGGTGCAAGAAATGGATGATGCCCCCGGTGAAAGCGGCGAGATCGTGCGCATTTTGCGTTACGGCTACAAAAAGGGAGACCAGGTGATTCGACCCGCACAGGTGATCGTCAAAAAATAAACGGGGTTTGACATATCCCTTCATGCAGCGTAATAATTTTCACGATTCATTAGCTTACTAACGTCACAAAATACTATGGCAAAAATTCTCGGCATCGATTTGGGCACAACGAATTCGGCGATGGCGTACGTCGCGGGTGGCGAGCCACACATCATAGAGAATGCAGAGGGTGCGCGCACCACACCTTCGATTGTGGCGATTTCAAAGACGGGCGAGCGCCTCGTGGGACAACTCGCGCGCCGCCAGGCAGTAACAAATCCGCAAAATACTGTCTACCAGATCAAGCGCTTTATCGGTCACACCTTCGACGAAGCAGGCGTGCAAAAAGACGTTGCGTCTGTGCCGTTTGAAGTCCGCAAATCCGACAACGGCGGGATAGAAGTAAAAATGGGCGAGAAGTGGTTCCGTCCAGAAGAAATTTCTGCGATGATCCTTCAGAAATTAAAGCAGGACGCAGAAGCACGTCTCGGCGAAACAATCACTGAGGCAGTCATCACGGTGCCGGCGTACTTCAACGATTCGCAGCGTCAGGCGACGCGCGATGCAGGCAAGATTGCCGGCCTCGAAGTGAAGCGTATCATCAATGAACCGACAGCTGCAGCGCTCGCATACGGATTCAATAAAAAGAAAAACGAAAAGATCGCCGTATTCGATTTTGGCGGCGGAACGTTCGACATTTCAGTGCTTGAAGTTGGTGATGATGTAATTGAAGTGCGTTCCACCGATGGTGACGCACACCTCGGTGGCAAAGATTTGGACCAGAAAATCATGGACTACCTCGCTGCAGAATTTCAAAAAGAAAGCGGTGTCGACGTGCGCAAAGACCCGTTGGCACGCCAGCGTCTTGACGAAGCAGCCGAAAAAGCAAAAATCGAACTCTCGAGCGCACTCGAAACGGAAATCAACATCCCGTTCATCACTTCGACTGATTCCGGCCCACAGCACCTCCTCATCAAGATGACCCGCGCAAAACTCGAAGAACTTTCCGCAGAGTTCGTCGAACGCGCACTCGCGATCACGAAACGTGCGATCGAAGCATCACCATTTAAAGTCTCCGAACTCAATGAAGTGATTCTCGTCGGCGGCCAAACGCGCATGCCCGCGATCCAAAAAGCCGTCGAAACATACTTCGGCAAAAAGCCGAACATGTCAGTCAATCCGGATGAGGTCGTCGCAATCGGCGCTGCGATCCAAGGCGGTATCTTGCAGGGCGATGTCAAAGACGTGCTTCTCCTGGATGTGATTCCGCTCTCGTTGGGTATCGAGACTTTGGGCGGCGTTGCGACGAAACTCATCGACCGCAACACGACGATCCCGACCTCGCGTTCACAAGTCTTTTCGACCGCATCCGACAACCAACCGTCTGTCGAGATCCACGTCGTACAAGGCGAGCGTCCACTTGCTGCAGACAACAAGTCACTTGGTCGCTTCAACCTGGACGGCATCCCACCGGCCCCGCGCGGCACGCCGCAAGTTGAGGTTACCTTCGATATCGATGCCAACGGCATCCTGACGGTAAAAGCGAAAGACAAAACAAGCGGCAAAGAGCAGTCGATTCGCATCGAAGGATCCTCAGGCCTCTCCGAAGCAGACATCGAAAAAATGCGCCGCGATGCCGAACAAAACGCAGAGACCGATCGCCAGAAGAAAGAGCTCATCGAGGCACAAAATGGTGCCGACCAACTCGTCTACGCCGCAGAGAAAGCACTCCGCGAACACGCAGATAAAGTCTCGGAAGATGTAAAAAAAGACGTGCAAGAAAAAATTGATGCACTCAAAGCGGCTCGCACTGGTTCGGATGCAGCTGCAATCAAATCTGCTGGTGAAGCACTCTCTGCAGCGATGAGTAAAATCGGATCATCCATGTCGCAAAATCCTCCGCAAGATCAAGATAACGGGCAGACACCTCCCGAAAGCGCAAACTCATGAAGAACAAGCGGCGCAATACGCGCCGCTTTTCTTTTGCTATTTCACGCCTATAATGTGACGATCTATGAAGGACTACTACGAAATTCTGGGCGTCAGCAAAACAGCAAGCGAAGAGGATATCAAGAAAGCATTCCGCAAACTCGCACAAAAATATCATCCCGATAAAAAAGATGGCGACGAAGCACGCTTCAAAGAGGTGAGCGAAGCATATGCCGTTCTTTCCGACAAAAAGAAGCGCGCCGAATATGATACCTATGGGCGCACGTTTGCCGGCGCCGGCGGCCAAGGATTCGGTGGTTTCGATTTTTCGAATTTTCAACAAGGGTTCAACGGACAAGCGTTTGAATTTGATCTCGGCGATATTTTCTCGGATTTTTTTGGAAGTGCTGGCGCGCGTGGGCGCGGACGAGATATTTCAATCGACATCGAGCTTACATTTCGCGAAGCGGTTTTTGGTGTCGAGCGCCGCGTACTCATTTCAAAAATGAGTGTCTGCGAGACCTGTGGCGGCAACGGCGCAAAAAAAGGCACAAAACTCACCAACTGCACCACATGCAATGGCAAAGGATCCATCCGCGAAACGCGCAATTCCTTTTTTGGGACGTTTACCGCTGAGCGTGTATGCCCGCAGTGCCATGGCAAAGGTGAAGTTCCTGAAACTCCGTGCGAGACCTGTCGGGGTGACGGGATCACGAAACGCGAAGAGGAGATCCGCGTGCTCGTCCCTCCGGGTGTTGAAGACGGTGAAATGATTCGCATGCCGGGTAAAGGCGAAGCAGCACCAGGTGCAAAAGCGGGGGACTTGTATGTGAAATTGCACGTACGCCAGGATCCGTACTTCACCCGCGATGGCAACAATGTACAGACAACATTGCGTATCAAACTCACCGACGCACTTCTCGGCGGCACCTACGCTGTCCCGTCGCTCGATGGCACCGAGACAATCCAGATTCCTGCGGGGATTTCGCACGGCGAGGTAATTCGTGTGCGTGGAAAAGGGATTCCATACGGACGGAATGTGCGCGGCGATTTCATGGTCAAAATCGAAATTGAATTTCCAAAGAAGCTCAGCAAAGGCGCGCGCGATCTCGTCGAGAAACTTCGCACGGAAGGCCTCTAGTCGGCAATAAACATCGTATGTAAAGCGCACGTCAGAGCTGCGGTATACTTTCATCATGGATTTCCATTCGGCATTTTCCGCGCTTTCTATAATCCCGACCGATTGGATCATCATCGCGTGCGCTTTTATTCTCATTGCTGCCGATGCACTGCGCGGTGGCTCAATGCGCGCCGCATCAATCGCACTCGCACTCCCTATTGCGCTCTACCTCTTTAGTTCAATTCCGCAAACTTTTTTTCTTGGCAATTTTGCAAAACAACTCTCAAATCCATACGCGCAAGCGGGAATGTTTGCATTTCTCGCTGCGATTATTTTTATCTGCATCCACCAGATGATTCTCACATTCGATATAAGTTCCAGCTTCACATCCTCGGCCATTTCCGCCCTTGCGGCGGTTATCCTGATTTTGGTTGTCTGGGTCCAACTCCCGGCACTCGGACAGATTTGGCACTTCGGGCCGCTTATTCAGTCGATTTTTGGCGAACAATACCGCGCCTTTTGGATAGTCGGCTCGTATCTTGCATTGGCGTTTGTAGGCAGCTAGGGTAGTATGCCGCTTGTTATCGAATACCCCTGCTTTTTTGACACATATGATTCGTACCGCCGCGACTAAAAAAAGATCAGCCACCTCTCTTTCGCGCAAAAAACTCAACGAAGGATCTCCCGTGTTGCGCTTATTCAAACGAATGGTTGCAGACGTCCCTGCATACAAAAAGTTTCTTGAATCAAACTCGGTCGCTGCGGAAACGATTGAAAAGATCTCGGATATCGAGCGCATCCCCGTAATGAGCAAGAATTCCTATCTACGCGAGTATCCGTACAAAGACTTGTTTTGGGGTGGAACACTTGCCGTTCCTCACATCATGACTTCGACGTCTGGTTCCACCGGCAAGCCATTCTATTTTGCGAGATCATTTTCGGTCGATGAACAATCTGCGTTTATTCACGAACGGTTTTTCATGCAAAGCTCGCTTTCGAAAACGAAATCTACGCTCGTGATCGTTTGCTTTGGGATGGGTGTCTGGATCGGCGGTCTCATCACGTATCAGGCATTTCAAACACTCGGTAAAAAAGGATACCCCATCTCAGTTATTACGCCCGGTATTAATAAGAACGAAATATTAAAAGCACTACAGCAACTTGCTCCGCACTACGACCAAATCATTCTCGCCGGATACCCGCCATTCATTAAAGATGTGCTCGACGACACTGAGGCGGCAGGTATTTCGTTTGCACAGCACCGCATTGCTATCGTATTTGCAGCTGAAGCGTTTATTGAACAGTTTCGCGATTATGTCGCATCAAAAACGGGTATACAAAATGTACTGACGGACACAATGAATATCTACGGCAGCGCAGATCTCGGTACTATGGCCGCCGAAACCCCGCTTTCGATTCTCATTCGAAGACTCGCTGCAAAAAAGCCAGAGATTTTTAAAGAAATTTTTGGCAACATTTCAAAGACACCAACGCTCGCGCAATACATCCCAGAATATACGAATTTCGAAGCCGTTGACGGACAGCTTTTAGTGACAGGTGACAGTGCGATGCCGCTTTGTCGCTATGCCATCGGGGATCACGGCGCGGTCCTATCATTCTCACAAATCAAAGATATTTTCTCGCAGCACGGAATTGATCTACAAAAAGAGATTCGTGAACATACTATTGATCCGCAATTGCTGAAGCTCCCATTTGTGTATGTATACGAGCGCTCCGATCTATCGACTACGCTCTACGGTCTTCAGATCTATCCCGAAACCATACGTGAAGTGCTCTTGGAAGATGCGTTCAATCCATTCGTGACGGGTAGATTTGCGTTGGCGCAAAAATACGATGAGAACCACGACCAATACCTCGAAATCAATATCGAATTGAAACGAGCACAGGAAGCTACAGAAGCTCTTAGTTCGAGTCTGTGCACGGAGATCATCAGGAACCTCAAGCTCAAAAACGGTGAATTCAAAGAGTTATACAGCGCGCTCGGCGATCGCACGGTACCGCGTTTGGTCTTTTGGCCGCACGAGGATCCGATATATTTTCGCCGTGACATCAAACAGCGGTGGGTAATTAAAACCGAGTAGCGTTTAAACTAATGTTACAATTTCCTTCATGATCCCTCTAAAATTCGATTTTTCAAAAGAGAGTTTTGAGACCTTTAAAGACCGCGTGTCACCTGCTCGAATCGTAGATGCGTTTGACGACCTTCTTGAAGATCTATTTTTGATCCGAAATCCACGCTTTAAATTTGTAAAAGATTATGCGAACGATCTCGCAGCATTTAAAGCCGAATACACTGAACAAAACAAACATTCGCTCGGAGAGTGGTTTTATTTTCCCTGGAATCGCACGTTGGCTCACTATTTGCCTGAACACGAACATTTGGAACTGCGCACGGCACGCAACCGTAACATCATAACTGCCGACGAACAGCAAAAACTCTACGGCCTACGCGTTGCGTATGCGGGACTATCCGTTGGGAGTCACGGCCTTTTTACCTTTGCACACATGGGGGGTGGTCAACGCATTAAAATTGCCGATCCTGACGCCGTTTCGCCATCCAACCTAAACAGAATTCGGTTCGATTTTCTAGCAGTCGGACGGAAGAAATGCGATCTCGCGCGTGAGTACATCTACCAACTTGATCCGTACGCACAAATCGATGCCTATGGAGAGGGTGTGACCCCCGAGACCATCGATTCCTTCCTGAAGGACGTCGATGTTTTGGTTGAAGAAACAGATAACCTAGAAATGAAAATTCGTTTACGCCTCGAAGCGCGCGAGCGAGGCATCCCCGTCATTATGGCGACTGATAACGGTGACAACGTTATTTTTGAAGCGGAACGTTTCGACCTAGATCGTAAAGCGCCACTTTTCAATGGCGCTATCGGCGACATTACAATAGATGAATTCAAATCATTCCCGCCAACGGAACTTCCGAAACTTGCGACAAAGATTGCTGGCCCAACGTTCATAGTGCCGCGCATGATGTCCTCATTGCTCGAAGTAGGGAAGAGTATCTATTCGTGGCCACAACTCGTCGACGCGGCGACACTTTCCGGTGTTGCAATTGCATATGCACTTAAACAACTTGCACTCGACAAGCCACTTGTAAGTTCCAAGTGTGAGATAAATCTTGATGCAATTTTAGACCCGACATACGCTTCAGGCGAAAACGAACGGGAAGCGGCTCGTCACGACTTTCTCGCGAAAATAGGCCTTTGACTATGGTCGACCAGGATCGTCTCGAGCGTATCCTCCACGCAGCCGTAAAAGCGCCTTCAGGCGATAATTCTCAGCCGTGGTCATTCCACATACAGAAGGACAAGCTATCGATCCTGGTCCATCCTGAGCGAGACCACGCAATCCTCAATGTGGAGTCACGGGGAACGTACCTTTCACTCGGCGCGGTTATTGAGAATCTCGTTACAGCCGCGGCATACGAAGGATTCGAGTGCGAAATTTCGTATCCGTTTGATGTCCATGCGGCTACTGTCGTTCACTTTATTGAAACGCGGGCATCCACACATAGACTTTCAGAAGCGATCGATAATCGCCATACGAACCGTGGCCCATATCATGAACATATTACAGATGACGCACTCACGACTCTACGGTCCATTCACGCTGAGGGTGTGCGAATCTCAATAATCAACGACAAACACGCGATCCGCACAATTGCCGGTGCAGTAAGCATGATGGAAGAAGCTGCACTTCGAACAAAAGAATTGCACCAACTTTTTTTTCAGAGCATCGTGTGGGATTCACGAAGGAATGCGTCAGGAGCACCAGGGCTGTATATTAAGACGACCGAACTTCCACTACCGATACAAATGCTTTTCAGACTAATTCGATACTGGTCGATCATGCGCGCACTCAATCTGATTGGATTCGCGCGCGTTGCCGCAAAGAGCAATGCGGCTATTTATGCTTCTTCTGGAGCCATTGCCGCTATTAGTATCGAACATACCCAGCCGCTAGATTATGTGCACGCCGGTAGAGTGTTTGAGCGTCTTTGGCTTCACGCGACAGATATGGGCCTCGCAGCCCAACCGCTCGCAGGATTGCTCTATTTATCGACATATCTTTCGCGCCAAGATCGGATTCACATAGAGCGCGATCTGCAAGAACGAATTCTGGATGCTGCCCGCACGATTCACAGAATATTCGGATCTGAGCAGGGTACCATCGCCATGCTGCTTCGTCTCGGTGAACCGCTGCGTCCCGCGACGGCGCGATCACGGAGAATGCCTCCTGCGATCATTCATTCCGTATGATTTTCGCTTCAAATCTCGATCTTTTTTCTGTTGGAATCACGGCAGCTGGTATCGGGCTTTTGGGATTTACTATCTATTTTAACAACATCACGAGCATCACGAACCGCTCGTTTCTTGCATTTTCGCTGATCACGATCTTGTGGAGTATTGCAAATTACGCACAATATCAACCTTCTGAGCCAATGATTGGACTTTGGATTGTGCGCGCCATTGTATTCCTCGGCTGCTGGCATGCATTCACCTTTTTTCAATTGTGTTATGTCTTTCCGGAAGCCAACGTGCGCTTCTCAAAAACCTATGCATATGTGCTCGTTCCTATCGTAGCGATCACGTCTCTCCTCACATTGACGCCGGTCGTGTTCAGTCAGGTGCAAGCGACTTCACAAACTGGCGTCGTTACGCAAATACAAAACGGACCTGGCATCGTGTTGTTCGGCATACTCGTTTTGTCGCTTATCATCGGCGGTATCATCACGCTCGTTCGGAAGGCACTGCAACGCACTGGCATCGAACGCCGCCAGATTGTGATGATGTGCATTGGAACACTTCTCACCTTTATCTGTATCGTTATATGTAACATTGTACTTCCGGCCGCATTCAACAACGCTCGTTTTCTTCCACTGTCGGCACTCTTTATATTCCCGCTTATTGCATGCACAGCATACGCAATCTTCAGGTATCACTTACTTAACATAAAAGTTCTCACCACCGAGGTAACCGCGTTCCTCTTGTCCGTTGCAACACTGCTTGAGATCATACGTTCGACCAATACAACAGAACTACTCTTTCACGCGAGCGTTTTCGGTCTTGTGCTTGCCTTTTCGGTTCTTATGGTGCGCAGCGTCATCAGGGAGGTGGAGCAACGCGAACAGATTGAAAAGCTGTCGGCTGAAAAATCGGAATTCATGACTTTCGCATCGCACGAAATCAGAAACCCGATCACTGCGATGCGTGGGTACGCTTCACTCGTAGTCGATGGTACCGCGGGAGAAGTTTCGCCCCGCGTGAAAGATGCTGCCGAAAAGATTCTTATCATTGGCGACACTGTGCTCGCTCTCATTTCTCAATTCCTCAATCAATCCAAAATTGAACTCGGACAAATCGCATACAATATCGGCGACGTCGATCTTGGAAAAGCTACCGACAGCATCGTGCAAGGTTTCCTCTCGCATGCCACACAAAAAGACCTCACACTTACAACGCACATCGATTTTCCAAACCTCATGGTGAAAGCAGATGAAGCAAAGCTTCGCGAAGTCATTGGCAACTTGATCGACAATTCGATCAAGTATACGAAAGATGGTGGTATCACCGTAACAGTCGAAAAACGCAATGGCATGGCAAGAGTCGTCATTTCCGATACCGGCGTCGGTATCCCACAAGAAACGCTCCCTCATCTTTTCCAAAAATTCTCACGCGCTGATGCTCAAAAAATGAACCTCCTCGGCACAGGTCTCGGGCTCTATCTCGCGAAGACTTTTATCGAGGGAATGGGCGGGAAAATCTGGGCAGAATCGGAAGGGAAGGATAAAGGCTCGCGTTTCATCATCGAATTCCATCCACTCGCTGAGGCCTAAAAATCTGCTAAAATGGCCGAATGCAGCGACTTTTGACGGGAATTCAATCCTCTGGCGCGCTCCACATCGGGAACTATTTCGGCGCGCTCAAGCCGTTCCTTGAAATGTACCCGAAATACGAGAGTTTTTTGATGGTCGCGGATTACCATTCGCTTACCTCGCTCAAAGAGCCGACTGCGGTTCGAGAGAGTATTTACAACGCCGTGAAGGATTACATCGCCGTGGGCGTGAATCCAAAAGATGTCGTCATCTTCAAACAATCGGATGTTTTGGAACACACTGAATTAGCCTGGATTTTCAACTGCCTCGTCACGGTCCCGTTTTTGCAACAAGCGCACGCGTACAAAGACAAGGTCGCAAAGGGTCTCGAGGCGAATGCAGGGCTTTTTACGTATCCGATGCTCATGGCAGCCGACATTCTTTTGTATGACACAGATATAGTGCCGGTTGGCGAAGACCAGCGTCAGCATATTGAGTATGCGCGTGAAGCAGCGGCAAAGTTCAACAACACCTATGGAGAAACGTTCAAAGAACCGAGCGAGCACATCAACACGCGCGTCGCGACCGTACCCGGCACCGACGGCAAAAAGATGAGTAAGAGCTACGGGAATACAATCCCGCTTTTTGGCACAAAGGACGAGATCACAAAAGCCGTCATGTCGATCGTGACAGATTCATCCGGCGAGAGTCCCGAGAATGTCTATAACATTCATCGACTTCTGAGGAGTGAAATCGATCTTGCGCCGATCTATAAAGCCAACAAAGGCAACTACAAAGCGAGCAAAGAAGCGCTTATCGAGGATCTCGAAGAGTTCATCGCGCCGATGCGTCAGGTTCGCAAAAACATTTCCGACAAGGATGTGGCGGATGTCTTACGTGAAGGCGCAGAGCGAGCACGCGCGGTGGCAGAAAAGAAAATGATTGATGTCCGCCAGAAAGTCGGCGTCACTCTCTAAAACATATGGCACGAACATTCATTGGCGATTTAAAGCAGCATATCGGCGAGACAGTCACGATCAAGGGCTGGATTTCAGTGCGTCGCGATCAAGGCAAACTCGTTTTTTTCGATGTACGCGATTTGAGCGGCACCGTGCAAGCCGTCGCGCTTCCGAAAAGCGAAGCGATTGAAACAGCAAAGGATATTCGGGTTGAGTATGTTGTCGCGATTGTAGGCGCTGTGAACGAACGTCCTGAACAAAACCGGAACCCAAAAGTCCACAACGGCGACATCGAACTCAAGATCGAGTCGATCGAGATTCTCGCACCAGCAGAACCGCTCCCATTCGATATGTCTGCCGATGGCTTCAACCTCGACCTCACGACCGAGCTCGACCACCGGGCACTCACATTGCGCCACCCACGCCTCCAAGCGACTTTCAAAGTGCAGGCTGTCATCATCGATTCATTCCGCGAATTTATGAAAAGCCAGCGCTTCTTTGAATTTCAGGCGCCCGCAATCGCACCCGCCACGGCTGAAGGCGGAGCCGAAGTCTTTGAGGTCGCCTACTTCGACAAAAAAGCGTACCTCACGCAATCGCCGCAACTCTACAAACAAATCGTCATGACCGCATTCGAGCGTGTTTTTTCGGTCAATAAAGTTTTCCGCGCTGAACCGAGTGCAACGACTCGCCACCTTACGGAAATCGTCTCACTCGACGCAGAAATGGGATTCATAGATTCATGGACGGATGTCCGCGATATGTCAGAAGAGACTGTCCGCTACATTCTGAAACAAGTCGAAGAGAAATGTGCTGCAGAACTAGAATTCTTAGGTGCAACGCTACCGACAATGACCGAAAAGACGCCAACACTAAGTCTGACAGAAGCGCTTGAGAAACTTGGCGTACCGAAGGATAAAGATTTGAACCCCGAACAAGAGCGGCGTTTGTGCGAAATAATCAAAGAAGAAACGGGTTCTGATTTCGTGTACGTATACGGCTATCCTACGCGACAAAAACCCTTCTATGTGTACCCGAACCCCGAAATGCCGGAATTCAACGAGGGGATGGATCTTTTGTGTCGCGGCGTCGAGTGGCTCTCAGGAGGTCGCCGCATCAATGATTACAAACAGCTTCTCGAGCACGTCGAAAAATGGAACATGGACCCCAGCAAGATCAATATGTTCCTCGAAGCATTTAAGTACGGTGCGCCACCCGAAGGCGGATTTGCCTTTGGCGCGGAGCGTATGACGATGCAGATTCTTGGTCTCAAAAATATTCGCGAAGCAAGCATGTTTCCGCGCGACATGCACCGCATCGACTACTCGTTATCCGAAATTGAGCCCGATGCCTCATGAGCACGTTCAGTATCACTACAGAAGGCTTCCAGGGCCCGTTGGAGACCCTGCTCAATTTGATTGAGGCGCGTAAAATGTCGATCTCCGAAATATCGCTTTCGCACGTATGTGATGCATATTTGGCGTATGTCGAACAACTGCCGGAAATGCCGCTCGGCGAGACAGCGCAGTTTATCCTCGTTGCCTCCACGCTGCTTCTCATCAAATCGCGAACACTCCTCCCGACACTTGAACTCTCGCGCGAAGAGGAAGAGAGTGTTGAGGAGTTGGAAAAACGCCTCGCGCGCTATGCGGTTTACCGCAAAGCGGCAAAACTTTTACGAAAAGAGTGGGGGAAAGCGCCGCTCTTTTTTGCCAAACGTGCTCCGGAGCGTCCTTCGGTGTTTAGCCCGGCAGAGGCAAGTTTGGAGTCGATCAAGAGCGCTGCACACCGGCTCCTCAATACGCTTCCAAAGCCAGAAGCACTCGTACGCGCGACAGTTGCGCCGGTTCTCAAACTCGAAGAAGTCATCGTTTCCCTCAAGGACCGGCTCTCGCGCGCATTCAAGACACGCTACAGCGAGCTCACGAAAAATTCTGATCGCGAGTCGCGCATCGTGTACTTTCTTGCGATGCTCGAATTGGTGCGCAATGGGAATGCGAGCGTCACGCAAGAAAAACTCTTCTCCGATATCACGATCGAAATCGAGAATGTTACTGGCATACCGAAATTCGGCGTATGAGCCTCTCTCAAAAAGCACAGCAAGCCGAAAGCTTCCTCTTTGCCGAAGGTGGCTCGCTCTCGCGTAAAAAACTCTCACAACTTCTCGAATGCACGCCCGCAGAGCTTGAGCACGTGATCTCCGAACTCGCCGCGACATACGAAGGCCGAGGGATCACGCTGATTCGCACCGAAACCGAAGTCTCTCTCGCGGTTGCACCAAGTACACAGAGTGCGCTCGAAAAGGCATTCGAACGCGAACTCGGAAAAGAGATCGGCGATGCGGGGCTCGAGGTGCTCGCGATTATTCTGTATCGCGGCGCGACGACACGCGCACAAATCGATTACATCCGTGGCGTAAATTCAAGTTCGACCGTCCGCGCCTTGCTCGCGCGTGGCCTCGTCGAGCGCGTAGCAAACCCGCACGACTCGCGCGAGTACCTCTACCGCCCAACGACAGAACTCCTCGCGTACCTCGGTATTACGGAGGCGAAAGCGCTTCCAGAATATGATACAATCTGCGGCGAATTGGCCGCTTTTGAAGAATCCCAAAAAGCGAGCGAGCCTTTTGAACATGGAACAAGACCCCCTTCAACAGATCAATCAAACCCCTCCGCCTGACCATCGCCTCATGCATGCGGCGATGCTTACGCTCGCGGGCCTGATCCTCGCTGGCGTAGGCTTCATGAGCGCCTATGGGCTTGCTGGCGCATGGTATGGCACCGGCGAAGCGCCAACATCGCAAACAGCAGCGGCCGTCGAAGCGAGCGCTACAACGACCGATCCGTTTGCGTCTGTTTCGCTCATTGCCAAAAGTGCATATGTGCTTGATTTACAAACCGGTCAGGTGCTCTATCAGCAAAACCCCAATGCGCAGCTTCCGCTCGCATCTCTGACAAAAATTGCGCTTATGCTCGTCGTTTCAGATGCGCTCCCGGGCGATTCGATCATTACGATTCCACCCCACCAAACGCCCGACGGCGCTCCAGTTCGCATACCGGCAGGAAGTAGCTGGCACGTGCAAGACCTCATCGATTTCACGCTTGTGCCATCTTCCAACGAAGGCGCGGTTCTTCTTGCACAAGCCGCGAATAGGGAAGTGGCAGCGGCATATCCTGATGCTCCGCAAAACGGATCCGACAGTGCAACTCTCTGGCGCATGAACAATCTCGCATCGCAGCTCGGTCTCTCGAACACCTATTTTCTCAATGTCTCTGGCCTAGATCTCTCAAACACGCAATCAGGCGCATATGGTTCGGCACACGATGTTGCAGAACTTTTTGCACACGCGGAAAAAACACACCCAGATGTTTTTGCTGCAACGACGCACAGCACAATCGAACGAACAACTATCGATGGCACGACACTGACTGCACAAAACACCGATATCGCGCTGAATGCGATCCCTGACATCATTATGGGTAAAACAGGCTACACCGATCTTGCAGGAGGCAATTTAGGGGTCGTATTCGACGCAGCACCGAATCACCCTGTGGTTGCGGTCGTCATTGGCTCTACGGAAGACGGCCGATTCACCGACATGCGCCAACTTATCCCCGCGATCCAAGAGGCAATTAGCCAGGGTAAATAGCCCCAAATTACGTCCTTTCAGGACTCCTGAAGAACGGTACAATAGATCGTATGCTTTCAAGTATCGTTCGTGTCCTTCTCCCAGCAGTCATAACCTTTCTGACAGGCATCGGTATTACACCGATCCTCACCCATTACCTCTATGAATATAAAGCCTGGAAAAAGTCCCCGGGCAAACAAGCCCTCGACGGCAAGAGCGCAGAGGAATTCAACCGTCTCCACAAGGTGCACGAGACGCGTGCGCCGCGGATGGGCGGCATCGTCGTGTGGGGAAGTGTCGCGATTACGACCATCATTATCGCGCTCCTCGCGGCCTTCGTACCGACTCCAGGGCTCGTCAGCCTCAATTTCCTGAGTCGTAACGAAACGTGGATCCCGTTTGCAACCCTCCTTATAGGCGCGTTCGTTGGGCTCATCGACGACCTGCTCGTGATTCAACCAGGTGGCACGGGGTTGAAACTCCGGTATCGTTTGGGCGTCGTATTTCTTTTTTCTCTCTTTATCGGCTGGTGGTTTTGGTCGAAGCTCGCAGTAACTGCGGTAAACATTCCGTTTGCAATGCCGGTTGAGCTCGGGTGGCTTATCGTACCGCTCTTCGTTGTGATGAGTATCGGCATCTACGCATCCGGGGTGATCGATGGCATCGACGGACTCTCAGGCGGGGTTTTTGCTTCGATCTACGCTGCATACACGATCGTTGCATTCATCAACGGACAGACCGATCTCGCCGCTTTTAGTGCTGCAATCGTAGGCGGACTCCTCGCATTCTTGTGGTTCAATATCCCCCCGGCACGCTTTTACATGAGTGATACGGGGACGATGGCGCTTACGCTTGCGCTCGCATCGGTCGCCTTTATGACTGACCGTCTCGGTGGGGGAATCGGTATTACTCTGCTTCCTATCATCGGCGCTCTCCTCGTTGTGACAGTTCTCTCCGATATTCTGCAAATCTTTTGGAAACGTGTCTTTGGCCGTAAACTCCTGCGAATCGCACCGCTCCACCACCATTTTGAAGCGATCGGTTGGCCCGGGTACAAAGTGGTCATGCGGTACTGGATTCTCTCAATTGCGCTTGCATTCGCAGGCGTCCTACTGGCGCTTATCACTCCTCCCTCACTTTAAAACATGCGCAAAGCCAATCGTTTCGATACGCTCTTAGCGCTCATCATTGGATTTTTGCTGATTGGCGGTTGCATGATTTTTGCATCCGCAGCATTCGGACTCCTCGCGCGCGGCGCATCGAATATTTCTTCTGTAGTCTTCAGCCATCTCGTGCTCGGTGTTGGAGTTGGCCTTATCGCACTGATTGCATGCGCATCGATCGACTACCGGGAGTGGCGAAAAATCGCTCCGTACGTATTCGGATTTTCCGTTTTTCTTACAGCGCTCGTTTTCGTGCCGCACGTGGGCGCAACACTCCTAGGCGGTCGCCGTTGGATCGTAGTGGCACATATTTCATTTCAACCTTCGGAACTTCTTAAAATCGGCGCAATCATGTTCGCCGCTGCATATTTCACGATGGTGCGCTCAAAAATCGGGACGTGGCGCTATGGTCTCCTTGGCTTTGCCGGGATCATTGCAATCCCAGCAGTCATACTCATTTTACAACCGGATATCGGGACGCTCGGTGTGGTCTGCAGCAGCATTTTTGCAATGTACTGGGTTGCGGGAGCACGTATCTCGCACCTTGCGATCGTTGGGCTATCAGGTTTTTTGATTCTCACGCTTCTCGTTTTGACGACACCATACATCCGCGATCGCGTAGAGACTTTTTTCCATCCGTCCGTCGACCAAAACGCCCAAGGATACCAAATCAAGCAATCATTGATCGCGATCGGCTCAGGCGGTTTTCTGGGACGAGGGTGGGGGCAGGGGATTCAAAAATTTACGTATTTACCGGAACCGATGGGGGACTCGATTTTTGCGGTCGCGGGGGAGGAACTCGGTTTCGTAGGGTCGGTCGTTCTTATTTTTCTATTCTTAGTTTTTGGATTGCGTGGATTTTACATTGCAACGCGTGCACCCGACATGTTTGGATCATTACTTGCAATCGGAATTGCGACGTACCTTACGAGCGAAGCATTTATCAATATCGCTGCCATGCTGGGAGTTGCTCCTCTCACGGGGATTCCGCTCACGTTTGTGAGCCAAGGCGGCAGCGCAATGCTCGCCTCGCTCGCAAGCGCGGGAATTTTACTGAGCATTTCTCGGAAACGAAAAGCATAATGCCATTCTGGGCACAACCGAGGTGGAAAATGCGCACGCTAGCGATACAATGATGCAATGAAGATCGTTCTCGTGGGAGGAGGAACCGGAGGGCATTTTTACCCTTTGATCGCGGTTGCCGAAGCGATCCAAGATCTCTCAAAAGAACGCACACTCATCGAGCCGGAAATCTACTATCTCGGACCAAAACCTTTTGACGAGCGAGCGCTTCTCGAGCATGACATCGTGTACAAACCGTCGCCCGCGGGCAAAATACGCCGCTACTCAAGCGTGTTGAATGTTTTTGGAATGTTCGCGACAGGAGCCGGTATCGTACGTGCGACCATGCAGCTCTTTTCGCTCTACCCAGATATTATTTTTTCAACGGGCGGCTATGCGGCGTTCCCAACCTTATACGCAGCGCGTCTCCTCCAGATCCCCGTTGCAATTTACGATGCGGATGCAACCCCCGGTCGCGTATCCCTCTGGTCGGCAAAATTTGCACGTTGGATCGCCGTTGCACACCCCGACGCTGCAGCGCACTTTCCGGAAAAGATCCGTGATCGTATTGCGCAGACAGGTCATCCGATTCGCAAAGAGATCGAAGGTGTTGCACCGGAAGGTGGGTATGAATTTTTGAAACTCGACCCAAGCGCACCGACAGTATTCATCATGGGCGGCTCGCAAGGTGCCGTTGCAATCAATGAAGTCGTCCTCGATGCGCTTCCCGAGCTTGTCACTTCGTACAACATCGTCCACCAAACAGGTGCTGCGAATCTCGACGAAGTAGCCCGCATTGCAAAAGTTGTTTTGAAAGATTCGCCGCGAGCCGATCGCTATGTGCCGTTCGGTCTCCTCAATACACTTGCTTTGCGTATGGCTGCGGGAATCGCGAAAGTTGTCGTCGCACGCGCCGGTAGCGGGACCATTTTCGAAGTCGCCTCGTGGGGAATTCCGGCTATCATGGTGCCGATCCCGAGCGAAATTTCACATGACCAAACAGAGAACGCATTTTCGTACGCACGCTCCGGCGCAGCAGTCGTAATCGAACAGCACAACCTCACACCACACGTCTTGATCGCGGAAATCAAACGGATTATCGATGATACCGCATTGCATACAAAAATGTCTGAAGCTGCCCGGGCATTTGCTCGTCCGCAAGCGGCGCGTAAAATTGCTTCGATCATCCTCGATACCGCGCTCGAGCATGAACCCGTATGAGCAAAGTGGTCACCCGCATCGCACCGAGCCCCACGGGCTATTTACACTTCGGATTGGCCCGAACAGCGCTCTTCAACTACCTCTATGCACGCAAAATGGGCGGAGAATTCGTCTGTCGCATCGAAGATACCGATACGGCGCGCAATAAGCCCGAATACGAGGAAGATATTATCGAGCAGTTTGCCTGGCTTGGACTTTTGCCGGATCGCGCATACCGGCAATCTGAACATCTCGCGCGGCACCAGGAATGCCTCAGCGACCTCATTGCGGGGGACAAAGCGTACGTGTCCAAAGAACCTGCAAAGGACGATCCTTCCCGCACCGTCGAAGTGATTCGTCTGCGCAATGCAGGTGAGACGATCACGTTTACAGATCTTGTTCGCGGCGATATCTCTTTCGATACTGCGGAACTCAAAGATTTCGTTATTGCGCGTTCGATAGATGAGCCGCTATATCACTTTGCGGTCGTCGTCGATGATCATGACGAAGGTATCACGCATGTGGTGCGCGGCGATGATCACATTTCAAATACACCGCGCCAAATTCTCATTCAGCGCGCACTCGGCTTTGATACGCCCGCATACGCGCACCTGCCGCTTATTCTCATGCCCGACAAGAGCAAGATGTCGAAGCGCAAGCACGAGACTTCACTCCAACACTACCGAAAAATGGGAATTCTGCCGCAAGCAATTCTCAACTACCTCGCGCTTCTCGGATGGACACCACCATCCGGCAGCGAAGTGCTCTCTCTCGAAGAAATGGCTGCAGAATTTGAGTTGAGCGACCTCCACAAAAGCGGCGCAATCTTCGATATCGAAAAATTGCGCTGGTTCAACCGTGAATACCTCCACAAAATGCGTTCCGATGACTTTGAGGGGGAAGCACTTCGCGAGCTCCACGATGCGATTTCAGCGCGCGGGCTCGCGTTTGACGAAAACATTGCGCATAAAATCATGCCACTCGTACGCGAACGCATCAGCACCTGGGGTGACATTGCCCAGCTGGGAGGGGAAGGGGAGTTTGATTTCTTTTTTGCCGATCCACAACTTTCCCCCGAGACGATTCCTCAAAAAGGGAGTACGGCCACGGAGACAAGGGAATACCTGGAGCACGTTCAAGACCTCATGAAGAATCTGCCGGAGGAAGATTTTACAAGGGCCGAGAGCATTAAGACAGTCATATGGCCTTACGCAGAGGAAAAGGGCCGCGGCAACGTGCTTTGGCCGCTTCGGTATGCACTGTCCGGTCGACAAAAAAGCCCCGATCCGTTCGAGATCTCATACGCTATCGGAAAAGATGCTGTAGTGCGTCGTATTGCACGCGCCATTCGTGAACTGCACACGAGACAATGATTCGTGATGCAATTGAACTTCCGAAGCCGAACAAAATGGCGTATCGTAGATACCATGCGCTCATCCGCGATCTATACGCTCGTTGCCGCATGCGCCTCGCTTGTGCTCATTATAGGTGGATCACTCGCGCAAGCTGATAGCTCTGCGTCGAGTACCGCTGCAAATCTGCAATCGCAGATCGACCAAAACAACCAGCAAATCAATGCCCTCAATCAAGAAATTGCGCAGTACCAAACCCAGCTCGATGCAACATCCAAGCAACGCCAATCGCTTCAAACCACGATCAATCAGATCAATCTTTCAATTAAAAAGACAACGACCTCAATCCAAGTAACGCAAAAGCAGATTAATAATACACAGCTCCAAATTTCGCAGCTTGCGCAAGGGATTTCGAACGCGCAAGATAGTATTTCCAAAGAACAGCAAGGACTCGCGCAGGCAATGCAGCGCCTCGACGAAGCCGACCAGCAGCCGCTCTTTGTATCGCTCCTCATGGAAAACGGTATTTCGGGCGTATGGAACGATATCGATACCAACTTACAGCTCCAGAGCGCGGTCGGTGCACACATCCAAAGCCTCGCGACACAAAAACAAGTACTCACAAACACGAAAACCGCTCAGGAAACTAAAAAAACGCAGCTCCTGCAGCAGCAGCAAATGCTCCAGACGGAGCAAGGATCTCTCGCCGCGACACGCGCTGCGCAGAATCAGCTGCTCGTTCAAACAAAAAACAAAGAGGCGAATTACCAAGCGCTTATCGCACAAAAGCAAGCACAAGCCGCGCAGCTCCAACAAGCGCTCACCAACCTCAAAGCGCAGTACAACCAAGCCGTCAACCCCAACCAGATCACGCCCGCGGCGCCGGGCATTTTGCAATGGCCTATTGCCGGCAAAATCACGATTACGCAATACTTCGGCAATACGCCGTTCGCAGACGCACACGCGCCCTTGTACAGCGGCCATGGGCACGATGGTCTCGACATCGCGGCTCCGATTGGGACACCCGTGCACGCAGCGCTTTCCGGCGTAATTCTCGCTACGGGCAACACGGACGCCGTCGCGGGCTGCTACAGCTTCGGCAAATGGGTAATGATCAAACACGACAACGGATTGAATACGATGTATGCGCACCTCTCGCAAATTTCGGTATCGGCGGGGCAGCAGGTCAGTACAGGAGATGTAATCGGCTTTAGCGGAGAGACAGGCTACGCGACCGGCCCGCACTTGCACTTCGGCGTCTATGTATCTTCCGTCACGCAAATCATACCGCTCGGGCAGGCAACTAAAGGCACCGCACCATGCTCGAGAGCTGTCATGCCAGTGCCACCGGTATCAGGCTATCTCAATCCGCTCAACTACTTGCCGTCGCTCTAAATTTCTTTATGGTTGCAGATTTTGCCATTCGGTCGCTGCCGTCGTTTGAATCTCGAATTTCGTAGCTTTCCTAAGTAAAGGAATGTGATGTTTTTCTATGATCGATACATGCGGCGCATCATCGAGATCATTCACGAGCCAGAAAAGATCTTCTTCGGCCGTGACCCAGCGCTCAGGTGGATACTTTGAAAGATCGAATGGCTTTGAATATGAGCGAAGCGTTTTAGCACCGTTCGGCAAAAAATATTCGTGAAAATACGAGAGGACTAGTTCGCGCACGTTCTTATAGATTGGGTCGCGGTATCGGAGCGTAGCGTGATTTGTTTTTGAAATCGCACCCCAGTGGCCGTGTTTCTTAAATACTGCAACCACATGATCCTCATCGTATGGTGCCGTCTTTAAATCGAGTATGAGTGGCCGCTGCCCGTGATATGCCAAGGCTGTTGCAGCAACAAGCGCACCTTCAAAGCAATGCGCGGTCTCGGCGACCAGAGTTCGGCGAGGCGACATATAGGTCTCACCGGAAATCTCAAAATTGATAGGAAGCGAATCAAGATAGGCCTGGATTTTAAACGGTGAATTTAGTTTAGAAAAAATCCGCCGCTCGATGGGGGAAAGAAGATTTTTTATACGATCGCTGTAAGGCACAAAAGAATTATAGAACACCAAACACGATATGGATCCCGCATTTTTTTAAAAATGCCGGGGGACAAGCCTGCCATCTTTGCTCTAGGCTATACGTCGCAAAACAAACATTGTGCGACATACGGCTATTTATACTAGGTGCTCCCCTTTAAAAGCCAGAGACACCTACTACATGTAAAGCGCATAAATAACTCTGCCGCCCGTGGGCGGCAGAATTTATTCAATGTCGTGGTCGTGGCCAATAACCTTGGAACACGATCCAGCATGCTCGTCTCATATTAGAGACGCCGAGTCGCTCGATGATATCAGCATAATACCCGTCGAGCGTTCTCGGACTGAGGCCGAGTTCAGCCGCAATCTGTTTTTTGCAAAGCCCACTGCATACATGCATCAATACTTGATACATCCGCGGTGTGAGATTTGCACTTCCTCTAAAACATCGAGGAATAGGCGTATTGTCGGTAGTAAAAAATTGCGGAAATCGTTCGTCTGTTTCAGGTGCAAGAAGTTGCGTCATGGATACTCCTCCCTACCCGATTGCACTCTCCTCACTATGCACCCATAAAAAATGTGTGCAAGTTGACAATCAAAACGTGTAGAGATAAGGTCGGTGAGGATTAACTGCAACGGAGCACGTGTATGGTGACGAAAGAGATGTCGCGCGATCATGTCTTAGAGCTCATGGGGATGAGCGCAAACATTTTCGAGTGGCACGCTAATGAAGACCTCGTCAAGAAAGCTCATGGTGGAAAACTCCCCGAGTACTGGAACGAGATCGTTCTATATTCCGGTTTTGCTGAACGTATCGCAAGAAAATGGCCGATAGGAGGACAAAAGCCTTTGCGGGCCGCATAGTCGATGCTCAAGCCCCAGATCACCACGCGTGGTCTGGGGTTTTTATTTTTTCCACGGGATCTCGTACTGGGAGAATTCTGGCAACAATTTTCGTCCGTAGAGAAGACGTGAAATCACTTCCGCATGTGAGAGCGCGCCCGTCATCGCGTTGTGCGGCATCGGCTCTTCTGGGATCCCGCAGTAATTCAAAATCGCATCGAGATCGAGTGCGGAGCGATAATTTTTTAGCGGTGGTTGCTGTCCTGCTTTGACCATATGCATCCACGCGAGCGAGTGCACGTCGATCGTGCGATACGCAAACGGCCAATCCGTGTGACCGGCGCGTGCAGCTGCATGCTTGAGAAAATCGCGATCGAACGAAACATTTTGCCCCGCGAGCGTTCTATCATTCGCCGCATCGCTCCATTCGATAAAGCGGTGTACAAGATCTGCTTCCGGCTGTTTTTTCGGATCCGTAATTTCCTCAAGCGAAAAGCCGCACACCTTCAGAGCCTCCGGCATATACCCTGCCCCGTCCCAAATGCGACACTCTTCATATATACGATTCGACGAGTTCGAGAGATCGAGCGCACCCAAAGAAACAATCGAATGCTTGGCGTAATCCGTTCCGGAAGCTTCCACGTCGAGGACAATCATAGGCGCAATACTACCTTGAATTTATTCTGCGCCCAAGCCTTTGCAGCTCTTCGACGGTGTGTACCCCGCCGCCTGTGCATCTTTTTCGCTTGAAAACCACACCTGATTCCCTACCGCGATTTTCTGTGCACCCGAGCACCAGGGCAGGTAGTACACGCTCCCCGTTTTTGATGCGACCACATACCCTCCGGGTGGAAGGGCTAAAATCGCTGTAGCAACAGGTGCTGTTTCAACTGAAAGAACCGGTTGCACTGTCTCAAAGACAGAGAGTCGTCCGAGTCCAAAAGCGCCAAAGGCAACCAAAAAGACGAGGATTATAAGCCCGTATTGGCTAATCCCCACTTCAAGCAACACCTTGCACCGCACCACAAAATCCTGTATAGTGACCCCGCTCACATAGCAATCATACCACCATGGCACATACAAAAGCAGGCGGAACAACAAAAAACCTTCGCGATTCCAATCCGAAATATCTCGGGGTAAAGCGCGCGGACGGCCAGAAAGTCACTGTCGGCGAAATTATCATCCGCCAGCGCGGCACCAAAATCCTTCCGGGCAAGCAGATCGGCGTTGGTAAAGACCACACGCTCTTTGCACTTGCTGCGGGCACGGTCCGCTTCCGCAGCACACGTAAGACCGACTTCACCGGCGAAACCTCCACGCGCCGCATCGTCGACGTCGTTTAATCTAGTTTTACGATCGCGAGTGTAAGCCTGGCCTCAGCGCCCGGCATTTTTATGGTGAGCGGATACTCACCAATTTCTTTGAAGGGCTTTTCGAGTGTAATCGCTTCAAGAGACACCTCAGCACTGAGCTGATCATGAATTGCTTTTTTGATGTCAGACGCACCGAGTGCCTTGAAAAGCCCGCCTTTTTCCGTTGCGCGCGATTTAATCGTGAGGTGTTTGCCTTCAAGATTTTGGATGTGTGCGATCAACGCCGCCTGCTCTTTTTCGCGCGCGGCCTTCTGTTGTTTTTGGGTAGCTTCGTGCGCCGCGATTCGATCCGGGGTCGCTTGCTGCGCAAGCCCATTGGGAATGAGGTAATTCAGCGCGTAGCCGTCGGAGACGTCTTTCACGTTCCCCCGCTGCCCTACCCCGCCCACATCTTTGAGGAAAATCACTTTCATACTACTCAACAACCTGCGCTGTTCCCTTTGCTGTTGTATCACCACCAAGGAGCTGCACTGCGGTGTTGAGTTGGGTATCGTTGTGCGCGGTAATGTCTGCATCAGTGAGCGGAACCTGTTGATCGGGTACGATGCCCGTTGTCGGGATCGGCTTACCGTCAGGGCCGATCCAGCGAGCGACAGTAATTTTGAGTGCGGTATCTGCAGTGATCGGTACTAATTCCTGCACCGAGCCTTTCCCATACGTGTTGGTACCGATGAGCTGTGCGACGCCCCACGAGTGCAGCGCATCCGCAAGAATCTCCGCCGCCGAAGCCGATCCTTTGTCGACGAGAACTACCATCTTAAGATTTTTATTGAAGATATCGTAGCCGTACGAGCGGTGCACGATATTTTGCGCATGGCCATCGTAATCTTCCGTCACGATCGTGTCGCCTGAAGGTAAGAACCAGCTCCCAATATCGACAGCCGCATCGAGGTACCCACCAGGATTGCCGCGTAAATCAAGGATGAGCTTGGAATCACCGCTCTCCACAAACTGCCTGAGCGCGCTGCGGAAGAGATCGGGCGAATTTGCCGTAAATTCGGCGACTGATATCACGAAAATCCCATCTGGTCGCGCCGTTGTTTCGACTTCCGGTACGTTGATCGTATCGCGAGTCACCTTAAACTCCCGCGGCTTGTCCCACCCAGAGCGTAAAATCATGAGCGTGACCTGCGAACCTTTCGGTCCGCGGATTGCCTGCACTGCAGTGGTCACATCCATACCCTGCGTGCTCGTGCCGTCGATCGATAGAATCTGGTCACCTGCTTTAATTCCGGCTAGATCTGCAGGTGTGCCTTTCAACGGCGATACGACAGTCAGCACCTGGTTCTTCACATCGATTTCCATACCGACACCATCAAACGATCCACTCATGTCTGATGAAAACTGTTGGTTTTCTTCCGGTGGTAAGAAATAGGTGTACGGATCATTGAGCGAATCCGCAAGGCCAGAGATCATGCCCCACACTTTCTCTTGCGTTACTTTCGGCGAAGACGTGGCGATCGGCGTTGAGGAGGCAACTGCGACCGGCACATATTGATTTTGAATAATATTCCACGCTTTCCACACGGGAGAAAAGTCGACTCCTGCGGGCTGTGCCGAATCAGCGCTCGCGAGTTCACCAAATGCGTTTTGCTGACCAACCAAAAAGCCGCTACCGAAGCCGACGATCAAAACCAAAATGCCGATCGAAACGCGCATAAGTGCCGCGCGGTTACTTGTGCCTTCAGGGCCATTGAGGTCATTCATTGGGGAATTATCGCACACCCCAATTGCGTTGCAAAACGATGATATGCGCCATGGTATACTCGGCGTATGCAATCCCGCTACGAACATAGCGGCCTTTTATGGATCGACCTCGAATCGCCGACACGCGACGAGGTGCGTGCGATAGCCGAAGAGTTCGAGCTTGATACTCTCACCGCCGAAGAACTCCTCGTTTCCGCGACACGGCCGCGGGCAGAATTTCATAACAAATACATCTACGCGGTGATGCACTTCCCTGCCCTCCATCATTCGCACAAGACCCACGAGCAAGAAGTTGATTTTATTATCGGTCATCATTTCGTCATCACGACTCGCTACGACACTGTCGACCCGCTGCACAAATTTTCAAAAGTATTTGAGGTCAATTCCGTGCTGCACACTGCAAATGTCGGTGAGCATGCCGGATTTCTTTTTTTCTCGATGCTCAAAAAGCTCTACCACGCGATCGAGTACGAAGTAGAGTACGTAAAGCACGACCTGCATGATATCGAGGAACATATTTTTTCGGGACACGAGATCCCCATGGTCACGGCCATCTCGCGCAGCGCGCGTGACCTTCTCAATTTACGTCAAACGATCGAACCCCATCGCGATATTTTGCGAACACTCGAAGAAGAGGGCCCGAAGTTTTTTGGTGAGGAATTTGCACCGTTCCTACGCCAACTTTCGAACGAATACTACCGCGTACACAACCACATCATGCGCCACACCGAGTTCCTCCACGAACTGCGTGAGACGAATAACTCCCTCCTCACGACTAAGCAGAATGAGACAATGAAGCGCTTTACTATCCTCGCATTCACGACGTTCCCACTCACCCTATTTGCAGCACTTTTTGCGATGGACACAAAAGACACGCCGCTCGTCGGACTCCCGTATGACTGGTGGATTGTTGTTGCTGGAATGGCTGTCTTAGCATCGGTAATGTTCTGGTACTTCAAACGACAAGAATGGCTCTAATATGGCTTTGCTGAATTTCTTTTCCCACGGCTCACGCCCGACAGCTTCGCGAGTTCCCCTTTACCTCTTCAATACCCTAGGCAAAGAGAAGCAGGAATTCACATTGCCCGTACGCGTGCACGAGGTGCGCATGTACAACTGCGGTCCAACGGTCTACGGCGTACAACACATCGGCAATCTATCGATGTTTGTTTTTACCGACATCTTGCGCCGCACGCTCGAGTACAACGGTTTCAAAGTTAAGCAGGTCATCAACATCACCGACTTCGGTCACCTCACCTCCGACGCAGACGAGGGCGAAGATAAAATGACGAAAGGTCTGAAGCGCGAAAAGATGCGGGTCACTATGGCCAACATGGCGAAGCTCGCGGAAAAATACACAGCGATCTTTCTCGACGATCTCAAAGCTTTGAATATCGATATTTCTCACATCGAGTTCCCGCGTGCGAGCGCGTACATTGCGGCAGAGATCGCGATGGTACAGACGCTGATCGAGAAAGGATACGCGTACGATGGCGAAAATGCGGTGTACTACGACACTTCGCGTTTCCCTGCCTATGGCGAACTTGGCGGAATCGATCTTTCGGGCCTGAAAGAGGGCGCACGCGTGGCCGCAAGCGCAGAAAAACATCACCCGACCGACTTCGTACTTTGGAAAAAAGACGCAAAATTGGGCTGGAAGTCGCCCTGGGGAAAAGGCTTCCCCGGCTGGCACATCGAGTGTTCGGCAATGATCAACTCGTGCCTTGGAAAACAAATAGACATTCACACCGGAGGCATCGAACACGTTGCGATCCACCACAACAACGAAATCGCGCAATCCGAAGCGGCAACCGGGAAGCACCCGCTCTCGCGCTTTTGGATGCACCGCAATCACATCCAGATCGAAGGGTCGAAAATCGCTAAATCCGACGGAAATGTCGTGTATCTTTCCGAAATTATCGAGCGTGGATTTCATCCGTTCGCTCTTCGCTACCTCTTTCTCGGAGCGCACTACCGCGCTGCCTCAAATTTCTCTTGGGATGCGCTTGAGGCGACGCAGAACGCGCTCGCACGGATTCTCGCGATACGTATTTCAATCACCGAAACTCCGGGCGAAACCCCCAAGAAATACCAGAAGCGTTTTCACGAACGTATCAACGACGATCTCGACACTCCGGGCGCACTCGCCGTCATGTGGGAAATGGCAAAAGATGAGTCGCTCGCGCCTGCCGATATTCTGGCCGGTCTCATCGAATTCGATAGAATTTTTGGTATTGGTATTACCGAACCGGACGGTGAACTAAAAAGGCTCGGGCTTTCTGTGCTCAAAGTCGAGATCGATCCCGCACAATTGCCTGAAGAGGTTCGCGCGATGATTGCCGAACGCGAGACCGCACGCGCATCACGCGACTTCCACACGAGCGATGCGATTCGATCGCGTCTCGATGAAATGGGCTACACACTCGAGGACTCTGTGAGCGGCACGCGAATTTTTAAGAAGCAGTGACGAAATTGACGAGACGGTTCGGGACGACAACCGTGCGCACAATTTCAACTCCTTCAAGACGGGATGCAACGACTTCGCGAGCCGCTTTTTCGAGCTCTTCTTTGCTTGCGTTCGCCGCAACTTTCACTTCCCCGCGTGCCTTGCCATCGATTTGAATTGCAATCGTGACTTCAGTATCTTGCAGCATTTTTTCATCAAACGACGGCCACGTTTCTTGATGAATGGAACCCTCTCGACCAATCTCGTGCCACAATTCTTCGGCGATGTGCGGCGCAAATGGCGCAAGTATCATGAGAAAGCGTTCGAATTGATTCTTTGAAATCGCGTCTTTTTCTGCGGAGTTTACGAACACCATCATTGCAGAAATCGCAGTATTGTATTTCATCGCTACAATATCTTCACCGACTTTCTTAATCGTTTTATGCAAAAGACGCTCGGTTGCATCGCTCCCCTCTTCTTTTAGAACACCAGAAAGTCGCCAGACACGCTCGAGAAATTTACGTACACCCACGACACCGTCCGGGTTCCACGGATAACTCGCGACCTCGTTGTACGGGCCGATGAACGCAAGGTACATGCGCATCGTGTCGGCTCCAAGCCGTTCTACGACATCGTCCGGGTCGATTACGTTTCCCTTTGATTTGCTCATCTTCTGGCCATCTGGACCAAGAATGATGCCGCGGTTCATGCGACGCAGGTACGGCTCAGGATCAGCCACGAGCCCAAGATCAAAAAGTGCTTTGTGCCAGAAACGACTATAGAGGAGGTGCATCGTGGTGTGTTCGGCGCCGCCTGAGTAGAGATCGACAGGCATCCAATTGGCCTGCTTAGCTTGTGCCGCAAATTCTTGTGTATTGTTCGGGTCCGTATAGCGCAGGAAGTACCACGAAGAATCGACAAAGGTATCGAGCGTATCGGTTTCTCTCTGCGCTTTTTCACCGCATTGCGGACACGACACCTCTACGAAAGATTTCACTTTCGCGAGCGGAGATTTTCCACTCCCCTCGGGCAAATAATCATCTGTCTCCGGCAACAGAACCGGCAATTGATCGTCTGGTACCGCCACAGGCCCGCATTTTGCACAGTGAATGACAGGTATCGGTACGCCCCAGTACCGCTGGCGAGAGACTATCCAATCGCGAAGGCGGTATGTTGTTTTTGGACGACCGAATTTTTTTGTAATTGCCTTCTTTGCATCCTCTGAGATCATACCGTCAAATTCACCAGAGTTGATGAGTGTCCCTGTACCTGTATAGCCACGCCAGTGCCCCTTCCAATTGTTATTCGAAGAGTATGTCAAATAATCTTGATACCATTGCATGTGATCTCTTGCTTGTGCTTGTTGAACTGTTTGCCCATCTTCTATTCTGTGAAATTCATCAGGGAAAAAGTCTTCGATAAAATCCTCCTCGGAATTCGGTTTGATAACATATTTCAGTCCGGGATGACGTCCTAATTCAGCACTTGCAACTCTATCGGCAAATTCTCTATCGCGCTCGTCGTGTGCCGGAACCGCCATGATCGCACCCGTACCGTAGGTCCCAAGCACGTAATCAGCAACGAACATCGGGATCTTTTCACCCGTGGCGGGATTGATTGCATGTACACCCTTGAGTTCGACGCCGGTCTTTTCTTTCTGATCTGTCTGACGCTCGAGCTCATTCTTACGCATTGCCTGATCCACATACGAGGCAACCTCATCATTGTTCGTAAGAACAGTTTTGTGCTGAAGCGCGAGTGTTACCCACAAGTGTTCTGGTGCCAATACAAGATACGTGGCACCAAAGAGCGTATCGGGGCGCGTTGTGAATACCGTAATATGCGCTTTCTTGCCATCTGATCCCGTCCTCGCATTCACCGCTTCGTCTCCAAAATCAAGATAAAAATCGATCTGTGCGCCTTCGGAGCGGCCGATCCAATTGCGCTGCGACTCTTTGATCTGTTCGGGCCACTCAAGCGGTTCGAGATCATCGACAAGCCGGTCTGCGTACTCGGTAATTTTGATATTCCACTGCAGCATTTCTTTTTGAACGACCTCATTGCCGCAGCGCTCGCACTTCCCGTCGATTACCTGCTCGTTGGCGAGCACAGTTTTATCGACGGGGCACCAATTAACCATTGTCTCTTTTTGGTACGCGAGACCTTTCTTGAAAAGCTGTAGAAAAAGCCACTGCGTCCATGTGTAATATGCGGGATCGCACGTAATAACTTCACGCGACCAGTCGAAAGAAGCGCCCATCGATTCGATTTGTTTCGACATATACGCGATATTCTGTTCGGTCCATTGGCGCGGGTTGAGTTTGTTTTTAATCGCCGCATTTTCTGCAGGAAGGCCGAAGGCGTCGAATCCGATGGGGTACAAAACATTCTTTCCCGACATACGCAGTTTGCGCGCCAAAATATCGGGAAGCGCAAAAGCGTACCAGTGACCGACGTGGAGATTACCCGACGGATACGGAAATTCGACGAGAAGGTAGAAATTGTCCTTGCCGGGTGCTGTATCGGGAGTCGTGTAGATAGCGTTTTTTGCCCAAAATTCCTGCCACTTTTTCTCGATCTTTTTGTGGTCGTAGGACTTCATGGAGGAAGGATAGCACAACGCACGGCTCCGCCAAGGCGGGGCCGTGCCATTTTTTAACCTCGTTTGCTCTTTTTATTTATTGCGCAGTTTTGATCTGCGGGTAGCGCGATGGGTCAACCTCACGCGGGAAGCAGAAACGTCCAGACCCGTGATACCAAGAGTCGGCAGTGTAATTGACGCCATAGCCAGCCGGTGTCGAAGCATACGGCATGAGCTGCGTGAGCGTTGGAGAATTCGGCCGCGTTTCCGCGTTGAAGTTTGCGCAGAGCGCAAAACCTGTTTTCGTCAATGCTTTGTATTCGTACTGCGCACCTGTTTGAGGGTCGCTGGGTACGGTGTATCCACTGATTGAATCGTTTAGATCAGTGAGCGTTTGCGGAAGTTTGTTTTTGTGTTGCCAGTACGAAACAACTTGCGATTGTATACCTTGCAGATCGTTTACTTTTTGATCGTCGAAACGATATAAGCGGATTTGCCACGGCGATCCGATGATGAAGAATCCGGCACCAATCGTACAGACGATCAAGAGAGCCGTTGCTCCGGCGACCGAACGCGCATACCGAGGGTTTTTATCCCAGTACCCCCAGAGATCCGCGAGAAAATGCATAAATGCGCCAGCGCCGATCAAAAGTACGACGAGCGCCTTCAAAATGAAATGCATCGTGATCTCACCTCCAAGGAACGTATTGATGACGGCAATGAGATCGATCGCGAGCGATGCACCTGCGATGAACAACGTCAAAACAAGCGCCCAACGTCGGACCCAAATTTGCTTGCGCGAAGCATCGTGCGCAATATCACGGCGAATCACCCATGTGAGAAGCAGGTATACCGGAAAGAGCACGACCAAGGACGCGATCCAGTAACGAATGCCATCGCCATACGGATCTGCGGAATAATTCAACGCATCGGGAAACGCGCGATCAATATAATCGAAGAGAAGGTATACAAGCGCGAAAACACTCACGTATAAAGAAATCATTGCCCCCGCCCAGAGGAAAAAGTCCTTAGGTGTGATTTTTGGTTTATCCATGTACAAAGTGTGGCACGCCCGCGTGCTTTAGCAAGCGCGTTAGCTGTGTTTAAATTCCATCACATCACCATCCACCACGACGTACTCCTTCCCTTCCGAGCGCACCAAACCCTTTTCACGCGCCTTTCCCCATGAACCGCACTCGAGAAGCGTATCCCAGTGGATCACGTCGGCACGAATGAATTTATCGCGGAAATCAGTGTGGATCGCGGCGCCCGCGATCGGTGCCGTCGAACCTCGGGGAATCGTCCACGCGCGCGTTTCGTCTTCTCCGGTCGTAAAAAATGAAATCAAATCGAGAAGCTTGTAACCACCTTTGATGAGATCGTCGAGACCATCGTCGGCCACCCCGAGTTCGCGGCGGAAATCCGGCTTTTCGTCCGCATGCACATCAGCGAGATCGTTTTCGACACCCGCATCGACGAACACATGCGATGCGCCAGATTGCTCGAAAAAATCTTTGAGCTCTTTCCAGCGCTGTCCGCCTTCGGCGTCGATGTTCACCGCGCCGCTCTTCCTGTTCAACACATACAAAATCGGCTTCATCGTGAGGAGGTGCAGGCCGCGTGCCGCGTTCTTTTCTTCGTCTGTAAGTACGGCAATACGAGCCGGGCGACCTGACTTGAGAACCGGCGCGATTTTCTCAAGCGCCGCATTTTCCACAATTGCCGCTTTGTCGCCGCTGCGTACGTCGCGCACGAGTCGTTCGAGGCGCTTTTCGACTGTTTGCAGATCAGCCTGCACGAGTTCGAGATCGATGACCTCGATGTCATACCGGGGATCGACGCCACCGGCGACGTGATGAATATCCTCATCGTCAAACATACGCACCACTTCGGCGATCGCATCGACTTCGCGAATGTGTTGCAGAAATTGATTGCCGAGCCCCTCACCTTCTGATGCTCCTTTCACCAAGCCTGCGATATCGACAAACTCAACAATTGCCGGCACTTTCTTCGCAGAGTTCGACATTGTAGCGAGCGAATCGAGGCGATGATCCGGCACCGGGACGACACCGACCGACGGATCAATTGTCGCGAAGGGATAGTTGGCGATCAAAATGTCTTTGCGTGTGAGCGCCTTAAAAAGCGTCGATTTCCCGACATTGGGGAGCCCAACAATTCCAATAGAGAGTGACATCCACGATATAGTGCCACAATTTCGCACTACGCGCTATGGGGTCGCACCGACAGCCTGCATGTATGCGGAGAGTAGTGTGTAGAGGTTGGAGACGTCGCTTGCGCTGAGGCCGCCGCCGGCGAAGGCGGCGCGGATGGTGCCGTAGCCTGCTTCGAACGTGCCGTTCTCGAGAGCGACGGTGCCGCGAGCTTGCGAGCTAAGGAGAGATCCGTTGTGATACAAGGATTCAGTGTTTGCGTCTGACCGCACGACCGCGAACATACCGCTCGCGACAGTGTTAGCGATGGTCATTTTTGCTGTCCCGTTGATCGAGAAGGCAGCTACGGAACTACCCGGATCGTACGTCTCGATAAAGGTGTCCCCGCCATATGCAGTCGAAGTGAACCATGAGCTGTTGTAGTTAGACGCCGTCGTCCCCGTCCACCCGCCTATACTCGCCGCGTTCTGCGTATAGTTCGTGCCGTTCGTAGCAAAGTTGTAATTCGTATTGATGAGATTTGAACCGCTCATGATGTAGCCTCTATCCACCGTAAACGTCGGACTTCCACTCGGTGTTGCCGTGAAGCTCGAACTGATGAGGTTGTCGAGCGCGGCGGAGGAGTTCTGGGTGGCAAAGATATAGAGGACATCGAGCTTGCTCCAGATACCATCAGCAACAAGTCCGCAGATGAGATTCGCATAGTTGGTTTGGTGTGCAGCATCAACTGAGACACGAGAGAGGAAGGTGGTTGCCTGGGAGCAGGAGCTGCTTCCTCCTCCCCCGCTACTTGCAGCAACCGAGTACGCCGTCGAGGAATCAGTGGAGATGTTGCCGGCGGTGTCTTTGCACTTCACGTAGGTGGTGTAGGAGGAACCATTGGAAAGGCCGGTGAGGGTGGTGGAGTGGGAGGTGCCGCCTGTTGTGGTGAAGGGAGTCATGGAGGCGAAGGCAGAGCCTGCCGTATTGCTCCAGGCGCAGGTGGCTGCTTCGTTGGTGGTGAC
>Ga0335069_10000587_pt1 | contig 60995 bp, 55 predicted proteins | sample Lox_Sample_11_FD_206714 | JGI IMG/M metagenome (GOLD analysis project Ga0335069, IMG submission 206714) | Soil microbial communities from Loxahatchee National Wildlife Refuge, Florida, United States - Lox_Sample_1.1 | ecosystem: Environmental > Terrestrial > Soil > Wetlands | place: USA... | reverse complement strand
GAGATTGGCGCGAAAACAATTCGTACCGTCCTTCTACTTTGCGGCCATCCACGCCGGGTTGGGCGATGCGAAGCAGGCGATCGCGTTTCTTAGGAAAGCTCATCGCGAGCGGTGTGACTACTTGCCGCTGCTGGCTATGGAACCCGCCGCCGATTCACTTCGTTCGGAGCCCGGGTTCGCGGACCTGATTCCTCGCCCGCCGAGCGAATTGATCGCTGGCGGCGGCTGAAGCATAGCGCCTCCGGCGAAACCCTTTCGGTGCTAGTGCCTCCTTACCATGTGTAGTGGTTGGCGACTTGGGATGCGCTGAGTGCGTAGGGGTAAACCGCTGCCTCGCTCAAGCTGCCGCCAAAGTAGGCACTGCTCGGAGGGCTCGGCCAATAGGCCATCTGACCCGCTCCAATCCTCCAATATCCGTTATAGCTAACCGGCGCAGAGTCAGAATGAGCGGCTACCTGGGTTCCGTCCACATAGAGTGAGGCATTTGCACCGTCCCACACGCCGACCGCGTAATGCCAATTGCCATCGTTATAGGTGCCCGGCGAGGTGAGACCATACGTCGTGGTGCCGCTGTTGCCGAAAACCACGTTACCGGTATTGGTCATGTAGAGCATCCGGTCGTAGTTCGAGGTTCCGAGACCGGTCTGATCCTGCTGAAATCCGATCAGCTTGCCTCCGCGGCCGTATGCGGTTGGGGTCCTGAACCAGATTTCGATTGAGTAGGGCGACGGATTCAGGAATTGGACGCTACTCGATATGTAGCCCGATGATCCATCTAGTTGGACTGCCGGATCGCCAAGTTGTGACGCACCGGTTGATCCGTAACTCATGCCACCTTGGTACGTGCCGGCATCTGCGGGCTTTTGATAGGTCCCGCTATCCGATCCCGCCGAATCGGCCGCCGCGGTCGCCATCTGCTCGTTGAGCTTCCAATACGCGGAAGGGACATCGTTGGCGATCGTTGTGTCGTAGCTGCCGCTGGCGGCGGCGTTGTAATGATTGGCTACCTGAATCGGGCTCAACGCAGTCGAATAGACTGCAGCCTCGCTCAGACTGCCTCCGAAATACGGACTCGTCGGAGGATTCGGCCAGTAGGCCATTTGGCCGTAGCCCATCCGCCAATAGCCGCTATAGCTGGTTGGCGCTGAATCACTGTGCGATGCAACCACTGAACCGTCGAGGTAGAGATACGCGTTGGTGCCGTCCCATACGCCGACTGCGTGATGCCAGTTGCCGTCGTTATAGGCGCCCGGCGAGGTGAGACCATAAGTCGTGGTGCCGCTGTTGCCGAAAACCACATAGCCCGCATTGGTCATGTACACCATGCGGTCATAGTTCGAGGTACCAAGTCCCGTCTGATCCTGCTGGAATCCGATAATCTTGCCGCCCCGGTTGTAGCCGACGGAAGTCTTGAACCAGATTTCGACTGAATAATGTGTTGCTCCGGGATTTGAGACCTGGGTCGCCGTGCTTAGATAGCCGCTATATCCATCCAGGGTTACGGCTGTATCCGGTGAAGTCGGGCCGCTCACTCCGTACTGAATCTTGGGTGCTGAATCAGTCGCAGTCGGACCGCCCGCTTCGTTGAGCCGCCAATAAGCCATCGGGCGCTCGCCGACGAGTTGTGAAGCGTACCAGCCGGGTGTTGCAGTCGAGGTAGGCGAGGGCGTGGCCGAGGCCGTTGCGGTCGCGGTCTGCGTCGGTGTCAGCGTGGCAACTGCGGTCGGCGTTGCGGTAGCGGTGGCCGTCGGGGTGTTCGTTCCAGTGCTCGTCGCGGTGGGAGATACAGTTGCTGTTGGCGTAGGCGTACCTGTAGCGGTCGCAGTGCTGGTCGGTGTGGGAGTACCGGTCGCTGTTGATGTAGGAGAGGCTGTCGGCGTGGCTGTGGCCGTCGAGGTCGCGACTGGAGTGCTGGAAGTGGTCGCCGTCGGCGTCGACGTAGCCGTCGGCGTAGATGATGGTACGGCTGAGAAGTGATTGCTGATTTGAGTCGCGCTAAGTGCGTAAGGATAGACCGCAGCTTCCCCTACGCTACCATTAAAGAACGAACTTGTCGGTGGCGTTGGCCAGTAAGCCATGTTGCCGTAGCCGATACGCCAGTAGCCACTGTAGTTGGTTGGCGCCGAATCGGTGTGTGTGGCAACCTGTGACCCATCGATGTACAAGCGAATATTGGTTCCGTCCCAAACACCCGACGCATAATGCCAATTACCGTCGTTATAGTTGCTGGGTGATGCGAGTCCATAGGTCGTACTGCCGCTGTTACCGAAAATAATCTTTCCGGCGTTGGTCATGTAGAGCATCCGGTCGTAGTTCGACGAGCCAAGACCGGTTTGGGCCTGCTGAAATCCGATTAGCTTACCACCCTGGTTGTAGCCATTCACGGTTTTGAACCAGATCTCGATTGAATAGGGCGCAGGGTTTACCGACTGGATAGCACTGGAAAGATAACCCGTTGCGCCATCCAGTTGCAGCGCGGTGTCACCGGTGTGTGCAGGACCGGAAACTCCGTAGCTTACGAGACCCTGGTAGGTTCCGGCATCAGGCGGCTTTTGATAAGTCGCGAGGTCCGATCCGGCGGAGTCGGATGCGGTGCTTCCGCTGCTCTCGTTCAACCTCCAATAATATGCAGGAGCGTCGTTCAGTATCGTGCCGCCATAACTGCCACCGCGTGCCGCACTGAAGTGATTCGCTACTTGGCTTCCGCTCAACGCAGTCGAATATACAGCAGCCTCGCCCAGACTGCCGCCGAAATAGGCGCTCATCGGGACATTGGCCCAGTAGGCTGTCTGGCCGTAGCCGAGCCGCCAGTAGCCGCTATAGTTCGATGGAGCCGAATCGCTGTGCGAGGCAACTAGGGAGCCGTCTATGTAGAGATAGATGTTGCTGCCGTCGTAGACCCCTGCGACATAATGCCAGTTGCCGTCGTTGTAGGCTGTCGAGGAAATCAGTTCTCTCGTGCTGGCACCGCTGTTGCCAAAGACAATCTTGCCGGCGTTCGTCATGAAGATCATCCGATCGTAATTGGATGATCCAAGCCCTGTCTGATCCTGCTGGAATCCAATGAGCTTGCCGCCGCGATTGTAACCGCTCGCAGTCTTGAACCAGAGTTCGAGTGAGTAATGGGTCGAGCCCGGGTTGGTTACTTGGTTCTGGGTGCTCAGATAGGAGTTGTAGCCGTCCAAAGTGATTGCGTTATCCGGCGTAGTCGGACCAGTGACCCCGTACTGAAGCTTCAGAGCTGAATCAGCCGCACTGGGACCGTTCGATTCGTTCAGGCGCCAGTAGACCATTGGCCGGTCAGCAATCAGGATCGAGGAATACCAACCCGGAGGTGGCGTGGGTGTCGGCGAAGCGCTCGAACTCGGGGAGGGTGACGCGGATGACGTTGGCGTCGGTGTTAAAGCCGTGGTCGGAGTGGCGGTAGGCGTCGGGAGCGACGATGAAGTAGGTGTCGCGGTAGGCGTCGGAAATGTCGAAGCTGTGTACTTGGCGACGAAACTCGCCATATCGGCAGATCCCCAACCAGTGGATTGGTCATAACCGGGGCCGGCGGAGTATCCACCTACGCCGTTGTAGCTGTTGTTGCCCGATGTGACATCGCGCAGACCGGCCGCATTTGCGAAGGGCCCCATCACATAAAGGCGCGGATTCATATTGCCGATGCGGCCTTTTGAAGCCTTGGTTCCTTGCGCGACGAGTTTGGCTAATCCGGCCCACATCGGTGCGGCAATACTGGTGCCGCCGACACAACAGTCCAGGTACGAGATGCCAAGACCGTACAGATCATCGCCCAGATAGAAACCGGGGCTTGATGGGCTCGAGCCGAAGGAGACGTCAGGTACGTCGCGCATCCCATCGGCCGGTGTGACCGAGCCTTGATAGGTCGGCTTCGTGAAGACGGTGCTTATACCGCCTCCGCTGGCTCCGGTTCCGTCGTCCCACACGTATTCGGGAACATAGCCGACATCGTTGTTGTTGGCGTCGTAATTGGGCAAAAACTGAGTACCACCAACTGATGTGACGTTGGGATCAGCCGACATCTCATTGACGTTGGGTGAGGTCCCGGGGACGCAGGAATTACTTGAAGTATCGAGGATATCGCCGGCTGCTCCATAATCCCCGCTGGAAACAAAGACCGATTGCCCCTGAGCTGCGGCCTGCGCGAAAAGAGGATCCAGCGTGCCGGTGAAGTAACTGGCCGCAGCGCCGCAGTAGCCGAAGCTGATACTGATGACGCCGCAGGTATTCGCCTTGACCGCCTGTGAGAGCGCATCCAGCAGGGGATCGGAGGCCGTCGACGGATTACCAAGATAGACCCTTATAGCAGCGCCCGTTGCTACGGCATGGCCCCACTCGATATCGAGCAAGGCCTCGGTCTCACCACTGTTTTTGCCGGGATTGGTGCTGTCAACCAGGACTTTTGTGATGTTCGATGTAGGCAGCCCGAAGTTCTGGTTGAAGCCACTGACGGAAGTCGCGTTGTAGTCGGAGACTTCCAGAAACGCGATACAGTCGCCGCCTCCACCGTTGGTACCGGCATTCAGGAGTGGGGTTTCGTCGTAAAAGGTCCACAGGTCTTGAGGGCCAAACCCTATCGGTTGGCCCGATGCGGCATACGCAGGTATCAGTCCTGAGCTGCGAGGCTCCGGTTTCGACGGTTTCGAGGGAACATCGGTTTTGATTGCTCCTGATGCCTGAGGATGAACCCAAGGCGGGCTTATGGTTATCGCATGTGCTTGCCTGAGGTTATCGAGTCCATCTACCGAACCGATCAGCCCGGCAAACTGTTGAGGGAGACGCGGATCGGTCGCGTTTCCATATAGTCGGCCGTCGCTGGAGGAAACGATCTTGGTCTCAAATGCCGTTTCAGCCAGAGCGACATTTCCCGAGACGATAATTTTGCGTGGGTCAGCTTCCTTAACGACGAAGCCCTGACTCTCAAGCCATACCCGAACCGCCGTGACCTCGGCCTTGGTCCGGCCAAAACGACGGTCGAAGGCCGACGGGGTCAGCCATTTATGGTAACGGGGCGAATTTGGATCCTGGAGGTCGGCCAGCAGCTGATCTAACGACGGCTTATTACGCAGGGCGAAAGTTAGTCTGATCTCGAGAGGCTGAGTGCCGGGAGCTCTCGAGCTAAAGCGCTCGACTTGATGAGGATGATTCCCACTGAGCGCCAGCGTTTGAGCCTGAGCGGAGGGGCAGGTGGCAACGACAAAAAATTCCAGGACCAGAAAGAGGGGTGCTAAAGTGAAAGACGCCCGAGATGCTCGATTGCCGCGTGCTTGCCTAGGCGAGACAACTTGCCAGGTCTGTGAATCTGTTTCGGCCATCGCAATCTCCCGAAGGGTTTACGATTGCGGAACGGACCCGCGACCCTAGGCTGTAACCTTAGGTGCCTTTACCTCCACCTTTATCTTCCCCACCGAGACGACCCGTGAAACCGCAATTTACGTTATCTTTTGGTTCGACCCATGACTATCGTACTATTGGAGAAAGTCAAGATATCGAAACTGATAGTATTAACCGATTTGTGCGAAAAAAGGCTATCAGCTAACCAACGTCAGCCTCGACCGAGGTCTTCGGAGCCGGACGGCCGCAGCCTTGGCTGGCAGAGCGAAGCGACGTATCCTTGATGGTCTGAGAGAGCCGGAAGCGATTGGCTTTCCCGGCGAAAGGTCGGATCGCCTTCAACGGCCTCCGATCCGCAATCAAATGAGTGTGATGCAGGACACAATTTCCACGCAGCGATCGGGCGCAATCCATGCCTCGCGGGCTTTGGCTGGAGCCAAACCCAAGTCCAGCCATATAGAACATCACCGGACCCATCGCTCTGGTTGGTTACGGGCTGCCGTGTTGGGCGCCAACGACGGTATCGTCTCGACCGCCAGCCTTTTGCTCGGCGTGGCAGCCGCTCATGCAACGCGCACGAGTATTCTCTTGGCTGGAGCGTCCGGGTTGGTTGCGGGCGCGATGGCGATGGCGGCTGGCGAGTATGTTTCGGTGAGTTCGCAGGCGGATACGGAGCGAGCCGACCTGGCCCAGGAGAGAAAAGGTCTCGAAGACGACCATGAGGCCGAGCGCACCGAGCTCGCCGAAATCTACGAGCGTCGAGGCTTGGAGCCAGCACTCGCGAGGGAAGTAGCGAACCAGCTGATGGCCCATGACGCACTCGCAGCTCATGCCCGCGATGAACTCGGCATCAGCGAGGCGCTGCGTGCCCGTCCTTTCGAGGCGGCACTGGCCTCTGCGGCTAGTTTCACGGCCGGAGCCATAATCCCACTCCTGACGGCCGTCGCGGTTACCGAGGCCGTGGTTCCAGCCGTCGCAGGGGTCTCGCTCGTATCGTTAGCCTCGCTGGGTGGATTAGCCGCTCGAGCCGGTGGAGCTCGGATCACTGTGGGCGCGCTTCGCGTACTGCTCTGGGGCAGCGTCGCGATGGGTCTGACCGCAGCAGTAGGCTCCTACTTCGGATAGGCGATTCCATGCCGCGCAGCCTCCTTGGAGGTCGCAGCGGACCGCTCCTCTTTTTTCTGATGGACGGTGGGCTATTCGCCTCCGATATGGGCCCCTTTCTCCGCCACTGACCGTCGCATCAGAAGAACGAGAAGCGTAAGCGATAGGCCAACCGCGGCCGATACCGCGAAGACATCGAAGTAGGCCAACGACAGGGCCTGCTGGGTGCGCGAGTCGTCGAGAACCTCAACCGCCATCCGATGCGACAACGGCGGATCGCCGGTATGCTGCAGGAAAAATGCCTGACCGCGCGACAGCAATTCTCTCAGCGGATGGTTAAACCGATCGAGGGTCTCGTTCAAGCGTAGCGTATGGAACTGTTCGCGACGCTCCTGGATTATCTGAGCTACCGAGGTCCCGACGCTGCCACCCTCGTTGCGCAATAAGGCCAACAAGCCGACGGCACTGCCTCGCGCCTCCTTTGGCAGATAAAGGAACGCAGCGACATTCAGCGGCGCGAAGAGCATCGACAGGCCCGCGATTATCACAACGCGCGGCCACACTACCTGGAAGGGTCCAATCGCGAGATTGAGATGCGCCATCCAGAAGTTGCCTAAAGCCATCGTTACAAGCCCGACCGCCATCAGATAGCGAGCGTCCATTCCGCGCGCGAGCAACGCGCCGACAATGACTAGCACCGCGATAGCAAAGATGCCCGCCGGCGACAGAACTAATCCGGACGTGGTTGCGTCATAGCCAAAGAGCGATTGGAGCAAGGCCGGCAATGAGACCGTGTTCGCATAGAGCACGCCGTAGGCGCAGAAGATGATGATGCAGCAGGCGCGAAAATTCCGATCCGCGAGCGTGCGCAATGCGATTAACGGATTACGCTCGTGCAGTTCACGGCGAATCAACGTGCATAACCCCAGCACGAACACTACCGCCAGGGCTTGTACGCGCCAGAAAGGATCGCCTAGCCAATCCCATTGCTGCCCTTTGCTCAACAGGATCTCCCAGCAAACCATGGTGATGCTCAGGAGACACAGCCCGAAAGTATCGAAGGCCTGATGCTGCTCGCGATTCCTCGTTTGAGCGCGTTGGAAATATTCGGGATCGTGAACGAGGGTGCGACAAATCAGGAGCGCCGCGATTCCGACCGGAACATTCAGGTAGAAAATCCAGCGCCAGCCGTAGTTATCGGTGATATAACCGCCCAGCGTTGGACCTACTACCGGCGCGAGCAGAGCCGCCATACCAAAGACGGTCATCGCTTGTCCCTGTTTTTCCTGCGGGAACGCGTCCAGCAGGATAGCCTGACTCGATGGCTGGAGCCCGCCTCCCGCGATACCCTGGAGCACACGAGACAGAATGATCGCGCCGAGGCTCGCTGCCATTCCGCACAGAGCGGAGGCTGCGGTAAAGACCGCAATTGAGGCGAGAAAATAGTTCCGACGTCCGAGCCGCAGCGCCAGCCATCCCGAGATCGGCAGCACAATTGCGTTAGCAGCAAGATAGCTCGTGATTACCCATTCGCTATCCACATTGGCGGCGGATAACCCGCCCGCGATATAGCGCAGCGCGACGTTCGCGATCGTCGTGTCGAGCACTTCCATGAAAGTGGGAATTACCACCGCCGCAGCGATCAACCAGGGACTCGGAGCAGTTGTTCGGCCGACGATCGGTAACTGTATCGCTGCGGCTGTCATTGCGGATTTGGGGGGAGGCTTGGCAATTGGTTAGCGAGCGAGGCTTGCAGGAATCTGCCGGCGTTCGGACCGGTCGGTTTCTTATAGACAAAGACGTAGGGCGTCACCGATAAGCCGATGAAGAGGGGCGTCATATCGGGATTGTAGTCAGTCAGATCGATTCGCACCGGCAATCGCTGAACCACCTTCACGAAGTTTCCCGTCGCGTTCTCCGCCGGCAGCAGTGCGAGCGTCGAGCCCGTTCCCATCGTGAAGCCGGAGACCCGGCCGTGAAAGCGGCGATGGCTCCCGTACATATCGACGTAGATATCAGCCGGTTGGCCGATTCGGAGATCCGCCAGTTGGGTCTCCTTGAAGTTGGCGTCGATCCAGATCTCCTTGAGCGATCGCAGCGCCATCAGATCCTCGCCCGCGACGACATGATTCCCCGGATTAACGTTGCGGCGCGTCACGACACCGTCGATATCGGCCACAATATCGCAGTAGGAGAGGTTCAATTCCGCCTGATGGAGATTGGCTTGAGCCTCGTTGAGCTTGGCCTCAGCCTGCTTAACATCCGGAGCGTCCTTGAGCAGTTTCTCGAAAATTACGTCGATGTTGCCCGACGGATCCCGCTTATAGAATTCAGCGATCATCTGGTCTGGCGTCTGCCTGAAGGGCTGCACCACGCCGAGCGCCGCCGCGCTTTGCATCAGCCGGGCTTGGGCCTCCTTCACGGCTGAAAAATGCTGATCCAAATCCGCTGGGACGTCGGTGAGATCGCCGTTTGCAGGTTTGGGTGGTAGCCCGAGGCCCGCGCGCAACTGATATACCTCTTGTTGGGCCTTTGCGGCTTGCGCTCGCGCGACTGCATAGGATTCCAGGTACTCGTCGTATTGCTGCTGCGCTATCACCTGATTCTTGAGCAGTTGCTGTTCCCGTTGATAGTCAGCCTGCGCTTTGGCGAGCGTCGCGTTCGCAGCTTGTAGAGCCTCGACCTTTGCGTGCAGGTCCGCAACCTGATTGTGAAGCTCTTCCATCGAATGATTCAGGTCGAATCGCTGGCTGCGAGCCAGTGCGGCAAGACCGCGAACTTTGGCCTGCGCGGCGACCAGATCCGCTTGTGCGACTTCAAGCGCTGCCTTCGCGATATCAACTTGAACCCGATACGGCTCCTTATCGAGCTCGACCAGCAAGTTACCCTTGTGGACGCGATTATTGTCGTCCACCAGCACGCGGATGACCTGACCTTGCACCCGCGGAGCGACGAAAGTCACATGTCCATTCACGTAAGCATCGTCGGTGGAAGCGGTGCGTGAGGCGGTTATCGCCCATGGCACTCCTTTGATCGATGCGAGAAGCAGTAACACTCCACCTGCCGCCCAAAGCCATGGCGGGCGCGACTGAGAAATCGGCACCTGATGCTCGGACTTTGCTGGAGCCGCCTCAGTCGTGGATAGTGTCTGCGGCTCGCGTTCTTCGCCTGTTGCTTCGAAAGACTTCTCGTTCGGCATCAGGACGACGATCCTTTCCAGGGTGTCTCCGGAACATCCTTGATAGAGCTTCCGTAGGTCTTTGGCGGAAGCGGAGCCCGCTAGGACGGCTCGCGGGTGACGCGGGTTCAGTCTCGACAGTGACGAAAAAGGCCAAACCTTTCAATAGTGGTGTTAATCGGTCCATTGAATCCACATTTCAAGCGGAGGACGGCGAACGAGGCGTCGGAAAAAAGGCGCTTTGTTCTTTGAGAGGCGTTAGACGTATGCGGAGTTCCGCAAATGGCAGCCCTCCGCTATCTATCAGCTATCCGCGCGCGATCGACTAAAAATTCGCGCGTCTCGCTCAGGCGGGCGAAGCGGATGCCTTTTCCAACACGAACCCTTCGTAATTCTTCGAAGCGACTTCGGCGATACGTTGGAAATAGAGCGGACCGCCCAAATGAACGACGAACTGGCGCGGCTTACCCGGGATATTGGCCCCCGTGTACCAGGAATTGGCGAGCGGAAAGAGCGTGTTGTTCGCGATCATCGTTAGCTCGCTGTCCCAGTTCTGTGCTGCGTTCGGCGTCGGCTCGATAGCTCCCAGCCCATGCTCGCGCAGGTAACGTATGCAGTTCCCTATCCATTGGGATTCAAGTTCGGCGCCGAGTGGCATGTTGAAAAGCACCGAGGGTGAGCCGGGACCGTGGATCATAAAGAGGTTGGGGAAGTCCGGAATCGTGATACCGAGATAGGAGTCGAAGCGCTCACGCCATCGGTCTTTGAGACTGACGCCGCCACGTCCGATCGGATTGAGGCGTGTCAGCGCACCGCTGATCGCATCGAAGCCGGTCGCGAGCACCAGCGTGTCGAGCGGGTGCTCCCCCTTTTCAGTTTGAATACCTGTCCGGGTGATTCGAACAATCGGATCTTTACGCAAATCCACTAGTTCGACGTTGTCGCGATTAAAGGTCTCGTAATAACCTTCGTCGAGAAGCTGGCGTTTTGTACCGATGAGGTAGTCAGGCATCAGCTTCGCGGCTGTCTCCGGATTGCGAACGATTGCGCGGATTTTTTTGCGCACGAATTCGGCAAGGGTGCGGTTAGCTTCCTTGTTGGTGAGAATATCGGAGTAGCTCGCGAAGAGGAGTAGCAGTCCACCGTTCTGCCATAGCTCTTCGTACACTGCCTCGCGTTGCTCCGGAGAATCTTCAAGCGCCGATCGTGTCGAGGCCGGGTAATGCGACCCGAGCTGCGTCGAATGCATCTTCGCCCGAATCGCATCCCAGTTTGCGCGAGCCTGACGAACCACTTCCGGATCGACTGGCCGGTTGCGCGCCGGAATACTGTACTGCGGGGTGCGCTGGAAGACGGTCAGATGCGCGGCACTCTTGGCGATTACCGGAATTGCCTGCACACCCGACGAGCCGGTACCGATAACACCGACGCGTTTACCCGTGAAAGAGACCTCTCCTTCGGGCCATCGCGCTGTGTGATAACACTTGCCCGCGAAGTCTTCGATCCCCGGAATTTGCGGCTTGTAAACCGCGGACAGTGTGCCGACGGCACAAACCAGAAACTGCGCGGAGACGCGCGCTCCGGCGCTGGTCTCTACGATCCAGCGTTGTGTGCTCTCGTCGTAACGAGCGCCGCTTATCCACGTGTTGAGCTGAATATCGCGCCGAAGGTCGAAACGATCGGCGACGTGTTCGAGATAGGCGAGGACGGCAGGCTGATCGGGCTGCGTTTCGGCCCAATCGTATTCGCGAAAGAGTTCGTCCGAGAAGGTGTAGCAATAGAAGGGACCACCTGGAAAATCGACGCGGGCGCCCGGATAGCGGTTCCACCACCAGGTGCCGCCGACGCCGGCAGCACCTTCATAAAGGCGCACCGAAAGGCCCATCGAGCGCAGATGATGCAGCGCGTAGAGGCCGCCGAAACCGGCGCCGATCACCACGACATCATATTGTTCTACTGTTCCCTGCGCCTTTGTCGTCTGTGTTTCCATGATCTTCTCCGAACTCCGACAGCTCGCTTGATTAGGAACCTGTCATTTACCGAACGCTGAACAATTTATCATCCAAGAGGTCTTGCTTTGGAGCTTCGAGAAGGTCCCTAGATTTTTTCAACTGCGTGCGATTCGCGTCAGCCGTGGAAGGTCGGTCGGCCCCGGAATTCTCGAATTTCGCCTTGCCGAGATCGCCGAGATTAGGGTTTGTGCAAGCGCCAGCCGCCCTTATCGCGGAACGCTAACCATCCCGGCAAAGCCAGGTAAGGGGAGTCTGACGCTGATTCGCGTACCTTCTCTCGGTTTCGCGTCGATCGAGATGTTCCCGTTGAGGATGCGCACTCGCTCTCTCATGCTCGCGAGTCCGAGTCCCGTTTGCTCTGACGAGGGATCGAAGCCTTTGCCCGAGTCGGCGATCACCATCTCGATAAATCCGGGTGATCCGTCGAGCGTAATAGACGCGCTGGTGGCTTGTGCGTGCTTGGCCACATTGTGGAGCGCCGCCTGGGCGACCCGATACACACACGAAGCAATTTCCTTGGGAAGCTCATCCGGTATTCCCCGTGCGTTGAAGGTCACCGGCACACTCAGCCATTGATTGGAGGCTTCGAAGGTATTTTGTTCGAAGCCGAGTTGTTCGAAACAGAGTTGCTCCAGCGCCTTCACGAGCCCGAGATCATCGAGGATCGAAGCGTGCATCTGATGAGAAATCTGGCGGATACTCTCTGTGACTGAGCTAAGCTTCTCCCGATAGCTACTTAAACGCGACTTCCACTCTCGCGAGCATCGGCGCCGACCGGAGTCGATACTTATATCCATCGACAGCACGGCGAGTCGCTGGGAAATATCGTCGTGCAGTTCCCGCGCGATCCGTCGCGCCTCTTCATCTCGTGCCGCCTCTAGCGCTGCACGTACGCTGTTGAGGCGCAGTTCGGCTTCGGCGCGCTTGCGCAGGGTAATATCTTCGGCGAAGACCACGATACCGGCGGGCTCACCACCGGGTCGCGTAAGGAACCTGGTATAGTGCACGGCAACGTCGATAACCGAACCGTCTTTGCGGATTCGTTGAACCTCGACACGTTGCGTATTGCCGTTCAGCGCCCCTGCTAACATCTGATGAAACTTTTCGCGCTGGTCTGCCGGGATCGCGGGGCTTACATGGCCGATAGCTTCCGCAGCCGTATAGCCGAACATCTCTTCTCCGGCGCGATTCAGGCTGGTGAGCCTGCCGTCAGGGTCCATCGTTGCGATCGCCAGTGGTGATGATTCAATCACCGCTCGCAGTTGCTCGTCGGTATTCTGGAGGATTTCCTGCAGACGTTGCTCGAGGATACGGCGCTCCGTGACATCGCTGACGGCGCCGACCATCCGCAGCGGCGCTCCGCTTTGATCGCGTACGGCCGCTGCGCGACTTCGGAGCCAGCGATAATCGCCATCCTTGGTGCGTAAGCGGTACTGAATATCAAATGGAGCATCGTCTTTCAGATGGGCTTGGAGATGAACCAGTGCGTCGGGTCGGTCTTCCGGATGAATGCGCGCGGTCCAGGTCTCGTTGTCGAAGGTCATTTCGCCGGGCTCGAAACCCAACATTTCGAACGCACGGTCGGAGAAATACAGCTCGCCGGTGAGCAGATTCCAATCCCAAATACCGTCGCTGGCACCGCGCACAGCCAGTTGGAATCGCTCTTCGCTGGCCCGGACCTCCCTATCGGCCTCTTGCTGGAGGGTCAAATCTTCGGCGGCAATCATAATTCCACCGATTTCTCCGCTGATCTCCCGCCAAGGCTGAAGCTCCCACTTAATCCACTGAACCCGGCCGTCACTGTGCATGATTGCTTCGCTGTTCGATTTGAATGACTCGCCGGCGAGACCCCGGCGATGCCATTCCCTCCAGCGCTTCGGCGTGTCCGGGAAAATCTCGTAATGGGTGCGACCGGTCGGGTCGCCATCGATCCTGAAATCCTGGAGCCAACGACGGCTCGCGACCAGATACCGCATCCGTTGGTCGAAGATAGCGATCGCACCGGGAGCGTGCTGAACAAATAGGCGAAACCACTGCGCCCGCTTGGCTATCGAGCTTTCAGCCACGAGCACATCGCACATTATTCCGGCATCAGTCTCGAAATAATGAAGTGCAACGTCGGCCGGAAAATCGCTGCCATCCTTGCGCCGCCCGAGAGTCTTGGTGCCCGAGAAGAACTGGTGATCGCATCCGTCCTGAACCGGCTTATTGGGGTTGTCGGGGTACTTTCGTTTCAAGATTGGAAGCAGCATCTCGATAGTTTGCCCGATCAGTTCGTCCTGAGTGTAGCCGAAGATGGCCAGCGCGCCTGCGTTGGCGCGTAGGATTATTCCCGCCCCATCGAGTGTGAGCACGCCCTCATTGGTGGCCTCAAGAAAGGTCGCGAGCAATTGCTCGCGCTGCTCGGCTTGCGCTCGCAAGCGCGCGATTTCAGCCTTGAGAAAAGCTGGATCGTCAGGAAGGTCCGTAGCCGTGTCGATACGCCGATTGAGATCCATTGCTCAAATCTCTCCCAGCTTGATGCAGACTAATTAAGCCACGAGCCAGCCAATCGAGGCTAGTCTGCGGAGAAATTGTGCACAATTAGCTCAGTAGGCAACAATCAATCCGCCTTCCATCTATCAGGCTGAGATCGGTCTCTCAGAGAGCATACAAAATCAAATCCTGGCGAGGGTCGGCGTCTGGTGATTGGCGGAGGGGGTGGCTCTCACATTGCCGCTAAAACTCTTGGTTTGATAAGGGTACTTTCGTTCAGTACGTTGTTGTTACCCCCAAATTTACCCCCGACCGGCTACTGTGTGCAAAGCTCTGTAGGGCAAGTTCTGGAACGATAAGAAAAAAAGGTTGTTCTCGAAGTTTCTCTGCTAGGCCCCACCCATGCGGCACCGATTTGGCACTAAGGGCGACACGAGCCATACCGAGATTGATGGAGAGTCCCCACAAAAGTCCCCACGGTCTCAGACTCGCCGGTAGCCCCAAAAAGGGGTACATCGTCACCCTTGAAAGCCGCCCGATCAAAAGGAAAATTCTGCACTTGAGAAAATTATCGCTAACAATCGACACCCAGCCTAGCGATTGTCCAAGAGGTGCTTTAGCTCCTCGATTGACCGTTCGAGTCCTTCGACCCGCTCATCGACCTTGGCGAGTCCCCCACTAAGCGCAAGAAGGAGTCGTTGGCTACCATTGCCAGCGTTTTCGACGACGGTCGCTATTCCAGCGAAGACAATGAAGCCCAAAACCCATCGCCACCAATCGTCGCGCACGTGCTCCGCGTTCATAAGAACGTCCGACACGGCTATCCCTGTAAATACCCCAAGAGCTTCGTAAATCCATTTCATATAAGGTTTGTCTCCCGTCCGTATGGCATCATGCAAAATCAATATCGACCGCTGAGCAGAGGCAAGGGGCATTGATCCGGTTGCACGACACCTGCGCTTGGGACGAAGCGCGGCGGTTCCCGACCCCTGGGGGCGACCCCCACCGGAGGCTGGACAACCGTTGATCGGGTTCGATCAAAATAAAAAAATTATGCAACCCGGTTCGTACCGGAGCGTTCAGAGGTGGCTCAAGGTCCGACGCCTCCTGTCAAACAGGACGGTTCGCATCGAACGACGAAATGGTAAGGGCGATAGCGACAATCGCCGCCTGCACCGCGAGACCCTCCACTTGGTCACTGGTGAATTTTGGCGTCTGGCGAGACGGCAGAGCCCGCCCTGCTTAAGGAAAAGTCCAAGCTGGACTTAACCAAGGGCGAGTACCCCGCTCGTTCATTTGCTAAAATCCAGCAATGCCTCATTTCACCACCGAGACGGCGCGAAAGGCGCGGCAGCGGAAGGCTGGCTTAGCGGCCGCTCGCTACTGGCAACAACATGACTTCGCGAACCTAGAGCGAGCACGCCAGCAGAGAAGCCTCAATGCTGCGAGACGGCGGGCCGAGCGTCTACAACGCGAAGCCGAGCAACGGCACAATCTTATCTTCCCGCACGGGGTGGCGTTCGTTTGGTACTGCAGCTGCGGGCTTATCGGTCACGGTGAGAAGACTGTGGTCCCAATTCATCGTGAGGCGCTCGGATTTGATCCGCCCGGATCTTCGGGTTCCTATATCGTGAAGGTTCCGACAGGTAGACTTTGGGTCGGTGAGACAGATTAGGTTGGGCCGTCCTCTATGTGCGGGCGCATCACCTTAACGCGGCCAAACTTCGAGTCGATCGCAAGCGAATTGAACGTGCAGCCGATGAACTATCGCGGTATGCCGATCTTCAAGCCACGGTACAACGCTGCGCCGACCGATATTCTGCCGATTCTGACGCTTGATAAGGGCGAGCGGCACATCTCGCCAATGACGTGGGGTACAACCCCGAAGAACCGACGCGGGATCGTAATCAACTGGCGATCCGAAAGCTTCCCGCCCCGCGCTCCACGCTGTGGCGTGATTACAGACGGCTTTTACGAGTGGTCCGGTCCGAAGGAAGCGCGCCAGCCGCATTGGTTCCATCGACCGGACCATGGGCTCATCATCCTGGCCGGAATGTGGAAAATGCAGGAGCAGAAGGATGGCGGTTTCGTCCAGTCGTTTGTGGTGCTGACTACCAGCCCCAATGCGTTGATGGCACCAATACACAATCGCATGCCCGTCGTTCTCAAAGAGGCGCATTTCGACGAATGGCTGGACACAAAGACACCGGAATCCGCATTGCGCTCGATGCTGCGACCCGCGCCAGAGGATTGGTTAGTTGCGGATAACGCATCGCCGCTGGTAAACAGCGTCAAGAACGACAGCGCGGAGCTGCTCGCTGGATTACTCGATTAGTCGACCGCTGTTGCTGGGAGTGCGATTGGACAGTGGCGCCTCTACCCACCACCATATCGTCACGCTGTTTTTCGTGAATGCCGATCCCATTGATTCTTAGTGATTCTTGGGAAAATAGCCGCTAAATTAGCTTTATTTCAGCTATATATTCCTTTTTGCAATTCCTAGGTTAATCTGAAGGGGGCTCCAATCTAATTCATTTAGCGAATCCTTGAGGCACAGTTTCCGTCAAAGGAGAACACCGTAGATCCGCAAACCTTAGGTCCTTTGGTTCTGACTCGCCAGACTCCTTGACTCCCGGACCGGCTCGAACCAGTAACGCAACTTCGTTAATTGGGGCTTGCCTACTTGTGCGGCTCATCTTTCTAGATCAGAATTCGGACAAATGTCCTGTGCTGAGAAGTTGCTTGGAATAGGACGAAGGTGTTAAAAGCGCGTGCCGGGAGGAAAGTAGGCCGTGGTGGAGAAAAAGATTGACGCAAACGCGCGTAAACACGCAGGCGCGGTTGGCTGGCTTGGGACATCAGGATATCAAACTATTGTTACCAGTTCGGCCAGATTATCGGTAAATTCCGATCGCATTTCCAAGAAGGGGGCCGGTTCAAAACTAAAGCAGAAAAAGGGCTGACCGGAACGCCAGCTAATTGGTCTTGCCCGCGCTCGCGGCCATAGCTCGTCTTTGTGCAGCCACGTACGGCCTCGCGCGTGCGAAAATCTCGTCAAACCGGCCGGACCTTATGCCCTCGAATCGATCAACCTTAATCTTGGCAATTTCGAATCTTTCAGCCGCTCGAACATCCGGATATGGTTCGGTAAAAATCACGGCTTTGATCCCAGCTTGCAAAAGCTTTTCCGCACATTGAAAGCACGGGAAAGTAGTGGTGTATAGGGTGCTACCGTTAGCTCTAGTACCAGCAGATAGGATCGCAGCAACTTCTGCGTGTACTGCGGTGCAGAAAGACATTGCACGCTCAGGCCAGAAATAGCTCTCTAGATTCTTTTTGCACGAAAGACAGCGCCAAGGAGGCTCTTGGTTGTGAAGGGGGTGAAGCTTCACGCCACACGAAGGACAGTGGACGCCTTGTTTCGAAAGTTGCTCGAAGGACTTATGGCGAACAATGTCGCGGTAGCATCGCCCAGGTATGGATTTCGCGTTCTCGGCGCCATACTCTGGCTCTTCAACGCACGGAGCTGTACCGCGTGGATTCTCGTTAAAACCATTACCGACAACTTCCCCCATCTTCAGAGGATCAGCATTTACCAGGATTGCACCGACCTGCCGCTTCAAGCACTTTGAACCATGTGATGCCGAATAGGCCAAGTTCATCAAGATCTCATCTGAGCGCGGATAACGAGGCGTTTCTCCGGTTACGACTCGCACGTACTCGACCACTTTGGACCGAAGCTTTGGCATTGTGGTGCTGCCGTCATTAATGAGCAGCACATCGGCTGCATCCACGCAGAGTTCAACCTGCTGACCGTAAGGATCTTCTTGATCGCGATCACGCTCATTATCTTCTCGAAAAGCTTCCAGATTTTGATAAATGCCATGCTGACTTAGGCGTTCGTAACGCTCTGATTGTGGACATTCAAGCGCAATCAAGAAGAAGGTACGACCAAAGGTTTCCCGAAGAAACTCGACTTCACCGACATTGCGAATACCATCAAACGCAACACGTTCGTAATTCTCTTCAGCCTTTCGAAGCTGTTCAACTGCCAATCTGGCGACCTCGCCGGGATTCTTCGCATCCAACCGGATGCGGTTCCCCAACGACTGAAGGTCGCTTCTTTCAGGAGCTTTTCCTGCGTTTTCTTTGGACCAGACGCCTCGGACTACGTCCGAGAGAAGAAGAACCTTATAGCCAAGCGCGTTTTTTAATATCTCTGCCGAAGTCGAACATCCGCTCCCAAACGGCGCTGTGAAGCCGATAACCACCGCACCACTTTTTAATGCCATCGTAAGAAGTTCCCACGCTTTTGGCGGTTTTCTTTCCTTTGCGCCGAAAGGACCGCGGCAGCAAAGGGATGAACGTATTGAGCTATATTCTTTCCAATAACACAGACGTGCAGCGCTTGGCACAGAAGTCTGCTGCAGGAGAGGAATGTCTCGCGTGGCCAGTAAGAGCCGATTCTTCCAGGTTGCATTAATAGTTGCACGTCTTAAGCGTAAGGAAGTTCTATAAGGCACTGGAGAAAGCCATCAATACCCCAAGGGGAGACTCAATCCTGATGCTCTGGAGCGTAATACTGCCGTGCCGCTAGTCTTTGGATTACTGTTTCCATCGATTCCCCTCGACTGAACGCTTCCAAGACGGCACGTTCCTCTCGTTCAACGGCTGTCCTGACCGCTTGAAGTCTCGGTCGATTCCAATATTGAATATCGTCGGTCTCTCGAATCAGGTCTTCGGCTGATTTTCTGACCGATCGTCGGCGCGGCTCAATCGGCAAAGCCTTGGAGTATCGCTCTAACGCATTCTCCATTTCCTTCGCTAGCTCATACGCGAACGCGTCAGCAGCTTGGAGCGGCAGTGTCTTCTTCTTATCCGCGAAAGCCCATCTCCCTATTCGATAGATGCTCCTCCATGTCGGTACGTCGTAAAACATCTTCATCACGCTATCGAAATGACCCTGCCCATCAGCTCCACTCTCAAACAGGTAAGTTATATCCTCGTTGTAGCCGATTTTATCGGCCCAACTGTTGATCGCGGCGAGACAATGGCGAAGGCACCACTCGTAGTAATTGCCTAAGATTTCGCGCTGTTTCCCTACGATAGTTTCATCGTAATCCGCCTTAATGACAGCGGCGCCTATCCCGTGTTGAGTATAATGCTTTATTATTTCGTGCTGGCTTCGGTATGAGGAAATCTTGCGAGCCTTAGTCCACCCAACGAATGGACCGAAGAACGATTCCTGATCAGTACGGTGGTAGTACGCTACTCCCTCTTCGGTCCCGAGCCGGGCCCAAGCCGGATTGAATAAATGCCAGCGTTCTTGAGTCGATAAATAACAACCGACGGCGACGGCTGGCTTCTTTTCGTCCGTACCGGCCTCGTCACAATATACTGTCAGCATAGCCATTTCATTTGCCTCTGAAATCTGCAGCACCATCGATAATGGCCTCAGGTTTCAAAATGCCAGATTCCTTTACAGTCGGTTCTAGCCAAGCGGGCATTTCTGATTAAATCTCTCTGAGATGCAGGTTTCATATTGATGGCAAAATCTCACGGCGGCTATAGCCGCTCAGCACAGAAACGCCGCGAGCGAGCTGCGATGCTCTCTCAGCAGATGCGCCACGGCGATGGAGATGCTGCGTTCCGCTTGCTGCAACGGCGTAGAGCTTTGTCTGGGATCAAGAAGCGAGGCTGGTCTTCCCAGGTGCGCACAATGAATGAAACGCGCCGCGATAAGCGAGAGCAACGGCTGCACGCGCTAGCGGTTGCCGGAGAGCAGCAGCGGCAGGCGGCCCAAAGTACGTTTAAGCTCGATGCACGTGGTCTCGCCGCGTACCGAGCGCGCTTTGGCCAGGGAGGCTTTAGCGCAGACTATGCTGAGGGCGCATGCCACCCTGCGATTCCTGGTGTTCCTTGTCCGGCTTGCGGTTGGCAATGGGGTGACCGAGAGCCGCATCTTATCGCTGTGCCCTAACCATGTGGGGACGCATTACCCTCACCCGGTCTAATCTCGAATCAGTGACAAGCGAGCTAAACGTGTCGCCCGAGGGCTGTCGCGGCTATCCGCTGCTTGAACTGCACTACAACATTGCTCCCACCTCGGTTCATCCGATCCTGACCCTCAATGACCATGGCCAGCGACAGATTGAGCCGATGACCTGGGGGAGCATTCCAAAGATCGGGAAAGGCCTAATGATCAACTGGCGATCGGAGAGCTTCCCGCCTCGTGCGCCGCGATGCGCGGTCATCACCGATGGCTTCTACGAATGGACGGGACCCAAAAAACGCACGTCAGCCCTACTGGTTTCATCGGTCCGATCACGCACTGGTGCTGATGGCCGGTCTTTGGGAGTAGCAGACCGGGCCAGACTGGGGCGTAACGCAAGTCTTTGTCATTTTGACCACCCGGGCCAATGCCTTGACGGCCCCGATTCATTAATCGAATGCCCGTAGTGCTGGGCGAACCGCAGCTCGACAGCTGGATGGCGACTCGCACCGACAATGCCGACTCACTCCGGACGCTGTTGGTTCTCGCTCCGGAGGAATGGCTGGTCGCTGAACCCGCTTCCCCGCTGGTGAATAACGTCAAGAACGACGGCCCGGACTTGCTCGCGACGACGGAACCCTGATGCGGACCACCGGCACTGGATCAAGAAAAACGGTAAGTCCGCAAGCAATCATGCCGGAATTATTTTTCTTCCTAGAATCAGCCTCCCGATCCCCCCTGGGTCGGTTGACGCGATATTCCAACTGTTATCTATATGGCCCATGAGAGCTTGCCTTAAGAACCTTATCATTGGCGCCGTGCTTGTTCTCAGCGCCTGTTCCGGCGTGACGCAGCAACCCGTAGCCGTCCCGCCGGCTGCGGTCGTAAGCACTCCTGCTATAGGTCAGCCGTTATCCACGCAGCCGAAAGCTCTTGCCGCAGTCTCTCCCGAACAGCCACCCATCCGGCCGACGCCAGTTGGTCCCGCCAATCTGTATCCGAACCCGGCAATAACGCCCGGAGAGGCTGCTACGCTGAGTGTGAACGACCTGACCCGCGAGTGGACCGACAACTGTCCTAACCACAAACCGCGCTGCACCTATTCCCAGGATCACCGGAATGTGCCCGCGTCTGTTCACACGGCAGTCTATGACGAGTACAACGTCCCCGCCGAGGAACGGAACATCAAGTCCGGCGAGGTGGATCACTTTTGGCCGCTTTGCGCCGGGGGCTCGAACGATCTCAAAAACCTCTGGTATCAGCCTGCCGTCAACGACTGGAATGGAGAAAACCTCGGTTATCACGAAAAGGACAAGCTGGAGGACGAGGTATGTAAAGAGATCAAAGCCGGACAGTTGGACCCGAACGACGCCTTTCAAAAGATGACGACGGACTGGGTGGCGTACTATCGTGAGATGTTTCAGGGAGGCAGCGCATCTCAGCCGAACGACAACGGCGACCAATAACGGTCAACGGCAATCGGATCATCGCGACGGCGAATAGCCGTGAGCTCTTTCCGGTAGGCTGCCTGGCGGGCAAGTTAGAAGTCGTCGCTCACGCAGCGCGCTCCAGGTGCTCGGGACGCCGCGCGCTAATCCCGAACGGTGAGACTGTCGCTGCTCAAGCCTGATCTTTGCTGCTCTCTGTCTCAGCAGCTTTGCGGCGCAGGGCTTCGCGAGCCTTGATTAAGTTGGGGTAGCCGAGGACCTTCATCTTTGCAGCCGTCGCCTTGCCGCCACGCTTGGCTAGCATAGAGCGGGCAGCTTGGCTTCGAAGCTCCGGCGGTACGTTCTTACGTCCCAAAATGCGGCCAGGACTAATCTGGCACTCGTACCAAAGCTTATTGACGGCCTCGACCGCAGACTCCTGAATGATGCTCTCGATCTCCTCGAATCGATACCAAGGCGGGAGATCTACGGCCGGTATCATGGCCGCAAAAGGAACCATCTCCGATTCAGGGGGTGCTCCTTCTTCGAGCACCTTTCTCATACTGCTAAGCGCTCGGTTTAATTTTTGAAAAAATCGGTCGCCGGGTTGCATAGAGGGGGGTTAAACCATCGAGCCCTTGTTTGTCATTTTGCCTGATTCGTGACAGCGCCTAAGCTAAGGTACTTTGGCATTACTTTGCGTCGGTGAATCAAGCACGATTTTACCGCATTTATACAGCGAAAGATCGTCGATAAATGGGGGTTTGACCATGCGAGGAAATCCGTCGGATTTCTGGGGGAAGCTCTCGGGAGCAGAAGACGAACGCACGTGGCACCCCTTGATCGATCATTGCGCGGATGTCGGAGCTACTTGCGAAGCTTTGCTCCAGCGAACTCTGCTGCGCAAGCGACTCGCCACTTTGGGCGGGCTCAACGATTTGAACGAAATCGACGTCCAGCGTTTGGCAGCGCTAGCGACATTTCATGACGTTGGAAAGTTCAATCACGGATTTCAGAACAAGGCAAACCCTAGTGAAAACAGCTTAAACGCAGGTCACGTTCAACCGCCTGTAGCGCTAATCGCCGATTCCGGAAGCTCCTTACACCGTCAATTAGTTTCGAGCTTGCCGCTTGAAGAGGTCGAGAGTTGGGCTGTAGACGCCACCGGTATCGAGTTATTGGTGAGCGCGATCGCTCATCACGGTAGGCCGGCAGATTCCGGACCGATTGATGTTCAACTTTGGAAACCCGATGAGCACAACCGCAACCCTTTCGAGGGGATGGCTCGACTTAGCACCAAGGTTCACGAATGGTTCCCCAGAGCGTTCGAACAAACGGTGAGGCCCCTACCTGCAGCCCCTAAGTTCCAGCATGGGTTTTGTGGGTTAGTTACCCTCGCCGACTGGATCGGATCAGATCGATCGAAATTTAGATTCACTGAGACGGGCGATCCTGATCGTATGAAATTGGCTCGTCGATGGGCGGGACAGATCCTAGCTTCAATCGGCCTAGATCCGGGCAACGCACGAGGAACTTACAACACCATTCCTCATGAGTTCGCGCAGATCTTCGGGTTTTCACCTAATCCCGTTCAGCGTCGGATGACGGAACTGTCCGACGACGAGAGCAAGCTTTTCATCCTCGAAAGCGAGACCGGCTCAGGCAAAACGGAAGCCGCGATGGCACGGTTTTTCCGTTTGTTTGCTGCTGGAGCGGTGGATGGGATGTACTTCGCGCTGCCGACGCGAACCTCAGCCGTACAGATGCACCGGCGGATCGCGCACAATGTGGAACAAGCTTTCGCCGACATAGAGACTCGACCTCCCGTTATTCTCGCTGTTCCCGGCTATGTGCCCCTTGATGATCGAGCAAATGCTTCGTTGATGGCGCCTTTCGAAACGTTATACCCAGACCGCGATGCTCAGCGTTATCGGGGATGGGCGTCAGAGCATTCAAAACGCTACCTGGCGGGAGCGATAAGTGTTGGCACAATCGATCAGGCTCTGCTGTCGGCCCTTATGGTGTCGCACTCGCACCTCCGCGCCACTTCGCTGCTGCGCCAGTTTCTTGTAGTCGACGAAGTACATGCTTCCGACGCCTACATGTCGACAATCCTGCGCGAAGTGCTGCGCTTTCACCTGGCGGCCGGTGGGCACGCGATGTTGTTATCAGCGACGCTCGGATCGCGCGCAGCGATTACGCTCAGCACCCCACTCGCGTCGATTGCTCCTAAGCCGCCGAGCCAGCCCGAGGCCGAGCGACTTCCTTATCCAAGCCTGATGAGTTCGAACGGTCGCGAGAAAGATCTCAAGCGAGAGTTTCTCGAAAGTGCCTCGTCTCCCAAGGCTGTTGCCGTAGAGATGGCTGGCATCGCGGATGATCCTTTTGTCGTCTGTTCGAGGGCAGTTGATGCCGTTCTGGCGGGCGGACGCGTATTGATCGTGCGTAACACAGTGCGCGATTGTGTCGCGACGCAGTTAGCGCTGGAGCAAGTTGCCGCAGCGTGCGGGGTAGCCCACGCGCTTTTTACCGTGAATGAACTCGCCGCTCCGCACCACGCGCGGTACGCCCGTTCTGATCGCGTACTTTTGGATAGTGAACTTGAGCGACGCTTCGGCAAGACTTCCACGGGTTCCTGCGTCGCCGTAGCCACCCAAACCGTCCAGCAGAGCCTGGATCTCGACGCAGATCTGATGCTCACTGATCTTTGTCCCATCGACGTTATGCTACAGAGGGTCGGTCGTCTCCACCGCCATCGCCGCGACCGTCCAGAGCGCTTGCGCACAACAAAATTAATCGCCTTGACCCCAACACAGCGAGATCTCACTCCTCGGATCAGAAGCGACGGAACGGCGCGAGGCGAACACGGCTTTGGAACTGTTTACGAAGATCTGCGGATGTTGGAAGCGGTTTGGCGCATCCTGGAGAGGACGCCAACGCTTCATATTCCGTCTATGAATCGTCCATTGGTCGAAGCCGGAACTCACCCTGAAGCCCTCAATAAAATCGTTGCTGAGCTAGGTGAGGAATGGCGGAAACATGCACTAAGACTCGACGGCCAGACGCTCGCAGCAAGAGGGCTCGCTGCGTTAAATTGCGTCGACCGCTCCGAGCCTTTCCCTCAAATCCGGTTCCCTTCGTCATTGGATATTCGAGTGCGGACACGCCTCGGAGAGAGCGACCGCATCGTTGAGTTTGCGACACCGATTGCCAGCCCATTCGGCTCGTCGTTTGACCGCTTGACGCTTCCCGGGTGGTTCGCATATGAAGCCCCGGTAGAGGCCGAGCCTACCGATATCGTCAGCACTTCCGGGGTTCTTCGCTTTACCTTCGCAGGACGACGCTTTATCTATGACCGACTCGGCTTGCGCCCCGACCAGTCATCGTCCGATAACGGGGAGGACCTGGCCGATGGCTGAATTTGCCCACAATCTTTTGACAGAGCCTGTACTGACAGTGGCTACTAATGGGGCCTCCGCCGTCCGGCGCACTCTGCCGGAGGTGCTGAGCGATCTAGCCAACGGCGTCAACTTCGAATTCGCCGCGCTGCAACCGCATCAATTCCACGCTTGGCACGCGTTTCTTGTGCAGCTTGGTGCCTTGGCGGCATTTCACGCGGGCGTTCACAACGTTAAAGACCTCAGTCAGGCTTCTCAATGGGCTACCGCATTGCGCGCGCTTACTGATGATCGAGACGAGCCGTGGTGTTTGATTGTCAGCGATCTCAAGACAGCTGCCTTTATGCAGCCTCCGATCCCGGAAGGTTCGACTGCTAAATGGAACCGTGACAACTTGGCTGGCACGCCCGATACCCTCGATTTGCTTGCAACCGCGAAAAACCACGACGTTAAGATGGAGCGAATTGCCAAGCCGCACACGGAGCACTGGGTCTATGCGCTCGTCTCGTTGCAGACGATGCAAGGCTTCAGCGGCCGCGAGAATTATGGAATTGCACGAATGAATGGTGGGCTCAGCAATCGACCCGCCTTTGCCGCTGCCGGCGACCTAGCCTGGCCGACCCGCTTCGTCCGTGATGCTAACCTCTTGTTCGAATCACGAAGCGCAATCGCCGAAGCTCACAGTTTTGACGCCGAGACCGGGCGTGCCCTGCTATGGCTGATACCCTGGAACGGAGATGATCAGCTTCGTATTGATGAGCTTGATCCCTTCTTCATCGAGATTTGCCGCCGTGTTCGACTTTTTCTTTCAGATGGCGAAATCGTCGGGCGCTGGTCCACTACCAAAGCCACACGCATTGCCGCCAAAGAGCTAAAGGGCAACCTCGGCGATCCATGGGTGCCGATCCGGGTTGCGGATGGCGCAGCATTGACGGCTACAGGTCTCGACTACGAACTGGTACAGCGGGTTCTTTTTGATGGCGAGTTCCGGGCTAGCGCGGCAGGTTCGCCGCAACCAATTGATGGCAACGAGCCTATGCTGATTTGTCAGGTTCTTGTTCGCGGCCAAGGCAAAACTGAAGGCTACCATGAGCGTTTCATTCCCATTCCTCCCAAGGCCAGATTGCGGCTGGCGACCGAACGAGGTCGTCGTCAGATCGGTGAGCTTTCAAAGCAAAGGTTGGAAGCCATCAAAGAAGTGACTAGAAGAGTCCTGCGGCCTGCTCTTGCTGCGCTGCTGCAAGGTGGTCCCGATCAGCTCGATTTGCGTGACGAAAGAATCGAGCCATTCGTCGAGTTTTACGATCGCGAGATCGACAGCGTTTATTTTCACGAACTCTTTGAAGACTTGGACCTGAACACTGAGGAATCTCGCATCAGATGGCTTAATCGACTGCTCGACTTTGCTCTTGGGGCCCTTGAGAAGGCCAAACTATCCGCCTCCGTCCCGTCAGCCCGTGTCTATCGCGCTCATGCTGCGGCTGGTCGCCGCTTCTTCGGTGCCGCGCGCCGCTTACGTTTAGCGGCTGGCGAAAAGTTTGAACTCCCAGGAGAGATTGATGAGTCACCAAGCACCTGATGGACCCTCGATCGCGGTAATAATCGGTCGAATTGCCGCTGACCTAGCCGGATCTGACTCTGGCAGGCTCGCCGAGTTGCGGCGACTCCAACCTGAAGAACCCGGCGGCTCAGCTTTCTGGCGTATCGTCGTCACTCAACTGGAGCCTGCTGGCTACGTGCCTGGAGGTGGAGAAGCGCGCGAAGATGCGCTTACCCGCTGGGCTGTGATTCTGCGTGCGTTAGCCACTCTGGAGCATCGCGCCGGCGGTACGCGCTTCGGCAAGGTGTTGGCGGAGGCCGGCATTTCCGAGTTGCGCCTTAACCGGTTCCTGCGCACCAGCGGTGATGCTCTATTCAGTCACGTTCGAACGGTAACTCACCAGCTTGCCACTCATGCGCAGCCGGCCGATTTGACTGCTCTTGCTCTGCTCGTTTTGAGTGACGGTAAACCGAACGAGCAGGCCGTCCGTCAAGGAATTGCCAACGACTACTACCAGCAAGTTTTTGCTGCCGAAAGAGAGACCGTCTAAGATGCCCCGCTTTATCCAGATTCACTCGCTGACTTCTTATCCTGCTGCCCTACTCAATCGCGATGACGCTGGCCTCGCTAAGCGCATCCCCTTCGGAGGTGCCATCCGGACGCGTATTTCGTCGCAATGTCTGAAGCGTCATTGGCGCACGTCTGACGATAACGAAGCCCTGAAGAATTGCGTTGACGGGCAGACTTCAGTGCGTTCCCGCCAAAGTTTTGATCGTTACATCTTCCGCCCGCTGATCGAGGAGGATGGAGTCGAGCCGTCGATTGCACACGCGGTGACCGAAGCGCTGATGGCGCTGGTACTGGGGGAAAGCCGGAGAGCCAAGGCTGAAAAGGCGAAACTCGCAGAAGATGGCAAGGCAACGCGTGGCCCGCAATCCAACCAGGTTACCGTCCTGGGGCAGCCTGAACTCTCCTTCCTCCGTACCCAAGCGCAGATCATCGGTAAATCGGTACGGAGCGCCAAGGAAGCATCCGATGCGGTAGAGAAACACTTCACGTTCGAGCGGATCGAGAATCTCAAGACACTCAAGCTCGGTGCCGGCCTCGACGCTGCGATGTTCGGTCGCATGATCACCGGAGATATACTCGCCCGAGTTGATGCGGCGCTCCACGTCGCTCACGCTTTCACAGTGCATGCCGAGCAATCCGAAAGTGACTATTTCTCAGCCGTTGACGATCTCCTACAAGAAGGCCCGGAAGCAGAACTAGGGGCCGGCCACATCAATTCCGCTGAATTGACCAGTGGCCTCTACTACAGCTACGTCGTCATCGATGTGCCGGGTCTGATACGGAACCTTGGCGACGATCGCAAGCTTGCTGCCGAAGTCTCGCGCCGGATGGTCCATCTGATAGCCACCGTTTCGCCCGGTGCCAAGGTGGGCTCGACTGCTCCGCATGCTTGGGCGGATCTGATGCTGATCGAAGCGACCGATCTACAGCCGCGTACGCTGGCCAACGCGTTCCTCAAGCCCGTATCGGTGACACCCGATCCGCTTGCCAACGCTTACGAGGCACTCGCCGATCACCTCGGCGAGTTGGATCAGATATACGCCCGCACGGAGCGCAGTGGTTTTGCTCTGCGTTATCCCGACAAGATCGCTCAAGTTATGAGCGAGACAGAGCGCGCCAAGTCTCTCGCCACACTCGCCCAGTGGGTAGCAGAGCGGGTGGAGGGAGCGGCATGATCGACGCTTTAATCCTTCGCTTCGATGCGCCGCTGGTTTCGTTTGGCGGAGTCGTCATCGACGCCAACGGTGTCACACGGCTATATCCAGCGCGCTCTATGCTAGTGGGTCTGCTAGGTAACGCTCTCGGGTTCGATCATCGGGACGCTGAGCCGCTGCAAGGTTTGCAGGCACGTATTCGCTATGCGGTGCGCTGCGACCGGCCGGGACAATTGATGCGTGATTTCCAGACGGTCGACCTGTCGCAACCGTTCCTGGCACGTGGATGGACGACGCGGGGCATCGCTCAGGGCCGCGCTGGGGCAGACGCAACTCGTACAGGGATCCATATCCGCTACCGCGACTATCTCGCTGATTCGATTTACACAGTCGGGCTAACTCTCGAACCTCCCGATGACCCACCAAACGTGGAGCGGCTCGAAGCCGCGTTGCGCGTGCCTGCACGCCCACTCTTTATCGGTCGGAAACCGTGTCTTCCAGCGGCACCCATCCTCGTCGGCCGTCTGACGGGGGACTCTTGGACCGAAATCTTGAGCAAAGCACCCTTATCGAAGCGAGTTCGCGAAAATCGCCTTCGCATCTGGCTCCCGGCCGACGGACCTCATGTGCGCGGTGCGCTACCGATCACTGACGAACGCGATTGGACCAATCAGATCCACGTAGGTCGACGCTTTATCCTTGAGGATTCCATCGATGTCTGACTCACCGCTCTTCATGCTCCGGGCTGAGTTCGATGAGCTGGCACTTTCTCGCTTCGCTGCTCGTGCGGGAATCAATCTGAGCGTGGCTGATGGCGGTTACATTCTCCATACTGCGCTCGCCGCTCTTTTCGGTGAAGCAGCTCCGCGTCCGTTCGCTGTCCGCGATGAACGTGCCAGGCAGCTGACGCTCTACGGGTACTCAACTGAAGATCATCGGAGTCTCTCTGAGCGCGCTCGTGCCCTCGCCGATCCCTTGGCTGCCGCCACCATCGACTTTGAGTCTTTCTGTTCGAAGGCGATGCCCTCGAACTGGCGTGCCGGTGCGCGTTATCGCTTCGAGAGCCGTGTTTGCCCGATCGTGCGCATCAGCGGACGCAGTCGCGGCGAGCAGCCGAGCGAGACGGACGCGTTTCTGTACCGGTGCCTGCGCGAAGGTCCGGCGGTCAAGGTCAATCGGCAAACGGTCTACCGCGATTGGCTGGAGAAAGAGATCGGCCGTTACGGTGCTGCACGTTTAGTTGATCGTGACTACGTGCGTTTAACTCGGCTTCAGCGTCAGCGGCTGGCCCGGCGTGACCGCTCTGGCGTTCGATCATCTCTGCGACTTTGCGAGCGGCCGGACGCGACTCTCAGCAGTGTCCTCGAAATCGTCTCACCGGAAGCCTTTGGCAAACTTCTGCGCCGTGGACTCGGCCGTCACCGCGCTTTCGGCTTTGGAATGCTTCTACTGAGACCCTGAGCCGACTTCGATCTTGAGGTTATTCTGCGAATGCTCAAGGGACGACTTGGCCTCGACACCGCTCGCATCCCACAGGTTGATCGACACGGCCTTATGTGGCTCGGACGCGGTAATCTGATGGTCGAGGACGGAACTATACGATTCATCGCTGCTGGCGACGAAAATCTCCCACCTGGCGAATATCTGATTCCGTTCCAAACAATTTCCTGTTTCATCCTCGGTCCCGGCGTTACGGTTAGCCATGACGCGATGCGCCTCACGGCTCGCCATGGGACTGGAATCCTCTTCACGGGCGAGGGCGGCGTAAGACTCTATGCGAGTATGCCTTTCGGACCCGACGATTCAGCGCTTGCTCGCCGGCAGATCGCTTGCTGGGCCGATCCTGCTGCTCGTCTCCGCTGCGTTCGCCGCATGTATGCATGGCGGCTGGGGGAAGTCTTGCCCGATGCCGATCTGGACACACTGCGCGGTATCGAAGGCGCGAGAATGCGCGAGACCTATCGGTTACTAGCACGCCAGTACGGCATCAAATGGGAGGGTCGCCACTACGATCGCCGAAACCCGGAAGCCGACGACGTTCCTAATCAGGCCATCAACCATGCTGCCACCGCTGTAGAAGCAGCCGCGATGGTCGCGACCGCCGTATCTGGTGCGATACCTCAAATCGGCTTCATCCACGAAGCTTCGGGAGTTTCCTTCTGTCTGGATCTTGCCGACCTCTACCGCGATTCCGTAACTCTGCCGGTCGCCTTCAGCGCGGTTCGCGAATTTCAAAGAGCTAGCAAGCCGAGTTTCGTGACGATTGAAGCGGCCACACGAAAACTCGCCGGACGTACCTTTCGCCGCGAAAAACTGATTGCGGCGATGATCGACAGAATTAAGGAGCTTTTCGAAGATGACTGTCGTGGTGACGCGTGATGTGGCGGATCGATTTCGCGGCTTCCTTGCCTCGTGCGCGCTGGAAATCGCTCCCGGCGTTTATACCGCGCCGAAGATGAGCCGAGCTGTCCGCGACAGAGTGTGGGCAGTAATGAAGGAGTGGTTCGAGGAACTGGGCGGAGGCTGTATCGTTATGACTTGGCTCGAAGGGCTCGCCCCAGGCGGTCAACAAATCGCGATTCTAGGCTCGCCGCCGTGTGAACTCTTCGAGTGCAACGAGGTCTTTCTCGCGCGAAAGCGCAGTCAATGAGTGACTAGCTACCTGCCTGACCGTTTAAGGCCCGACGGTCAGCCGCTGTCGAATGCCGGTCTTTGACAAGTTAATGGTCGGAAAGACATATTTTGCGAGCGCAATGCCTCGCAAGAGGTTGCCCCGCGCACGCGGGGATAGGCCCGGTAGACGGTACCGGGACCTGCGTATGGGTCTGGTTGCCCCGCGCACGCGGGGATAGGCCCGCGATAGATGCGCAGAATGGCGGGGGAACGCGGGTTGCCCCGCGCACGCGGGGATAGGCCGTCTTGCCTGTTATTGCGCGCTTCTATTCCTACGGTTGCCCCGCGCACGCGGGGATAGGCCTGGGCTAGGGATCTCGTACGGTGCCGGGATCGTGGTTGCCCCGCGCACGCGGGGATAGGCCGATTGAGTCATAGGCCATTGGTGTCTGATACATGGTTGCCCCGCGCACGCGGGGATAGGCCCGATAAATGAACTACCACAAACTGCTTGAGAAGGGTTGCCCCGCGCACGCGGGGATAGGCCCACGCTCCAGTCGCTGCAGATCATCCCAGGCGCGGTTGCCCCGCGCACGCGGGGATACGCCGATCGCTCCGTCAGCTACCACATTCGTCATGTAGGTTGCCCCGCGCACGCGGGGATAGGCCGCAGGCCATGCCGTACGTTAGAAATTCGCTATGGGTTGCCCCGCGCACGCGGGGATAGGCCCAACACGGCACCGGAAGCAGGGCTTCAGCAGGTGGTTGCCCCGCGCACGCGGGGATAGGCCCGTTACGGTCTGCTACAACGTAGCGAGCGGAGAGGTTGCCCCGCGCACGCGGGGATAGGCCTCGTCCTTTCCTTCATCCAGGCTTCGAGCTGCTGGTTGCCCCGCGCACGCGGGGATAGTGGGGACCTAATTTCAAGGTAGTCAGTCCTTCCAAAAGTCCTTGAAGCGGCCAGAGGCTAGCTCCGTATACCTGACGGTGTGCTGAATATTCCTGTGGCCTAGGTAAAGCTGAATCGCACGTGTATCCTGGCCCGCGTTTGCCAAGTAATAACCGGTAGCGTGGCGAAGCATGTGCGGATGGACCGGAAAGTCGATGCCTGCGGCCTTGGCAGCTTCGGCGACGACGTGGTGGACCGTGCGCCGTGTCATCGGACCGCCGCGCAAGGAAGTGAAGACGTAGGGCGTGGCTTCGCCCTGCTGGCGTTTCCAGGCGCGCAAAGCCCTAAGTTCTGGTCCGCGCAGCGGATGGGTCGAAGCCGAGCCGTGCTTGAGTCTGGCTACGTGCAGCGTGCCAGCCTTCAAGTCGATCTGGTCCCAGCGCAAGGCGATTAGCTCTGATGCGCGAAAGCCGTGCCGGTAGGCCACCATAATCAGCAAAGTATCGCGCTCGGCCAGCCTGCCGCCGGTCTGGCGTACCGCGAGTATCATCCGCTCGACTTCGTCGGGCGTCAGATACTCGCGCGCGCGAATTGCCCGATTGGGTTGGCGAGGAGGCGGCTGATTCGGTTGCTTTGCCCATTTCGATGTTTGGCGAAGGGGAATTATCGCGGCCATTGTCTCTGTCCTGTCGAGGGTTTGGCTGGACCGCCTTACCCAAAACAAGCTTTTTGGGCAATGCGGCCGAGCCGGTTAGAAATCATTCATGCGGCCAAGGCGCACGCGTTTTCCTGCGCCGTCTCAGCGCGGCGATTCAGAATGTAATCGGCGGCCTTTTGCGCAGCTGCGGCGGCGACGATCACAAGCTTCGGATCGCCCTTGAGGGCCTTGATCCAACTGGCCAGATAGGCCGCGTTGTTGATCAGCGTGACTTGCTCGATGCCGGTATGGCCAGCCAGAAACGACGAACCCATTTCGGCCACGATTTCTTCCTTGGAATAGTTGGTATCGCCAAACTTGACGGCTTGGTTCAGCGTTGACCGGTTGAGCCGATTGACGGCACCCGTGCTGTGCGTCAATTCGTGAAAGAGAACCGAGTAATAAAACTCCGGGCTGTCGAAGGCTTCGCGTCGCGGCATTACGATTGTATCGCTTCCGGACGTGTAATAAGCCTCAAAGCGATGGCCACGGGTGATAGCCGTCGTGGCGCCATGCTCAAGCCGTGGCCGGTTGGCCATATTGCCGTAAATCGCTTCGCACGCGTCGATCGGGTTAAACGTCGACTCAGGCATCGAGCCTTCTTTGATATCAGCTGGCAGCCTGCAACCTTCGGTCTGCTCGGCATTGAAAACCGTGTAGTAGCGGAGCATCGGAAAGTTCTTCTCGTCGATTGAGCCGTCGGGCTTTTCAATCTCGCGGCTTAGCCACTTCCAGAAGACGATCGGCGAGCCATGCTCACCGGCTTTGATATGACCGCCAAGCGCCAAAGCCTCTTTGTAGGTCAGCCAATAGGGCGAGTTGTAAGACTGGCTGCCTAGGATGAAAACGTTGATGCCGCGATAGTGGCGCTTGGTAACCGCGTTGCGCGGTAGTGCATCGCTACCAGTCTGGCGATTTCCCCACGGCTTGTGCCATGGCACGGTGCCAGCTTCGAGTAGCTGAACAATACGGTTGGTGATAATTTCTTCTACACGCATGGCCGATACCTCCATATCGGTTGTGCTGAGCCGTCGGTGTTGGCGCATCGGCGGCTCGTTTTGTTTGACGAACGTAATTTATAAGACTAACGGTTAGTCTTGTCAATAGGGCTTGCGGCTAGTCTTATATCCTCGCTATTCTGGCGTCATGTCAGACTCGCTAATCAGCCGCGCGATGCGACAAATCGCGAAGCGTCGAATGGAAAAGCTGAGCCCAGAGCAACGCCAAGAAATCGCCGGCAAAGGCGGTAAAGCGTGGTGGGACAAGCTGTCGGAAGAGGAGAAGCGCGCCGCGATTGAGCGCATCCAGAAGGCACGACGACACCGGCGTCAGGAAGGCACACAACCTCCGCAATCGAAGGTTAAGGTCGAGACAAAGCCCAAGACAGCGGGGAAGAAAGCAAGCCGAGTGGTGAAGGATCTTTGACGAGGTTCAACGAGAATTTCTTGTCGGGGAGACCTCAGGCGGTACCCCCTTTGGCCCCTCCTCGGAGTTTGTAGGGCTAGGGTTTAATCTCTCTTATATTCAATCCGATCTTTGTCGACCTGCGCGAATGATCGCACCGATTTTCGGATTTTTGATCAGAAAGGGCCGATAATGGACAACGAGCTGATACGACGCCCGATACCAAGTGACGAGGAGGAGCGCGGGCCCATCCTTTCGCCCGCCGAACGCTACCTGCTCTGGGCGGCGATCTGTGAAGCGGCAAATCAGCTAAGTGGTCGCCCCAGAGTCTGCCTAAGACGCTCAACTACCCCGATCCGCGCATCGGACTCGGTTCCAACTGTGAAGGACTGGCAACTGGCTGAAGGGTTGGCTTTATTGTGCGTTCTGCTCCGCGCCGGTGCCGTCCACGCACAGTCGGTTGGTCTATTCGTGAAGCTTCCTGCTGTGACCATTGGAGAAAGAGGCCGAAAACTCTATCTGTGGTTTCAACCTGAGACGCGCGGCCATGTAACCAATCTGCGCGCAAAACCAGATCTCGCGGTATCCTTCGGACCTGATTGCGATGCGACCGGTGGAAACATTCAGCGAGTCATCGAGGTTAAGCACGTCCGCCAACTCCGCACGTCGTCAATCCGCCAAGAGTTCGCCAAAGCGTTCGACTTGAGTGTCTGCAGTTACACTCTTCTGACTTACTACCACATACCCCCCAACATCAGTGCAGGCGCCAACAATCTCGGCCTAGATGTAGCGGAACTCTTTATCGCCCCTGGAATGACACCGGCGGAACTTGTGTCTCACGTCTGCACAAAACTAGAACAAAGTCGAAACGCCGAACGGTTTACGGCAAGTCTCAAAACCGGATACGAGGATTATCGGCGCAAGCAATTAACCTTCAATCCATAACGACATCCTGCGACTTTCAAAAGAGGAATGAGGCCACCACACCGTACGCCAAGGTCGAAGCCCTATCTGAACTATGACGGAGTCACGCAATGCGGCGCAGGATGGACTGTAGATCAGATGGTGATCGCGTCACCGGTGAGTTCAACAATCCCATCGTCCGGGTCCATCAAGGCGGGTGGCCCGCGCGGGCAGTCCCAGAAATTCGCGTCGTAAAGCAGTTCGACCGGCCAACCCTTGGACCGGGCCTCGGCTTCGATCGCTTCGATCTTTGCGCGGATTTCGGTCGGGATCAGCGGCGCGCGCGAATTTGCTACTCCTAAGCCATCGAGCCGAGCGGCGCGCGCGTTTTCGACCGCGTCGTACTCGTTTATTTTTTGGTGTTCCGGGTGTTCCAGTGTTCCTTGTACATAAATGCCGTGAGTTTCAAGGGAATTTTCGGCGTGGCATTCAGGAACTCGCGATTTCGTGCCAGGTGTTCCCGGTGTTCCTTGGCTGGAGCCGACAACCGCATCAAGCCTCGCAATGGGAACACCAGGAACCGCGTCATTCTCTTGAGGTGTTCTTTCGTTAAGGTCCAGAGGGTTCTTTATTTCATTGATGTTTTTAGTGCTAGGAACACAAGGAACACGTGGAACACCGGATTTTGAATAGCGGCTGCGAATGGAGGCAAAATGGTCAATCATTCCTCGTCCTCCGCAAGAATTTTCGATGAGAAATGATAACATCGCTTCTTCCCCAGCTGGGGCAAAGTAGCCGACTCAGCAGAGCGACCATCTTTTCCAGGAATCAAATAGCCTCTGTCAATCATCGCCTTGGCCAGTGCCTTCGCATCGAAACCTGAGCAAAGCTCGGACTTGAAACTTTCGGGGAACACGTAGAACTCGACCCCGGTGCCATCTTCGAGGAGGCGACGGAAACCGGTCCGATTTATCGTTGGGCGCTCGTTGGAAGGAGTATCGTGGGTGCCGTTATTATCGGGATTGCTCCAGAGCGTAAAGCGCGAATCACCGTGCAGCTCGAAAAACTTCCGGACTTGGGCGATGCCCACCTCGATTTCGGCACGGCCTGCACCAGCCGGACGATCCGACAGCCATGCCTTGAAGCACACAGTCGCCGCCGCATTAGCCTCTCCCTCCGCCCACGGTAGTACCCCCATCGCGATCGCCAGCTCGCCGGCAGCCGCAACCAGCGCGAAGTGTCCAAGCACACGTTGCACTTGACCATCCGCTCTATCGGGACAGTTGGTCTTCACGAAGTTATTCTTGAAAGATTCAACCGACTGGATAGCTGTTTCCAGGTGCGCCGTAATGCGGATGAGGAACTCTCTAATCGCAGTCCCGTAATACCGCGAGGTGACTCCTTTCAATTTGAGGGCTAATTGATGGCCATTCTCCGCGCCGTGAAGGTTCTCGAAAATTCCGACGCCTTTGCCAGCATCGGCAGGAATGTCGATTACTCGCACCTGTTGCCCAGCGGTAGCGCGTTGATAACCATCTTCAGCAACCTTATCTGCTAGCGAAATTTCCCCGGTGCTCAAAAAAACTATACGCCACGTCGCCGCCGGCTTGCTGGAGCCATCTCGCCGGGCGCGGCTCTTCCCCTGACCATTAGCGAGTAGATAAGCGACCTCACCGGCCTCTTTGCTGCCGAGTTGCGAAATTTCATCGAGACACAAAAGCGAATCGCAGCACTGCGTTGCTACGCCCTCCAACCCATTCGCGGTCGCACGCCACTGGCGCATGTAGCCTTTGAGGCCACCGCCGCCGACAACTGATCCGCCAACCAGCATGGCCGTCGTCTTGCCTAGGCTCGACGGGCCGCGCAGATGGTACCCGACAGACTCACCGTTGGTCCCACAAAGCAGGGGCGCTGCGAAGGCACATGAAACCGCAAACGCCAGTCTCGAATTGCCGGAGCAGGGGATGGCCACGTACTTTTGCCATTCTGATAAGGTCCCCCTGCTGCGGAAGCTATGCTCGGTTGCATACGCAGTCTGATAAATGACCTGCTCTTGGCCCGCGTCTCCGAATACAACGTCCGGCAAGACGAATACTCCGCCATGCCACCCCAATCGTGAGACCGAACGTGCGCGCGCTGCGGCCGTGGTCGTCTGGATATATTCGTGGAGGCGATTGCGAGCTTTTGCCCCAGGCCCGATATGTAAACCCATCGAAAGTAATTGCTCCCGGTAGCCCGTACCGTCGCCGGCTAACAATTCCATCGGCATCGCCCAGGTGTGCCAGCGTCCGTCATCGTCTTGGAATTTCAACAGGCGCCCCCATGACTCGCTGTCCTCATTGCGCGTGACGGCGGCGATCTCCAAGTGGGAGCAGACGAACCTCCAATCGATCTCGCCTTCGTGCTCGTCGGCATACTCAACCGCACTTTCAGTCAAGCGGAAGGGGAACTTGACCGCATCATTTATGGCTAGCCCTGGCGCCGAGCCGTTACGCAGCTCAAGCCATTTGCGCACTCGGGCCCAAACCCTCTCGCCGAAAATCTCCGAACAAGTTTTCTGCCCGGTGGCAGGCTCGTTATTGGCGATCCTGCGCGCTGTGCTGCGAACGTCTGCGCGGCGCGAGTCGGCTTCTTCGTCGCCAGCCGTCCGAGCGATCAGAAAGACGAATTGCTCCACCACATCTTCTGTCCAGCCTGCCCGTAACAGCGCGCCAGCGAGCGCTAGTGATGCATTATGCCGCCCGCCTTGGGCGGGCCATTGCCGCGCAAGCAAAGCCGCTGCTGCGAGTTTAGCGGTCGCTGACTTTAGGTCGTGGTAATCGACCGGACCAGGTTGGCCGTCCTTTTCCCAATTGACCCGCTCCCCGGTTGGGTGAATTGAGGGTGGCACCATCGTCTGCGCGCCGGTGCCGCGCAGCTCGACGAGCATCTCCCGATTAGTTGGATCTTCAAACTGGACCGTTGTCGCATCGCTCGGCGGAACCCGGTAAAGCCGGTGAGACTCGCGAGAACTTTCCCGCCCGAATATACAGTCGGTCTCAGGAAGGAACGCCTCGACCAAGCATCGGGTCTCACGACAGTCGAGGTCGACGTCCATCAGACCGCCTGAGTGCTTGCCCAGCAAGATTCCGATGTTGCGATCAGTGCCGAACGGCAATTCGCTTGCGATCGTTGCCTCGTCAAGAAGTTCGTCTGGCCACTGTTCGAGGATAGGGCGCTTCGTGCGCGGGTGCAGCGGCGTCGGGAGCCACCCCTTGGCCAAATACGCTAAGGCTACCCGTCGCACGGCACCAGGATCGGAGCTGGCTGCGAGGGCGTCCCGAACTGGCACAGGGTCGGCTTGAATGCCGTTAGCGACGTCGCGGTCGGATAAGTTACCGCCTCGGCCGAGCCTAGCTCTGGGATTGATGAGAGCAGTGGCGCTCATCGTTCCGCCTCGGCGGCCGCTTGATCGATCAGCGCGAGAATATCAGAGGCGCGCCAGCATGTAGTTCGCTGACCCAGCTTGACGGGTCGCGGAAACTTGCCTTGGCGGACGCCGTTCCACCAAGTTGATTTGCTGACCGGGATGAGTGTTAGAACTTGCGGAAGCCGCAGTAATGCGGCGGAATCGATGTGAGAGGCTGGCATTGGGGCGTACGTCTCCCGATTGTCGAACTCTTGCTCGACGGGTTAAACGTTGGCCCCTCCGACCTGATTGTGACGCGTCGCGGAAGGGATGGACATAAACGCGCTCTACATTGAAGAGGTGAGCGCCCCAACTGGGGGTGGCAATACGTCCCCGCGGCCTTTGTTAAGCGGCGCCTGCGAGAGATCCGCGACCGGTCTTCTTCTTGACCGGGGCCGCTTTATCGATCGCGCGGCCAAGCACAAGATTAAGAATTGCACGGCGCTAACTGTGAATCAACTAAACAATACTTCATCGGACGAACGGGACTTACGCGATAGCTTTGAACGGGATTACCGAGGCTCCAGATGCCAACCGATCTATGTAGTCCGCCCATTTCTGCATCATGTCCTGTCGCTCTCCGAGATATTCAGCACGATTATAGGCCCCTCGAATTTCGTCGCGCTCTGCGTGCGCCAATTGCCGCTCGATGGCATCGGGTGACCACCCCTGTTCGTTTAGTAGAGTCGACGCCATCGTCCGGAAACCGTGCGCGGTCATCTGGTCACCTGAATATCCCATGTATCTCAACGCGGCAGTGATGGCGTTCTCGCTCAAGGGGCGCGCAGTTACTCTTCCCGGAAAGACGTATCGACCGCTTCCGGTCAAAGGATGTAACTCTCGAAGGACCGCGATAGCTTGCCGCGATAGCGGTACAAGGTGTTCGCGACGCATCTTCATTCGTTCGGCGGATATGCGCCAAACCGCACTCTCGAAATCGATCTCCGTCCACTCTGCTTTCCGGATTTCTCCGGGTCTGGCGAACGTTAGTGCTGTGAAGCGCAAAGCGCATCGAACGATGAACGACCCCTCGTAACTCTGAATCGAGCGCATCAGTCCTGCCACTTCAGCGGGCTTGGTGACAGCGCCGAAGTGTCGCTCTCGCTCTGGTGCAAGCGCACCACGCAAATCCGCACTTGCGTCTCTTGATGCGCGTCCAGTGGCGATAGCGTAGCGGAACACTTGGCCGACAATCTGCTTGATACGATGAGCCGTCGAGATAGCGCCTCGCGCCTCGATACGTCGTAGCACTTCGAGTAATTCCAGTGCGGTAATCTCGCTCACTGGGCGGCTTCCGATCCAAGGGAATACGTCTGCTTCTAGACGATGGATTACCGTTTCCGCGTGAGCCTGTACCCAGCCAGCACTAAATTTCTCAAACCACTCTCGTGCTGTAGCCTCGAACGACCCCGCTCGGTCGAAAGAAGTTTTGGCCTTTTCAGCCTTGCGCTCTGCGCTTGGGTCGATACCGTCAGCTATCTTCTTGCGGGCATCGTCGCGACGCTGGCGTGCCTGCTTCAAGCCGACGTCGGGGTAGACGCCCAGTGAAAGCAGCTTCTCTCTACCCCCGATTCTGTACTTGAGCCTCCACCACTTACCCCCGTCTGGACTGACGAGCAAATAGAGCCCGCCACCATCAAACAACTTACGAGCCTTCTCAGCGGGCTTGGCCTGCTTTATAGCGGTATCAGTAAGAGCCATCGGGGGTAACTCCGTTGCAGAGTTGGGGAATTGAGCCGACTACCCCTATTTTTACCCCCAGTTACCCCCAGATGTCAATGGACGTTGTCGGACGGGTCCGGCCTTGTGAGATACGTCGGAACCCATATTTTGCTGGGCTTTTCGTACTCCATAGGATGTCGCTGGATTCGTATTTGGCGGAGGGGGTGGGATTTGAACCCACGAGTCACTTTCGTGACTGCCGATTTTCAAGACCGGTGCATTCAACCGCTCTGCCACCCCTCCGCGGGAAGGCTTCTATAATTCAGTTGCCGCCCGATGGTTGCAAGCGGGTTTGTGATGCGCAATTCCCATGCGTCGTTACGAGGCGGCCGCGTCGCTTATCCTGTGGTTGGATGCACTGCCGTCAGAGGGGTTGGCTGAATCCTCGGCACGGCACTATGATGGGCAATCGACGATCAGGCGCGAGGCGCATGACGGCAACGGTCCGTACATGCAATCCCTCCTCGGCCTGCGACACAGGAGGATGCGATGCACGTAGGATACGGTGCAGTTTTTCAGAATCCATTTAATAAGCTTTCGGACACGGAAGTTTGGCTGAACGAAGTACGGCTGGCCGAGATGGCGGAGCCCCTCGGCTTCGAATCCGTATGGTCGATCGAGCACCATTTCGACGACTACACGATGTGCCCCGATCCGCTGCAATTCCTCACCTACATGGCTGGGCGCACCAAGACCGCCAAGCTTGGCTCGATGGTCGTCGTGCTGCCCTGGCATGATCCGATCCGGGTCGCAGAACAGGTAACGGTGCTCGACCATCTATCGAACGGCCGTTTTATCTTCGGTATCGGTCGCGGTCTGGCCCGTATCGAGTTCGAAGGGTTTCGGCTCGATCAGAACGAAGGTCGTTCGCAATTCGTCGAGTACGCCGAGCTGATTCTGAGCGCGCTCGAAAAGGGCTACATGGAAGGCGGCACCTTCACCAAGCAGCCCCGACGCGATATTCGTCCGTTCCCAGCGCGCTCCTTCCGTGGCCGTACTTATGCCGCCGCGGTGTCGCCGGAATCGATGCCGATCATGGCGAAGCTGGGAGTCGGCGTGCTGGTTATCCCGCAGAAGCCTTGGGACGTCGTAAAGCAGGACTTCGCGGTCTACCACAAGGTTTGGCGCGAAGTTAACAAGACCGAGCCGCCGAATCCGCTCAGCGGCGGGTTCATCTTCGTCGATGAAGACAAATCACGCGCGGAAGAGCTCGGGATGAAATACATCACCGATTACTACCATACGGCGATGCGTCATTATGAGATGGCGAGTCAGCAGTTTGGCCAGCACAAGAGCTACGAGTTCTATAGCCATGTCGGCAAATATATCTCGAAGCACGGGATGGACGGTGCGGCGAAGGATTTCGCCAACCTGATGCCGTTCGGCACGCCCGCCCAGGTGCTCGAGAAGCTCGCCTACATGAAGGAAGTCATCGACATGGATGCGGTGATGGGTAACTTCGCCTACGCCGGCATGCCCTATGAGGAGGCCGAGCGCAACCTGAAGTGCTTCGCAGCCAAGGTTATGCCTGAGCTGAAGAAGTGGAAGAGTGAGCCCCTCCGTGAGGGAGCCCCGCTCGACGGTAGCGCGAAGGCAGCCTAACCCGCTCGGTTAGCGCTTAAAGATAAAGCCCCGGCCGAGTCGACCCAGCCGGGGCTTTGCTTTTCGAGGTGTTACCTCAATCGCCGAAACTAAAGCTAAACTTGAGATTTACTTGAGGTGGGGTAGTCGCATTATCGAGCGACCTTCGACATGAAGGTCTCGGCGCGTTCGGCAAATTCACGCTCGCTCGGGTAACGACCGAGATCCAGGATGAAATAGGTCGCACCCGCATCGCGTTCAGCTTCCAGCTTGGCTTTCGCCTCACCGATATCGTCGAACTTCACCCCGCGACGCACCACGATTTCAAGATCATCTCTGTGTTTATCTTTAAGCGATACTTTAAGTTGCGTGACGGCCGGTTTCAGCTTGTCGGCGGGTAACATCGGATGCCATCCGGCGGCATTGAACTCGGCTATACGACGCATCGCAGGTTCTCCCTGACCGCCGATCCACAGAGGCGGGCTGGGCGGACGTGGTGCGAAGACGAAAGGCGGGAAGGTCACGAGATTCCCGTTATAGCTTGCGACGTCGTTGGCAAAGCAATGCGTGAGAACGCGCAGCGTCTCATCGCTGATTGCTCCGCGCTTGCGCTTTTCGATCCCAAGGGCGGCGAACTCCGGCTTCATCCAGCCGACGCCCACGCCAAGGATCATCCGACTGTCGGAGAGTTCCTGGATTGTGGCGACCTGTTTGGCGGTGAGGACGGCCGGTCGGTAGGGAAGGACCAGCACTGAGATGCCGAGCCTGATCCGTTCGGTAGCCCCGGCGATATAGGCGATGGTCGTCAGGACGTCGAGATAACGGCCACCAGAGCCTTCGGTATCGTCAGGCGGGATACAGAGGTGATCCGAGACGAAGAGGGCGTCGAAGCCGAGCGATTCGGCGGCCTTGGCGCACGCTCGGATAGTCTTCGAGGTCGACTGCGGACCCATGTTGCGGATAGCAATTCCGTACTTCATAGTGGCCTCATTCAAGCAAGCTCTGGATTAATCTTTGGCGTCGTCCCGCGTTAAGACGTCGAGACGGGAGCAAATCGCAACACCAGATACGAACGAGCGAATAGAGCGAAGCCCAGCGTATGGCATCGGCGTTGCTGCATCATCGATTCGACGAAAGCACGGACGCTCGGCGCGATTCAAGCACGGGCTCACCGCTCCAAATCGAAAGGATTGCCGTGCAGACCAATCACGCCGTTGACGAACCAACCAAAGCGGCGTATCTGGTGATGACGCTTAAGAAAGATGTGCTCGCCAAGGTCCTCAAGCATCTGAACGAGAGCGAGTTGTCGCGTCTCAAGCATGCGTACGAACGCGAGCAGGCGGTCGGCGGGAAAGAGGAGCAGATGCTCCAAGTAGATAAGGAGTTTCTTGAGGCTGCGAGCAGCAACGGTACCGCTGAGCACTTCAAGGAGGCGCTGGTGCTCGCACTCGGCGAAGACAACGCAGCCCAGATCCCGCGTCAGGATCGCTGGCGATCGATCGCGAGCAAAGCCAAGCCAACGGCCTTGGCCGCGATTCTGAAGGACGAGCGGCCCGAAGTCGTGGGTATCGTGTTGAGCAAGCTGCCGGCGGATTACTCGGCCGAGCTGATCTCTCATCTGCCGCCCGAGGTTCTTGGCCGTAGTATTGAGTGCCTCGCGACGAGTGCTCCCATCGCGTCAGCGGCGAGTGACGCGCTCGCGCAAGCACTTGAAGAGGCTCTGTAAGGGCGGTGGCGGCGAAACCGATCAGACTGCAGGAACCAAGACGGCGACTGCGATGCTGAATCAGCTCGACTCCGACGTGGCGCATGCGATTATCGAGCAGATCCGCGCAGCCGATCCCGATCGCGCCGTCAGGATCGAGAATGAGATGTTTCATTTCGAGAACCTCCTCATGGTGGAGAGCCGAGTGCTTGAGCGGATTCTCAGCGAAGTTCCGACGGACAAGCTCACAACTGCGCTCAAGGGGATGGCATCCGAGCAGCGCGATATCATTCTCGGGTCGCTCACCGATCAAGTGAAAGCGATGGTCACGCAGTAGCTGGAAGATGCGGGTCGAGTGTCCGCGAGCGAAGTTCGTAATGCGCGTCGCGCGATCAGTAACCTGGCGCTGCGAATGGAACGCGAGGGCAAGGTGCGATTGCATCCGGACCAGACCGAGTTGGTAGGCTAATCCTGCTCCTGCGCGGAAAGGTCGTTGCCGATTCGCAATGAAACTGACGGACTTCAGGGAGCGGACGCCACTTTAGTATTCGGGACAGAAGCGCGCATGGATCATTCGATCCGCGTGATCCGCCGGCTCCGGGTAAAGTGGGAAACAAAACACAAGTCGATTTCGCCAGCATTATTGGGCTGATTCTCGGGCCGGCCTGCGTGCTGTTGGGCCAGTATATCGAGGGCGATGAGCTCTCAGCGCTGTTGCAGGTCAGTGCCGCGATGATCGTTATCGGTGCGAGTCTCGGTGCGTACATCTCTCGATTGCGCCGCCCTCGCTGATGGCTGCGGCGCGCGATGTCCGCAAGGTGATCGCTTCGACTGCACCCGATCCGTTCGACCTGATCGATCGTATCGTTGGTTACAGCAACGTGCTGGCCAAGGAATGCTTTGCAGAAGCAGATTCCGAACGAGAGCTATCCGTTGCTCTCAACGGCTCTGAATCTGCTCGTGAGCAATATGGCTCCGGACGCGCTAATCGGCGTGCTGGAACGGCGTTTCGCAGAAAACGTCAGGGTGAACAATTCCGGTGCGGACGTTTTCGACGCCGCCGGTGGCTACCTGCCGACTTTCGGCATCATGGGCGCTGTGCCGGGGCCGATGCATACGATGTCGATGCTGAATGACCCGAGCAAAATCGGCTCGGGTATCGCGACGGCTTTCGTCGCGACGCTTTACGGCGGGTTGGCACCGCGAATATTCTGGCGTATCCGTTTTCAAAGAAGATCCGCGCTCGCGCACAGACAGAGAAGGAACTCGACCGTATTGTAATCACGGCGGTGAAGGGTATCCAATTGGGATTGAAAGGGCTCGCTCTACGGCAATCGCTGACGGGTGGCCATCAGCAGTCACCGCCAGTCGCGCTGGTGAAGAAGCGGGAAAAAGGCGCCGCGTAACTCAGGCGTCAGCGAGGACGCGAGCAGACTTGGCGGTTCCGGCTTCGGCCGCACTTAACCATTCGGGTTCGAGGGTCGCGGCAGCACGACGCCGAAGTTCCCGGAAGCGCCGCAAAAATTCTCGTCGCTCGTTGCCCTCGAAGGCGGGAGTTCCGGGCGCGACCGCATCGCTCGAGCAGACTCCCAGATCCTTCAGCGCCGCCTTGGTGCAGGCGATGGTTAACCGCACGGTTTCGCCGTTGCGCGTGAACTCACAGATATCCGCAAACTGCTCGAGCATCCCACCGTAACGTTCCATCAGCGGTAGTTCGTGCTCGCTGCATATCTGCCAGGATCGCTGCCATTCGCGCGGAAAAACGTTCGCCGCACCGCACACAACTCCACTGGGTAGTGAGTTGCGGGTTAGATAGCGATTCCAGTAGTTGCGCGCGCGACCGGCCACACCTTTGGCAGGTCGGAAGAGATCAAAAATCAGATAGGCGTTGCCTGGATAGATCGCGAATTCACCCTTGCGCTTAAAATGCGAGGCTGCCCGTGTGTAGTTCCCGAGTACCGCCTTACCTGCGGTCACTTTGACGCCGTAAACCCAAGGTAGCTGACTTATCCGCTTAACTTCGCGCGTATGGAGATGCGGAGCTTTGCCTGCCGCCGCTATCTCAGCGTTGTCGTAAAGAAAGACCGGAATGGTCCGGCCGATCCGGTCGAACGCGGAGCCCATCGTCTGCTCGATAAACTCCACGGGACTGGCAGCGTCACTGATCGAGAGAGGTGCCACCACGACGGCATCGGCGCCGATTGCAATCGCATGCTCGAGATTCGCAATCGTATCGGCAGCTGTGTGCGCGGTGATTCCGACCCAAGCCTCGACCGGTTTGCTGCGTCGTCCGCGCCGATGACATTCCTCGACAACGATCTGGGCTACGGCCTGACTGATCGCATTATCGACGCGATTCCATTCGCCGGTAGTACCGGCAGCGAAAAGGATATTGGCTCCGGCTCCCTGTTGGATGGTGTAGCGCACAACGCTGCGCTGATCGTCCTCGAGCAGTTGGCCATTGGAATCGAGAATCGTAACCAGTGGAATCGAAAGCCCACTCGGCGGAACGTAACGGGTGGTCCTTTTGCGCAGACGCGACGATGCGGCACTCAGCAGTGCAGCTGGTCGCATGCGACGTGATCGTGCAGATGATGCGGGCCTGTCTCCGACGGATTTCAAAGGATGGATAACCCTACCTCAGATTCATAGCTGTAGATGCCGTAACGATCAAAGCTGGCATTAACCACTGTTCCTTCCATCCGCAACCGATAGGTCCCGTCCGTCAGCCGTGCTCCGGGTGGTGGATTGCGGGACCATACGCCTTTTTTGCACGCCGCGATGAACCAGAGGTCTACCAGCTTATCGCCGGAATGCTGCTCGATGACGATCTCGTTGAGCCGACCTTTATCATCGAGCACCGTGGTCAGAATTACCGGCTGGAGATCCAGCGGAACGCGACGTCCTTCAAGTTTCTCGGGGGCTAACTGCTGAGCCGCCTTGAGGGTCTGCTCCACGATAAGAGTACTGAAGTTGGCATACTCCTTGGCCTTGGCGTTGAGCAACTTGGTCCCGCCGCGATAGGCCGGCTCAGTATCCTGGGTGTAGCGGGTGTTGGGCGCTTCGGCCGCGATCTTGTGACCGAGTTCTTCGTTAGTAGGGGGCTTGGTCTGCTCGCCGTTGTTCGAGGGACTCGGAGCCGGCGTCGGAGCCGTATCACTGCCCGGTACAGCAACAGTTTTTGCACTTGAGACTTGGGAGAGGTTGGAGACGACCTGGGGCTGGTTCGGCACAGAAACTTCCGGAAGGTCCGGATGCTTATCCCGCTTAGACGCTCTCGTCTCCTCATAGTCCCAGCATCCGCCCAAAGGCAGTAGTGCTGCGGCCAGCACGGTGCACAAAAGCAGCCGACTCATAAGGGCCGTTGCTCGATAGGTATCTGGCTTCATCTCAGGTCGCGAAATTTTAGCGGGTCAAAGAAGTCTGGGAAAGTTATGCACAGGATCGCGAAGGGCCGCTATTCCCAATGGCGCAGGGGCAACCCGCGATAGCGCATCCGGGGACGAATCAGCCGATTATCGGTGTATTGCTCAAGGCTGTGGGCAATCCATCCAGCGGCTCTACCCAGCGCGAACACACCGGCCGGGAGACCGCGCGGAAAACCGAGCATTCGCACGCAGACCGTGAGATAGAAGTCGAGATTCGGGCGGAGTCGCTGCCGTTTCGCTACAGCCTCTTCGATCTTAAACGCTGTTTCCAGTAGCCGCTTGCCGCGGCGTCGGGCGATTTCGGTCGCGACCTTCTTGAGCAGAACCGCTCGGGGGTCACCCTGGGGATAGATAGCGTGGCCGAAACCGGGCGGTAGCAGATGATGTTGGTTCAGAGAGGCGAGGATCGAATCGATCTTCGTCCCTTGCTCCAGTTCAGCGAACATCCCTTCGATTCGATCGCAGGCGCCGCCATGAATCGGTCCTGAGAGCGAGCACAGGCCCGCCAATACTGAAGCGTAAAGGTCAGCACCCGTGCTGGCGACGACTCGGGCCGCAAAGGTGGAGGCATTAAGTTCGTGCTCGGCGCAGGCCACCAGGATGCGTCCGATCGCGAAACGTTCCCATTCCAACGCCTCGCCGAGGCATCGATGGAGCAGGCGGCCGGCGATATCGCTGCGCGCCGCCGTAACGTGGCGGGTGCGCCCACCAACCATCGCCAGGGGCATCAGCCCCATGATCCTGGCGGCGTGATTAATCTGAGGTTCATTTGGCGCGGGACGTTCGACCGCCGCGAGCGCCGAGATTGTCATTGCGAGGCGTGCCAGCGGAGTTCCCTCGCGTCCAACCGCTTCGAGGGCTGCGGCGACTGCCGACGGCATCTCGACGTTACTGATCGCATCGAGCAGCGCTTCGATATCAGCCGAGGCGGCACGCTCACCGTGCCACAGCAGCAGGCATACTTCTTCGAACGAGGCGCGTTCGACCAGTTCTTCGATTGGATAGCCCCGGTAGGCGAGGCCACCCTCGGTAATCGAACTGACTGCGGATTCGGCAACGATTACACCCGCATGGGTGCCATTGGTCTGGGGCTGCGCGACCGTAACCCACGACGACGCGTCGGGCAGGCTCCGCGCCCGGCGACCCCGTTCGGGCATCGAGACACCACGTAGAGCCTCGATATCCGAGCGGCGATAGAGCGCCTCGCGACCGACTTTGCGCTTGTAGCTCTTGAGCCATCCACGACTGACGTAGGCGTAGAGCGTGCCAAGTTTGACCCCGAGCTGCTCCGCGGCTTCGGCCGCAGTCAGCATCTGTTGGCCTTCGGAAATCGGATGGACCGCCACGCGCTCATCTGGCCATCAGCAACATCGCACGTCAAGGGGATGATCGTTTGTTCGCGAGTCAGTGTATAGTTCGGCCCGGCGATAGGGAGGATTTAAACCGCGATGGAACTTGGCACCTTAATCTTCACCAAACCCCAACGAGTGATTCGCGACACCCAAAGAGCGGAGGAGCGCGGTTTTGCCCGGGCCTGGTTTCCCGATTCGCACATGATCTGGGGCGATGCGTACGCCTGTCTGGCGCTGGCAGCCTCAGCCACCAAGAAGATCAAGTTCGCAACCGGCATCTCGGTGGCTTCGAATAGGATTCCGCCAGTGACGGTCCACTCGATCGCGACGATCAATGAAATCGCGCCGGGGCGCGTCGCGCTCGGCTACGGGACGGGTCACACGGGGCGGCGCGTGATGGGCTTGCCGCCGGTTAAATTTGCCGATTTTCGTGACCAGCTGCGCCTTTTGCGCGATCTGCTCAAGCACGGAGAGGGCATCTTCAACACCGAGGGGCTAAGCCGGAAGATTCGCTATCTCCATCGCGAGATGCGCTTCATCAACCTCGATGATCCGATTCCTCTTCTGGTCGCCGCCAACGGTCCGCGGGCGCTCGGACTGGCCGGTGAGTTCGGTGACGGCATCATTACAAGTGGTGCGCTGACGCCGGAACGTGTCGCAGCAGTCTTTCGCCACGCGAACGCTGGAGCGGAGGCCGCGGGTCGCAAACTCGACAAACGATTGCCATGCGTCTCGTTGGCCCATCTATGCGTGCTGCGGCCGGGCGAGGTGATCGATTCGCCCCGTATCGTTAAACTGGTCGGCCCTTGGGTGATCACTTGCTTGCACGCGATCGCAGCCGGATACGCCAAGCCACGTTCACTGCCGGCCAACGCGCGACTCGTCTATGACGCATACGCCAAGCATCTTGAGACGGTCGGTACTCCTGGTGAGCGTTATCTCGATCTTCATGTCGGGCACTGCACCTATGTGCCGGAAACGGAGCGGCGTTTCGTGACGGCGGAGACCATCCGTGCGACCACGATGGTTGCGCCAGCCGATGAAATCGTGGCGCGTTTGCGCGAACTCGGTGCGGCCGGTGTCGACGAATTGGTGCTGAATCCGCCCTTCGACGGATACGAGGAATATATCGACGAAGTCTCACGCGAGGTCATCGAGAGGTTGTAGAAAACCTCAGCACCTTGCCGTGATCATTAATACACAGCCTGAGCATGCCATTGCTTGGGCTAGTTATTTCAGGCTGAATAATTCGTAGCAAAAGTTAGCGACGGTTTCGTGTCGCTGGAGGATGAGGCGGTTGCGGGGGCCGAGAATTTACTTTGCGTTTCCGCTCCGTTACAAATTACGGGTCAGCCGTGCTTTCCGCTCGGGGAAATTCGCAAAAGCTGTCGTTTAGAGTAGGCGCGCACCGGCTGTCAAAAGAGGGCAATGTCCAAGATTCGGCTCGCAATCGTCGGCGTCGGCAACTGTGCTTCATCGCTACTACAAGGCGTGGAGCATTATAAGCACGTCTCCGGAGAAGATCTCAAAAAACCGATCGGCCTGATGCACTACGATCTGGGCGGCTACCGTCCGGGCGATATCGAAGTTGCGTGCGCCTTCGATATAGACGCGCGCAAAGTTGGTCGTCCACTCGAAGAAGCTTGCTTCGCGCATCCGAACAACACGGTTTCGATTTGGCCGAATCTGCCGCAATACGGCTTGAATGTGGATATGGGCGAGATCCACGACGGTATCGCGCCGCATATGTGCGCATACCCGCCGGACCGCACTTTTATTGCTTCGAAAGACCGCCCGGTTGATATCGAAAAACGCCTGCGTGACAGCGGCGCGGAAGTGATGCTCTGTTACCTGCCGGTTGGAAGCCAGAAAGCGGTAGAGCGGTATGCACGCGCATGTCTCGAAACCGGTGTAAGCTTCCTGAACTGCATGCCGGTGTTTATCGTCTCAGACGAAAAGTGGGCGGCTGAGTTCACCGAGCGTAAGATTCCCGTTATCGGCGATGACGTTAAGTCGCAGCTTGGCTCGACGATCCTCCATCGCACGATCATGAAGCTGTTCGCCGATCGCGGCATCAAGTTGCGTCACACCTATCAGCTCAATACCGGTGGCAACACCGATTTCCTGAATATGCTGGATCGGTCGCGCCTGGGTTCGAAGCGCAAGTCCAAGACCGAAGCTGTGCAGAGCAATCTGCCCGAGCGGATGCCGGACGTAGACGTTCATATCGGCCCGTCGGATTACATCCCATGGCAGAACGACAACAAGGTCTGCTTCCTCCGTATCGAGGGGGAGGGCTTTGCGGGGATTCCAATCGAACTCGAGCTGCGGATGTCGGTACAGGATTCGCCGAACTCTGGTGGCGTGGTGATCGATGCGATTCGATGCCTTAAGCTGGCGCGCGATCGCAAGATTGGTGGACCGCTCTACTCGATCTCGGCTTACACGATGAAGCATCCGCCGCGTCAGATTCCTGACGATATCGCGCGCGATCGCGTCGAGAAATTCATCAGCGGCGAACTCGAACGCTAAGCTTTAGTTGCCTGAAAAGAAAAGGGCGTCGGCGGAAGCCGGCGCCCCTTTTATTTTAGGTGAAAAACTGCGCCTAGCGCATAATCTCGTTCAACCCGCCGGGCGTCGAGTACTTGGTTATATCCAGATATTCCTTGGGCACCTGATCGCCCGCATAAAACGGAAAATTGTTACTCGTCGGATCCATCACGAAGGAAGCGTGATTGCGCTGGATATCCCAGAACGAGTAGATGACAGAGCCCGAGGTATCGACCTTTCCGATCCCCGGGACATCGACCGTGTTGGGATAAAGGCCGACAATCTTCCACGGCTGCATCTTCGCGTCGTAGAGCTCCTCCCAGTAGGGTGCGAAGGTCGTTTTATCCACATACATGACGCGCTTGCCGTAGCAGTAACCCTTTTCCTTCGACGGCAGTTTGCTGACGCTGATAACGTACACATCGCGTAGCTGCCAATCGCCCCAGGAGGGTTTGGGCCAGCCGAGCGGCATCAGGAACGCGTCGAGCCCGTGCCCAAACGGAATCTTGTTGAGGATAAGCGCGATGACCTTCTTTTCGCCGAGATAATCGACCTTGAGTTCGGTCAGATTTGAATCGAAGCCCGAGCGGTAATCCTCCTGCGTTATATCGACCCCTTCGACCATACTGCATCGTCCGAGGGTCGAGACCGGCTGGTAGCGACGGAGTTGCGGAATGAAGGCGTAGAGGTCCTCGTTGCGCTGCAGGTCGGTGTAAGTGATTTGAAGGGACGCGGTGTAGCGCTTCTGTTCGGGCTCAGTGAGCATATACCACTGAGTGAAGAACTTGCCTTCGCCTCCGGGCAGAGTCGCGGGAACTCCCGGGTCGGTATTGAAACTGAGCTGCCGATAGACGATATCGCCCGAGGTACAGTTGGTGCTGCCTGACTGATCGAGCGTGCATCCGCCGCCGTGGATAATCACCGTCGGGTTCGGAAAGTAGCGATACCAGACGTCGGCCAGGATCTTCCATCCTTTGTGTGGCTCGCTCGGAATCGGGAAGGGATAACCTCCCTGATAGTTCGAGAGAGTCAGACCACCGTCCGGCAATTCCTCTAGCTTCACCTGGCCCGAATATTTCTCAGTTGCCTCGATAAAGGTTTTCGGCGGCGGGTTGATTCGCGTTCTTCCGACGAAGACTTCGGCCTCTGCAGGAATCTTCCAGAGGTACTTGCCCTGGAACAGCGCTTGTAAGCCGTCGGACATGAAGTTGCGATATTGTTGCCAGTTGCCGGTAGTGATCCGTGTTCCCGGGCCTAGCGTAGCGGCCGCCGGGGTGGAGTCATCGACAGGCGAAGCGAAGGTTCCGGTCGAGGAACCGCTCGATTGGGCCGATGCAGCCATCGGAGACGCTGACGTTGCCGCAAGCGCTATCAGCATACCGAGCAGAACCGCTTTTAGAGACATAGGTTACCTTTACCAGGGGCGCTAAGCGCTCTGAGGTCGCGTGCGCCGAAGTTTCACCAAGCGTCGGAGTATCGCGAATTCGCTGTCCCCGGGCAAGTTTTGCCATCGGATGGCAACGAGAATGATCTTCTTTTCCCACCATCGGCTGACTAGAATCGCAGCGAATGAGCGGGTTGAGCGAAAAGAACATAGTTGTCGGGGTGAGCGGCGGAATTGCCGCCTACAAAGCGGCCGAACTGACGCGGCTACTGGTCTCCGCAGGTGCGAAGGTCCGCGTGATCATGACGCGGAACGCCCAGGAGTTTATCACTCCGCTGGCGCTCCAGACCCTGAGCCAGAATCCGGTCGCGACCGAGACTTTCAGCCTGACGCAGGAGTCCGAGATTGGACATATCCGGCTTGCCGACACCGCCGACGCAATCGTCGTTGCGCCTGCAACGGCCAACGTTATTGCCAAAGCGGCAACCGGAATCGCTGATGATCTCCTCACGACGGTCCTGCTCGCTGCGCGATGTCCTATCGCGTTTGCGCCCGCGATGAACGTGCACATGTATGAGCATCCGACGGTAGGCGAGAACCTGGCCAAGCTGCGCGAGCGAGGCGCGACGATTATCGAACCCGGTTCGGGTGCGTTGGCCTGTGGCTACGAAGGCAAGGGCCGTCTTGCCGATCCGGCGACAATCGTCGAAGAGCTGATGCGGATGCTTTCGGCGCGCGATCTTTGCGATGAACGGATTCTGGTTACTGCCGGGCCAACGCAGGAGCCGATCGATCCGGTGCGCTTCGTTTCGAACCGATCGACGGGGAAGATGGGCTTCGCGATCGCGCGTGCAGCCTGGCGCCGCGGTGCTCAGGTACGTCTGATCGCCGGTCCGTCGGGACTGCCAACGCCGCACGGCGTCGAACGTATCGATACCGTGACGGCGGGCGAGATGCTCGGTGAGACCTCGCGAAACTTTCCGTGGTCGACTACCCTGATTATGGCGGCAGCGGTTGCCGATTTCCGTCCCCGTCATCCGGCAGCCCATAAGCTCAAAAAGGACGCAAAGGGCATGATGCTTGACATGGGGCCGATTGCTGACGAGCTGCCCCATCTCGCAGCCAAGAAAGAAGATCGAATCATGATCGGGTTTGCTGCCGAGACGGAGGAACTTGAGACCAACGCGCTCGACAAGCTCCGCCGGAAAAAGCTGGATCTAATCGTCGGCAACGATGTGTCCCGCTCCGATGCGGGCTTCGCCGTCGATACGAATATCGTCACGATGCTCGGTGCGGACGGTCATGTCGAGACGACACCCAAGCTGCTGAAGGACGAAGTCGGCGACGTTATCCTGAATCGGCTGGTGAGCATTCGGACCGCTCAACTCGCCGGCAGTACCAGCAATTCAGCGCGGCGCAAGTGATCATACTGTTCGACGCATCCGAGACATTGAGTTGTGCCAACCGAACCTAAGACACCTGACCGCGCGATACTGCTGGCGTCACTGCGCGATTACATTGAGCAGATTCGCGAGGAGGGGCTCGAGGGTCTACCGGCACAGTTGAACGCTCGGCCACCCGCTGCGCCGCCAACTCAGCCCGCACCGCGCACGACTTCTGCCGCTCAATGTCCTATGCTACCACGACCGATCGCTACTCCACCGCCCGCTGCCGCTGTCTCTTCTACCGGACTTTTCGAGAAATATCCCGGGCTCAACAAGACTGCGGATCTTTCGGCGCTGCGCGAATTTATCGGTGACTGCGCGCGATGCAAGCTTGCGCCACTACGGACGAATCTGGTTTTCGGTGTCGGCGATCCCAAGGCCCAACTGATGTTTATCGGCGAGGCGCCAGGGGCCGACGAAGATGCGCGTGGCGAGCCGTTCGTGGGAAGGGCAGGGCAGTTGCTCACCGATATCATTGAACGCGGGATGGGCCTATCGCGCTCGCAGGTCTACATCTGCAACGTCATCAAATGCCGCCCGCCCGATAATCGAAATCCCGAACCAGACGAGGTCGCTACGTGCGAGCCGTTTCTCTTCCGTCAGATTGCGCTGGTTAAGCCAAGAGTGATCGTTGGATTGGGTACCTTTGCCGTGCAGGCGGTGCTCAAGGTTAAGACTCCGATTAGCAAGCTGCGTGGCACCTGGCAGGAGGTTCAGGGCGTAGCGATGATGCCGACGTTTCATCCGGCATACCTCCTGCGGAATCCGGCGGACAAGCGCCTCGTTTGGGCGGATATTCAGCAGGTGATGGCAAAGCTCGGTTTGGAGGTTCCGAATCGCAAACCAGGGCGCTAGGATGAGTTACGCGATCCGCTTCGCGCACACGTGAAACGAATCTTAATCCCGCTGCTCCTCGTTGTCGCTCTCATTATCGGAGCACGTGTGATCGTTGCGGCGGAGGCGATGCCAACTCCCGGTACAAACTTCTCGGATTCGGCAAGACCCGCAATCGACTTCATCGAAATTGACGGGGCGATCAATCCCGCCTCGGCCGACTTTATTCTCGACGCACTCAAGCGCGCGCGGGGCGACGGGGCGGCCGCACTCGTCATCGAACTCGACACTCCGGGCGGGTTGCTCGCGTCGGCTCGCCAAATCGTGAAAGCGCTGCTGAATGCCTCAGTCCCAGTAATCGTGTACGTAGCGCCAAGCGGCGCCAGCGCTGCGTCGGCTGGCACCTTTATCACCGAAGCGGCACACCTCGCGGCGATGGCTCCCGGCACGACGATCGGCGCGGCTCATCCGGTGGAAATGGGTGGTCAGGATGTGCCCGGTGCGATGGGCGAGAAGCTCGAGAACTTCACCGCATCATTTGCGAAAACGATCGCGAGAGAGCGCGGTCGCAACGAAGCATGGATCGAAGATGCGGTGCGTAAGAGTAGTGCGATCGGTGAAGCCGAAGCCCTGAAACTGCACGTTATAGATATTGTTGCGCCGGATTTGAACAGCCTCCTGAGTCAGGCGTCGGGCCGCACGATCAAATTATCGGATGGGACTGTCGTAAAGCTCGAACTTGCGAATGCGATGGTCCGACGCGGCGAAATGAGGCTCGGTGAACGCCTCCTGAACCATCTGGCGGATCCGAATCTGATGTATCTCCTGATGATTGCGGGTCTGGCCGGGCTCTACTTCGAGTTCGCTCATCCGGGAGTTTTTCTGCCGGGCGTGGTTGGCGCGATCTGCCTGTTACTTGCGCTGGCGTCCTTTCAGGTGATTCCGATCAATCTCGCGGGCCTGATGCTGATTATTCTCGGCACAGTTCTGCTCGCGTCCGAACTGTTCGTGACCAGTTACGGTGTGCTCGGGATGGGCGGCATCATAGCCTTTGTCATCGGCTCGTTTTTGCTGGTGGATCGTTCCGAGACCGATCTTGGTATCGACCGGGGCATCATTCTCGGAGCGGCGGTCGCGATGAGCGCGTTGATTCTGGGCGTTGGCTACGTCGCCCTTCGGGAGCGGCGCAGTCGCGCGAAGACCGGTCGGGAAGGTCTGATCGGTGAAGTCGGTGTCGTGCGTGATGCGATCGCGCCCGGCGTTCCGGGTCGTCTTTTCGTGCACGGCGAAATCTGGCGCGCGTCTTCATCGGCGATGATCGCGGTCGGCGCGCAAGCGCGAATTAATGCGGTACAGGGTCTCGAATTACAGGTCAGTCCAATCGAAACTTCCGGCGGCTGAGCCTCGACGAGGAGAAGAGCATGGGAACCGGGTTGGGTATCGTCATATTGTTAGGAATTATCTTCGTGCTCAGCGGCCTGAAGGTGCTGAACGAGTACGAGCGCGCGGTCGTCTTTCGCTTGGGCCGCCTGATGAACTATCGCGGACCCGGGGTTATCTTCATCATCCCGATTCTCGAGCGGCAGATTCGTGTCGACCTGCGTACGGTGACGCTCGAGATTCCCGCCCAGGACGTCATCACCAAGGACAACGTCACGGTTAAGGTAAGCGCGGTGCTCTATTTCCGTGTGCTCGATCCGTCGCGGGCCGTGACGGAGGTGCGCGACTATCTTTTCGCAACTTTGCAATTGGCGCAGACCACCCTGCGTTCGGTCGGTGGCCAGACCGACCTCGATGATCTGTTGAGTCAGCGCGACAAGCTCAATTCGAAGATTCAGGAGATCATCGATTCGCAGACCGAGCCATGGGGCATCAAGGTGATGCTCGTCGAACTCAAAAATATCGACCTGCCGCAGGATATGCAGCGTGCAATCGCGGCTCAGGCCGAAGCCGAGCGCGAGCGGCGAGCCAAGGTGATCGCGGCTGAGGGTGAGTATCAGGCGGCGCAGCGTCTGGCGGAAGCGGCCGAAATTATGGGTCATAATCCGATCACGCTGCAACTGCGCTATCTGCAGACGCTCGCCGAAATCGCTACGGAGAACAGTTCCACGACGATCTTCCCGCTGCCGATCGATCTGCTCGAACCCTTTCGCAAACTCGCTGCAGGCGTATCTCCCACAAAATCAGACGATACCAAAGGGTAAGACTCCTACCGCTAGCGTCGAGCTGTACTTGACTTGACCGGCTTCGCCAGACAGACCTAACCGGATGGCTGTTTCTGCAAAGCAAGAGGCGCCCATTCGCGCCATCGAGAAAACTACTCCCAACACGACGTCTGGAGCTAAGCTGCCCAGCATCACGATGCCGATTCCGGGCCCCAAATCGCGCGAGATTTTCGATCGCGAACAGAGCTTTATTGCACCGGGTCGCCAACGTATCTCGCTGCTCGCCGGTGTCGCCTTCGATCATGGTGAAGGCTCTACGCTCACCGACGCCGACGGCAACGTCTATCTGGATTTCTTCGCGGGCGTGGCGGTTGCGAGCCTTGGCCATGCTCATCCCGTTATGAGCGCGGCGATAGCCAGGCAGGCAGCCCGTCTCTCCGTCGGGACTTTTGCTACGGCCGAGCGCGCCGAGTGTTTTCAGTTGCTCGCTGAGGCAGCCCCTGCGGGCCTCCGTCGGGCGCATCTCTACAGCGGCGGTGCCGAAGCGGTTGAGGCGGCTCTTCGCCTCGCGCGATCCGTGACCAAGAAGCACGAAGTCGTAAGCTTCTGGGGTGGCTTCCACGGCAAGACCGGGGGCGTGCTGGGCCTGATTGGCGACGAATCCAAGCAAGGCTACGGACCGCTGCAGGGTGGGCAATACACCGTTCCGTATGCAGATTGCTATCGATGCCCGTTCAAGCTGAAGCATCCATCGTGCGGACTCGCCTGTGTCGATTTCGCGCGGCAACAGATCAAGAACGCTTCCGCCGGTGCGATCGCCGCGGTGATCGCCGAACCGATGCAAGGTACCAACGGCAACGTGATTCCGCCCGACGATTGGCTGCCTGCGATCAAGTCAGTCGCGCGCGATAACGGCGCGATGCTGATCGCGGACGAGATGATCACTGGCTTTGGCCGCACCGGGAAGATGTGGGGTGTTCAGCACAGCGGCGTCGAACCCGATATCGTTACGGTGGGAAAAGGGATGGGCTGTGGCTTTCCCGTCTCCGGCGTGTTGATGGGCGACGAGATCAGCAGAGCCGAACCCTTTGCAAAACCGAGCGCATCGTCTTCGAGCTACGGCGGGAATCCGCTGGCGGCGGTCGCAGTCTCGGAAACGCTCAAAGCGATTAAGCGTGAAAGTCTGGTGGATAACTCGCGTGAGGTTGGAGCCTTTTTGCTCGGCAAGCTCACGGCGCTAAAGGAGAAATATCCCTTTATAGGCGATGTGCGCGGGCGCGGGTTGATGATCGGTATCGATATGGTACGCGATCAGATGACGAAACAACCGCTGAATCGCAACGTAATGGAGCTTATCTTTAAGGAATCACTCAAGCGTGGTCTCCTGATGATGGGTTATTTTCCGCGCATCCGAATCAATCCGCCGTTAGTAATTAGCCGCGAACAAGCCGAGGTTGGCGCTACGATTCTCGACGAGGTTTTCGCCTACGTCGAGCGCGAGGTCGACTGGCGCGCCGACGGATAAGCGATGGCCGAGGACGCTGGCAACCTGGCAATCTTTTGTGATCTGGTCGGGACGCTGGTCGCGATGGATGAAACGCGTCAGCTTCCCGTCGACGCGGCCGGCAACGTCACTATCAAGCTGCTCCCCGGTGTGAGGGAAAAGCTGGTACCGATGAATAATCGGCTGATCTTCGTGGTGTCGAATCAGGCCGGGATCAAGCGAGGGCGCTATAAGGCCGAGAAGATAGAGGCGGCGATGGCGGAGCTCGATAGGCAACTCGAAGGTATTCTTACTGCGTGGCAGATATGTCCCCATGACGATGCCGACGGATGCGAATGCCGCAAGCCCAAAGGCGGGATGATCAGGGATCTCGCGTGGGCTCATGGCGTTGATCTCGCCGGTTCGACGATGGTGGGCGATCAGGAGATAGATGCGGCTGCGGCGAGCGCTGCGGGGGTGGGGGAGTTTATTTACGCCAAGGATTTCTTCGGCGCTTGATTAAACCGACCAAAGCCAACGTGCTTAAACTGCGGCTGCATCAATTCGCACCGCTTGCCGATCAAGAATCCGCGTCGCCCTTTTGCGTCAAAGTTCAGTACGCCCTTCGCTACAAGCAACTGCCCTTTACCGTCGCTAACGTCAAAACGCCCGGTGAATTGCGGCAACTCAATCCGCGCCGAAAGCTCCCGGTGCTCGATTACGACGGGGTTATGATCGCCGATTCGACCGAGATCATTCGCCATCTCGAAGCGAGCCATCCGGAGCCGCGTCTTTATCCCCTGGACGTCAAGAGCCGTAACCACGCCCTGATGATCGAAGACTGGGCCGACGAGTCTCTCTACTGGCATGTGGTGTATGAGCGCTGGATGGTCCGCGAGCAGTTCGGCCAGATCGCGGCAGAACTTTTTGCCGCGCTGCCGGCCCCGATTCGACCGGCGCTTCAGGCAATGATCCGTCGGCAGGTTGAGCGTAATCTGCGTGCGCAGGGCCTCGGGCGACTCACGGTACATGAGCATCGCGAGAAGCTTCGCCAGGCGCTCGATTGGCTCAATAGCATCCTCAACGGGCGCTTCCTCTGCGGAGCAGACCTTTCTGTCGCTGACCTCGCGGTGGCCGCGCAGATAGCTGCGCTCACGATTCCACAGACGCCGGCCGTGGCTGCTGAGGTGCGGATGCGACCAAATCTCAGCGGCTGGCTCGATGGTGTTCGTGCGGCCGTGCTCTAATCCCAATCTGAGTCGCAGGCTCGACGTGTTCGATAAGTATTCACCAGAGCGCTTAGGAAGAGCGGAAGATGCGCCGATGCCGCGCTAGACAGCGATAGATTCGCTCGGACGCGGCGGAAACTCTATCTGCCGAAGACGGGATTCTTTCCGAGCAGTGCAGCGCCGTGGCGCGTGAGCAAACCGTCTGAGACCCCGATATGTTGCGTTAGCGTATGGATATCGCGCAGATGCCGCTGGAGCGGTGACGCTTCATACACTGCGGTTCCCCCGGCGGCGCTGTAGCAGAAGTCAACGACGCTCGCCGCAGTCGTGGCGGCCCACACTGCAGTCGCGCTCGGCTCCGCGATCTGTTCAGGTGAGAGCTCTCGTCCCGAACACAGGGACGACCAGAATGACTCCGCGCAGGATTGCAGCACGCTCCGTGCGGCCCGCAGGCTACTGTCGGCTCGTCCCATGTCGTGTTGAAAGACCGGGCTGTCGATCATCGCATCAAGCGCGAAAAGCCTGCGCTTGAGAGTCTTGGCCAAGGCGATCGTATCGTCCAACGCATGCCGCGCTATCCCGATCGCAACCGACGCGATATGCAGACCAAATTGAGGGAGCAGCTGCTGGTAAAGAGGGCCGGTAATCGAGGTTTGCCCAAAGAGCGGATCGATAAGGTCGTCAGATTGAACCGACAGCCTCTCGACGACGAAATCGTTGCTTCCCGTCCCGCGCAAACCAAGGACCCGCCATGTATCTACCACTTGCGCCTGATCTCTTCGGACGACAGCCAAACGCGTTTCCGGTAGGCCGGAGGCCGAGTTCATGCGGGGCGCCCCGCTCACCGAAATGACGCAGTGTCCCAACAGCCATTCCGCGTGGAGACATCCGCTGGCGAAAGGCCATCGCCCGCTCACTTCGAAGCCGTTTTCGACGGCCTTGGCCTCGCCGCCCAAAGTGAACGAACCGGCGCTGATTACATCTGGAGTGTGAGCGAAAACGGTGTCGAAGCGATGCCGCGGAAGAAACGTCAGCAGCATCGTTCCTTCGACCGCGATCATCACGATCCACCCTGTGGAACCGTCAGCGCGGCCCAAGGCTTCCAGAATTGGCAGACTTGATGGCAGATCAAGTTCGAGACCGCCGTGGCTGCGCGGGGCGAACATGCGAAAGAAGCCCGCTGCCTTGATTTGATCGAGCAAATCACGAGATACCTCGCGCGCCGTCTCCGTTTCTTCGGCGCGCGAGGTAATTCTTGGCGCAAGCTCGAGGGCAGCTTGCAGAAGCGATGCCGCTACTCCAGCCATCAAATCGCCGTCGACCTGCAGAAGGGTTTTAGGCCCTACCGTAGACCGGCACAACGACGCCTGAGGTGACCTGATTCTGCTCCGAACTCAGGAACGCGAGCGTCTTGGCGATATCCGCCGGCTTCACCCAGTTCTCGTGCTTCGCCTTGGGCATCGCCTTGCGATTCGCATCCGTATCGATAGTGCTTGGCGCGATCGCATTGACCAGCACATTATCGTTGAGGACTTCTTCAGCGAGTGACGCCGTGAAGGTTTTGATGGCGCCCTTCGCGATCGCATACGCCGCGAATTCACCCGCTCCGGTGAGCCCGGTTCGCGAGCTGACGGAGACGACACGTCCGTACTTGTTCTTCTGCATGATCGGCACAACCGCGCGGCAGCAGAGGAAAGTGGGCTTGAGATTGAGATCGAACATCGTCTGCCATTCGGACAGCGTGGTCTCGGCGACTGTTTTGAAGCCCCAGAAGCCACCCACCAGGTTGATCAGGATATCTACTCGGCCGAAGCGCTTTTCGACATCGCCGGCGAATTTCCCGACCTCTTCTTCGCTGCCCAGATCGACTTTACTGAGCATGATGTTGGCTTCGGGGAAACGCCCGGCCATCTGCTGATTGAAAAGTGGGACCTCAGCTTCGACGATCCACGGTACGG
>Ga0335069_10000586_pt1 | contig 61022 bp, 49 predicted proteins | sample Lox_Sample_11_FD_206714 | JGI IMG/M metagenome (GOLD analysis project Ga0335069, IMG submission 206714) | Soil microbial communities from Loxahatchee National Wildlife Refuge, Florida, United States - Lox_Sample_1.1 | ecosystem: Environmental > Terrestrial > Soil > Wetlands | place: USA... | reverse complement strand
GAAACCGCTGAGCAGAAACGTAGCGAACAAGGCACGTTCCGCATCGGAGCACGCTGCAAAGAAGCGGGCAAGCTCTTCGTGGCGGTAGACCTTCACCAGAGGGGTGATGCGCTCGGGTAACGGTAGTTCGCGCGTGATCCCGCTCCTTCCGTGGCGCTTGAGGAATTGCGCGATGATCACGGCATTGTGCAGGATTGTGTTGGATCCCAGGCTGTGATCTTTCTTGAGGCTCACGACGAAACCCGTCAGATCGTCGGCGGAGATGGCGTCTATTGAATCGCGGTCGCGGAAGTAATCCAGGAACCGCTCAAGCACAGCCTCGTACTTCCGATGAGTATTGGGTTTTTTTAGCGCTTCGATCTGTTCCAGGTACTTGTTGACGGCCACGTGCAGCGCAGGTTTCTTCCCGGTCTCACCGGCTGTTTCAAACCCGGGGACACCCAGCTTCCGGCCCTCCAGTTCATGGCGCTTGCGGCGTTGCGCTTCGAGCGCCTGAGCCGCGGTGACGCCGGCCGACTCGCGACGCCGTTTTCCACCGGCCCGCCACTCTATAAGGTATAGACCTTCGGGCAGCGCATTCCAGTCGTAGTTGCCTTTAGCGTTGCGGGGAATGGAATGCAGCTTCCAATCGCCGTTGACTTTGATCTTCTTAACGATGCTGACGTGAGACACCGAATCCACCTCGTCTGGCTGATTATGGGGAGCCACTGAGGTGAACTACAAAAGTCTCTACCCGCGATTGGTTGGGGCTTCGGACGGCGTTTGCTTGAGATCACAGATCCACCTCGTTGGCCCGGTTACGAGCGGCCACCTCGGTGGACACCAAATGCTCTAAGTTATTGGGAAATAAGGAATTGTGCCGGAAGCTGGCATTCTACCACTGAATTACTCCCGCGTTCCTCTGTTTTCCGCTACTTAACTGTCCGGTAAGGATTTAGCCGGTTTCGCGGCCAGTCTATACCGTCCCTGCAATCCATCCAGAACCATGGGGTCTGATCGCAAAATGGACAGTAAAACGGACAGTAAACCTGAACCGAAACCGGGCGCTCCAGGACCGCCCTCCGCTGCTGCCCGCTGCCACTTCACGACAAGATCAACATATCACAACACGACGCCAACCGGCACCCCCATGCCGTTCGTAGCCCTCCCATTGCTGAAGTTGAGCATTTCGCGACGTCCAGTGCTATGGTGGCACGAGGCCGCTCAAGTGCAGAGTGCCGACCGCCTGGTCCCGAAGGCAGCCAGCTCCCCTTAACTCCCTGATTATAGAGGAAGTATTTCTGCAATATAATTACTTTAAGCACCAAAAGTACGCCAGTGGGTGGGCACCTGGGTGGGCAGTTTGAACCAAAGCCGCATTTCGGAAAACCCTCTTCCCGGTCCGATGTTCCTTCCTGGCGCCCGCTAGGGCCATGCAAGTGTGTGATAGTGGGAGGTCTTGGAGGGGTACATTTGAACGCTCATCAGGAAGTCCGTGCCTTCATGACGGATCCCGTGCTTCAGCAGCGATTGGCGAAGTATCTGGTCCTAGAGTGCTTCCGCAATTCCACCCTTGAGGATTTTCACGCGGGCATCTCCCCATCGTCGGCTTCCGGTGATTATTCTGACGTAACGGTCATCAGTCCATATGGTGCCGTTCCATGGCCGAAAGTGTCGCGATTGAACGACGACGAAATGAAGCGGCTGATGATCGACGTCGTCGATCGAACGTACGGCTTCATCCACACGCTCTTCGACGAGAACACCGGCGGCGAACTCCTGCTCCGTCTGGCGCATCGCGATCCCCTGCCACAGTGGAAAGAGCCCAGGCTCCTGGCCGGCGACGCATCAAAACCGGGCACGGACTGACAACGAGCGAGCACGGTTGGGAGACCCTGCCGTGCTATTGAGCCGTCTTTTGAGGTGAGCATCAGGAATGCGCCTTGAGCGCTGCCACCTCACCTGTCCCGAGATGGCAAGGTGGATGCTGGAAACCCCTCAACGTGTCAGACGGGGCCGGGGTGTGACGTCAATGTCCGCTGATTTAATGCCGTGGCACCGGAGGATGCTCACAAGAGGCCCGCTGGCCCCCTACGGCTACCACAATGCTGACACCGGCCGACTCCAGCTACACTGGACTCGTCAGCCAAGATGATTGCATACCACCTTGAGGCATCTTATCGCGAAGTGGGATTCACACCAATCGACCTCCAGTTCTGGGAGCGCGACCGCATTGCCGAGACAGCGCGCGACATCGTGGCGGGACGTGGCCAACGTGAGCGTCGGCTGGATTTTTCATCAATTCACTTCCGGGAGCTGCGAGATGCCGTTGACCGCGCGGCCGAGCAGGTCGCGGTACGCCCAGACTGGGATCTGGAATATTATTGGAATGCCAGACGCGGAATTTTGACGTACTATTCGCCACTCTTTCTTGGTGTTGACAATAAATCCTACCTCAAATCAGCGTCCCTTGAATGTATCGGTGAAGGTCTGTCCCTCTATCTGCTGGAAGACCGCTTCAAACATCCAGATCTATTCGCGCTTGACTTGTTTTGCCGGCCCCTTGGCTCTAGCCCGGACTTGATGATGTCATATCGATTGGATCCCTCACGGTTGGCCCTGGTCGAAGCCAAAGCAACTGAAGATGTCAATCTAAAGGCCGCCCTGGTACGGGCAGTCAAACAATTGATCCCCATCTTTCAAGGTTGGCAAAACCATCGGGACCTGACGAAAACTGACGGCTTTGCTGTCGCCACCTCAATCTCCACACCGGGAGTTTTCAAGGTCTCTGTTTTGAAGATGGTGTTCGTTCCATGAGAAAGCACGCACTTTTGGCACTTTGGGCTGGCGATTTCGAGAGGGCGCGGGCCGAATATGACACGCTGTCAACACAGGCGCTTGATAAGGGAGATCCTGTCGAGGCCCGGTTGCTGTACGTGCCGGAACTGCTGTGCGAACTTTCGCTTTCGATTGAAAGGGGAGAGAGAGATCTTCCGCGGCGCGTCACCGAACTGACGAAAGAAAAAGAGACTCGGGCACGGGATCTCCATCAGACAACGACTCCTCAGGATGCTGCAACCAGAGAACGCCTGCAGGCGGCCTTGCGCGCTGGCGCAACAACCACGAAGCGCGCCCTGAAACGGCTGCGTCTACTCCGCTCCGTAAAACCTGAAGACACGTCCAGACAGGTGCGGCTCGAGTCTGAAGGTAGATTCGTCAGTGTCTTCAGCCATCCCGCAGGTGTCGAGGCAAGGTCGTACTATCGCGGTGACCTGACTGTGAATCTTGAGGCGACCGGTGACAGGCTGAATCAGCGTGGCCACATAGTGAGGAGTAGAACTGACCGTATGCTTGAAGTTGAAGTTCTGCGCGAGGTGATGGAAGTATTCATTGACGGACGCATACGGTGCATTTCAGAATCCCAGGACCCTGACGGCATCGGGCACCTGGTGCAGGAAATCGGCACGTGTATCGTAGTCGTTTAGGGGGATAACCCTATCGCTCGGCCAGCAATTTGGTCCGCGTAGGGTGGGGTTAGACGCGAGGACGCAACCAAAGCGTAGGGGGACGGCTCGAGACCTGAACAAGAGAGCCTGTTGCCCCGAACAAGGGCACAAGGACGTCGGCGTCCCGGGTCGCCTCCACCCGATCCCTCGCGTTGTCGGCGACACCAAACTACGAAACAACGCCGGCGGCGGTCGCCTGCCACCTCCGCATACCGTCCCGGCGAAGCGGACGAATGTTAAGATTGAGGCCGTGGAATTACCCCAGGCACCCTCGGAGTTTGATGGCACTCTCGATGAACTTTACGAGAAGTACATGCTCCCTGTGATGCCATCCGTTGATGCTGTGGAGCACATTCACCAACATCTACTGCGGATCGCTGAATCCGGGATTTCAACTCTGTCTATCAGGTACGAGCGAAAAGAAGACATGGGCAAGGTTCGGCCAGTCAACGACGGCACGACGATCCGCTGGACGGACAATGCGCCCGCGTGGGGGGTACACCGCGCTGCTTTCGAAAACAAACGGTGGAGCACTGCGGACTTTGACGCATTTATCCAGTCGTTGCCGGTGCGCATGTTTGAGGCGCCTCGTCCATCCGTCCGCGACGCGGGCTACTACGTTGCGCACCTATTGGGCGTCAAGAACAGCCCCGCGAGCGCCGTAGACCTGTCTCCAGACGATCGACTGGTGCGATTTATGAGAAATGTTCATCCCATGAACCATTTCTACGTTCCAAATCGGACCAAAGGGACAGGGCACCGATACGGCGAAGATCCAACAGTGATCGCATTCATCGCCGCCGAATACGAGAAGCGGTTCGGAGGGTTGTGGCGGCAGTTCATCCGCATGACGGCGGGCGAGAGGCTACGAGCCATGACCGGTGTAGGGAGCATGCGCGTAAGCTTTCATACGGGCAATGAAGGTCAGGCTAGAGTCGAGCATGGCGTTAAGGCGACTTCAGCCGATAGCGACTATTCATTGACCACAGGCAAACTATGCACTCCAATTGTACAGACGGATTTGATCCCACCGTTCCGTAGCTGGTGCGGCGACGATGAGAAAGGACACAACAGACACAACGGAACCGTCCGGCTTAGTGAATCACCTCTCCAAATCATCGTGCGGTGGCGCCGCTCGCTGGAGTCATCCACCAAGCTGGTTGGATGCTACCGGCTCGACCTCGATGCCCTTCTCGCGGAAGGCTACATCCGAAGCGATAAAACCCCGGGCGAGGTCCGGTTGCAGTTCGTGCACGAGGGAGGCAGCATCTACATCCAACACCTCCCGGCGCGGCGCTTGCGGGTCGGGTGCTTCCTGTAGTAACCCACGCCTCCTTCGGCGTCCGCGCCGGACTGGGATTCATCGTTCGCCGACATCACCTCTGCTGTCGCACGGCGGCCTTGCCGCTATGGCGCGGTCTCGCTGTCCTGCGGGAGCGACAGCGCCATGAAAGCCGCCACGGACGGGCCTCTTGCCGGACACGCTGCAGATGCCAACCATGACGTCGGGACGGGCGACGTCACACCATGAAGTCAGGACGGGACTTGGCATAAGGCCGGATATCGAGTGGCGCACCGCGCGCTATGGTATGGACAGCGATAGTTGTATGTCTTACGACTCGGAACTGGATTGCGCCGTGCGGGCTGCCGATGCCGCTGGTGCGATTTTGCGCGAGGCTTTTCACGATTCGCGCGTGTCAGGTGACTTTGCAGACCACAGCGCCGAACAGCATATCCTGGAGATCCTGAGTGCAGGTTTCCCCTCGTATGGCTACCGCGGCGAGGAACTTGGGCTCGTCAGGCGTCCCGCCGATCCCGCTGGGCACCTTTGGCTCGTCGATCCGGATGACGGGACAGCCGCATTTGAGAAGGGCTTCCGTGGGGCTGCCGTGTCCATCGCCATCCTTCGCGATGGTCGTCCCGTTCTCGGTGTCGTGTATGCTTACGCCTCCCCGGATGATGGGGGAGATTTGTTCACGTGGGCGGAAGGCACTGGCGACCTAAAAAGGAATGGCAAATGCTTTCCGCCGGCGGGAGACGAAACGGTAGCGGCGGAGCGGATTGTGTTGTTGTCCCATCATGCGGATCAAAACTCATCCGCAAATGCCACTCTCGTAGGGCAGATGCGATTTCGTGCTGTGCCGAGCATAGCCTATCGCTTGGCACTGGTAGCAGCAGGGGAAGCCCAAGCGGCCGTCTCAATCAATGGTCCGGTCGGCTGGGACTATGCCGGCGGCCACGCTCTCTTGTTGGGGGCCGGCTTGGACCTTTTCGATGCTGCAGGCGCTCCAGTCAAATACGATCGTCTGGGACAGAGTAGTTGCGGTGGACGTTGCTTTGGGGGACTTCCGGCGATTTCGGCGGACTTGGCAGCGCACGACTGGGACCCGGTCTTGGTGCGGAAGCAAGCGTCGAAGGAGACGTACTCGCTTTGCTGGCCCGTGCGAGGCTCGTCCGTTCGGGATGCTGGGATGCTCTCCCGTGCTCATGGATGCATCCTCGGGCAACTGTCAGGCGATTCCCTCGGTTCTCTCGTTGAGTTTCGGTCGGCGGCTGATATAGGTCGTGAGCATCCTGGTGGCGTTCGCTTGCTACGTGATGGCGGGACATGGAACACTCTGGCCGGTCAGCCTACGGATGACTCCGAAATGGCGCTGATTCTGGCGCGATCGATCGTTCAGGAGGGTGGCTACACGCCTGCTGCCGCCGCACGCGCTTACGCTTGGTGGTACGGGTCCCACCCATTCGATATTGGCGGCACGACACGGACGGCACTCTCCCCCGCGGCTGCTGCGCTAAGAATGGGACAGCAACCGGCGGAAGAAGCGCGAAAACACGCCAACGGTGAAAGCCAGGCCAACGGAGCACTGATGCGAGTCAGCCCTCTTGGAATCTTCGCTGCAGGCGCCGAGAGAAGCGCCGCCATACGGTGGGCAAAGGAAGATGCTGCTCTGACCCATCCAAATCCGGTCTGCCAGGATGCTAACGCCGTATTCGCGTCGGCGGTGGCTTTTGCGATCCAGACCGGGGAAAGCCCACAGGCGGTCTACTCTTACGCTTTGAATGCGGCGCGCGAGATGCCGCCGGCTACCACCGTGATAAACGTCCTGGAAGCGGCCACCAACAGCCGACCTGCGGACTACACGCGCAACATGGGCTGGGTCCTGGTCGCGCTCCAGAACGCTTTCTGGCAATTGCTTCACGCGGCCGGCTTCGAAGAGGGAGTCACAGGCAGCGTGCAACTCGGCGGCGACACGGATACGAACGGTGCGATCGCCGGAGCATTGCTCGGTGCTGTTCACGGGCGAGCGGCTGTCCCTCAGCAGTGGATGAGCAGGGTTCTAAGTTGTCGGCCTTTGGTGGGCATTCCAGGCGTTGCTCGTCCACGCCCGGCTGCGTTTTGGCCGGTGGACGCATTATGGCTCGCGGAGCGTTTGCTGTTCCTGGGGCAGGCCGCATGAGCTGGATGGAACGGCTTTGGGAGATTGAAAGGCTCCTGCGAGCGCGCCGCGCCGTCCCGCTGACGACCATCATTGAGGAAACGCAGGCTTCTCGCGCCACTATCGTCCGCGCTTGAAATGCCGGTTGCAGGCGCCAATCCGAGACGAATGCCACGATTTCAAAAAGCGATGGGCTTGATAACCGCCAGAGCGGTTTTGACCAACCGTCTGAGGTCCCTCATGGCCGTGGCGATTTGCCGTGCGTCTTCTCCTGAGAGAGCAGCCGCCGAGAGTTTCGCCCCTTTCAGCGAATCTAGCTCAGTTGAAAGCCTACCGACGTCGCTGACCGTGAGATGATCTCCGCAGTGGGTCCCGCTATAAAGCACTTTACCCAGCAACACAGGGCATGCATGGCCCCGCTTCGTCGCCACGGCCGAGAGGATATCGCGAAGATGCGGAACAAACGTCATGCTGCCGACGCTGCAACTGGCAAGCATCATGCCTTCGTGTTTGCACGGGGGCAGGTCCATCCACTTATCATGCTCATCAACCTTGGCCGGGTCTTTCGATCGAATTTCGGGAGAGCCGTTGCTGGCAATGTAGAGCAAGCGAGGATAAGGATGAGGGACCAGCAGGCAGCCCTTTTCAACGCAACCGCAGAAGACCACTGCGTCCAGTCCCATGACGACTCCTAAATACTGCGCTCTGTGCCGAGGACGAACTCGGATTGTATCAGCCCGCGTGCGCAGGTGTTGTCACTACCGCCCTTACAAACTGCTGTCCTTCCGCGGGTTCCCTTAGGTATCGCCAGTCCGCTAGCCGTAACGCACAGCCACGTTGCAGGCTCGCTCCGTGAGCCACCCTGCACCACACAATCATAATTGAGGTCCAACATGAACTCTGTTGAGATGAAATCCGTGGCCAAGGAGCTGCAATCGATTACGGTAGGCGACCCGACCCACTTCGGCGGCCTTACGATATTTCCCCTATTCAGAAATGGCTCTGCGCCGGCGGAGCCCGGTTATACCCTGCTTGAGGAAGCCATCGCGCGCGGCACAGCACTTATTACGGAACTGGGCGCTGGCGGCTCGGTGCCGGAGTTGCGGTTTGAAAACCTCGGGGAGACGCCGGTGCTCTTGCTCGACGGCGAGGAACTGGTCGGCGCCAAGCAGAATCGCGCTCTGAATCTGACGATCCTGGCGCCTGCAAAACAGGTAATCGTTATACCGGTATCCTGCGTGGAGGCTGGTCGCTGGCACGCAGAATCTGACGCCTTCCAGCCGACGGAACACGTCATGTACTCACGTGCTCGGGCGGCCAAAGGGGCTCAGGTGTCACTCTCGATGGCTACCAGCGACAGTCGCCGGTCGGACCAATCGGCCATCTGGGATGAGATCGCATCGAAGTCCGAGCGTCTAGCCGCCGCTTCGCCGACGCAAGCGATGAATGCGATGTACGATTCCAAGGCCGTCCCACTCGATGCCTACCAGGGTGCTTTTGCCTGGGCCGAACACCAAGCCGGCGTTGTGTTTGCGTTCGGCTCGGCAACGATGGGATTGGACTTGATGGACCACCCGTACACTATGCGGACCATGCTTCCGAAACTCGTGCGAAGCTATGCTTTGGATGCCGTCGAGGCGCCCCACGCGCCTGCGGCGGTGACCAGCGGAGCGGCAGAGTTTCTGGACCGCGTCGGTAAATCGGAGCCTCTGATCCGACCGGCGGTTGGCATGGGGGAAGATGTCCGGCTGACGGGAGAAGGTGTTTCAGGTGCTGCTCTCTGGGGCGAACAGCGATATATTCACCTCTGCGCGTTTACTACGAATGGAACCGGCGGCCCCAGCGGGTTCCGTACCTCCATTAGCCGTCCGGCTCGCAGACGGGCGCGGTAAACCGACAACGTTAGCTCATGTCGTCTTCAATCGACACGGGTTCTGCGCTGGCAGCAATAGCGTCATGGCATCGACATTCCGTGTGCGCGGGCTTAAGATGATGAGGTCTGCTTACTCGGACTTGCCCATGAGCCAGATGGAGCGGATCTACAAGCTCGATCGCCTGTTCCGGCGGAAGAAGCCGCCGGGTAAACGGGAGATCCTCGAAGTGTTCGAGATCTCGCCGGCGCAGTTCAAGCGCGACTTGGACTACATGCGGAATCGGCTGGGCGCCCCGGTTACCTTCGACATGGAGGCCGGCGGGTATAAGTACACGGCCGAAGAGTTCAACCTGCCTGGGCTCTGGTTCACGGAACGTGAAGTCTACTCGTTGCTCCTGATGTACTCACTGCTCGATCAATTGCAGCCCGATTTCGTACGCGAACAACTCGGACCTTTTAAGGACAAATTGCGTGCACTGCTGGGCAAGTCCGGACGCGGCACCCAGAGCATTTTGGAACGGATGCAGGTCAGTGCAGCGCCGCAGCGCCCGATCGATCCCGAGCACTTTCAGGCGATCTCCGACGCTACGCTACGTCGCAAGAAGCTGCGGATGCGCTACTTCTCGCGATCGCGCGGGGCTGAAAGCGATCGCGTGGTGTCGCCGGAGCGGTTAATTTACTATCGCGGAAACTGGTACCTGGATGCCTGGTGCCACGAGAAGGAGGCCATGCGCCGGTTTGCGATAGACGCTGTGCGCCTAGCCTCAGTCCTGGAGGAGCCGGCCATGGAGGTGGCGGCGTCCGGGCAGCAGGGGTATGGGATCTTCTCCGGACCCGTCGAGAATACCGCCGTGCTCCTCTTCGATGCCGTTGCCGCAAGGTGGGTCGCTGAGGAAGAGTGGCACCCGCTGCAGCGCGCTTCCGTGCTGCCGGATGGTGGCCTGCAACTGGAAGTCCCGTACAGCAATCCCCAGGAAATTCTCATGGACCTTCTGAGGCACGGACCGCACGTCGAACTGGTCAGTCCGGCCTCGCTCCGCAGCGCCGTCGCGGAAACCCATCGCGAAGCTGCGGAGAAATATGCCCTGCCAAAGCGCTCGATCGCATCCGCCAAAACGGATACCCCCCGCGCCGTGCGCGCCCGTTAGAAACACGATCGGCGCGGCCGTTTTCTGTGCATTTTTAGTTGCAGGCTCGCTCTGTGAGCCACGTCTCCCGGCAGACTTAACAGTGGAGCTCTGAAATGAAGGTCTTGCACACGGGCCAAGGAAGCATCCAGCAAGCTGCAATTCGAAATTGCCTGTCAGGGCTACCCTGGACACGGCCAGCTTGGCGGCTATTCGGACTTTCTGGTGCGTGCGTGCCGGTTTTCGGAATTGGGCGCGTGACCGTACGAGCGCTCAGACTGAGGTTTCAATGGACGATCGGTTACTAGAGGCAATTCGCGGTGGATCCGCGGTGGTCACTGCCGGGCGTCGCCTCGCCCGGCACCTGCGTCAGGATTACGATGCGATTCAGCAGTCCGCCGGCTTGCTTGCCTGGCCGGCGCCAACGATCATTTCGTGGGCGGGATGGCTCGATAACCTCTGGCAGGAGGATTTTTACTCCCAGGCTGATCCTCCCGTCCTCCTCAGCGAGTGGCAGGAGCGAATTCTTTGGGAGAGTGTAATCGACGAGTCCGGAGAGGCCGCTCATCTTCTTCAGAAGCGGGCTACAGCAACTGCAGCCCTTGAAGCTTGGAGCCTCGCGACAGCGTGGCGCCTCAACTTCGACCGGATCGAACAATCGGGCGGTGATGACGCACGTACTTTCGTGCGATGGGCGCAGACATTCCGCGAACGCTGCTCAACCCACAACTGGCTGGACGAGGCCAGCCTACCGGATTATCTCCGGGGGCGGGTGGATGCTCTGCGCTTGCCGGAGCACCTTGTACTGGCGGGCTTTGATGAGATTGCACCGCAGCAGCAGGACTTGTTGGATGCCTGCAAACTTGCTGGCTGTGACGTAGAACGCTTGGGATATTTACCACAACCCGGCGAAGGCGCGGTACGCGTCGCGTTCGCGGACGCCCGATTGGAGACAGCCGCTGCGGCACGCTGGTCACGCACTTTACTGCAGTCTGGAGTGACAGGAGGGATCGCCATTGTAGTGCCCGATCTCGAAAGTCGCCGGGACCAAGTCGAACGGATTTTCCGCGGCATCCTGGAGCCCGGTTTCGAGTTGCCGGACAGCCGTCCGCTTTCTCCGCTGCTCAACCTCTCCGCCGGCCGTTTGCTCTCTGCCTACCCTGTGGTGCACGCCGCACTACTGATCCTCAGACTCGATTTGGAACGAACTCCGTGGGACGAGGCCAGCGGATTGCTACGCAGCGGATATTTGGCGGCTGCCGATACGGAGCGATCGGGCCGCGCGCAAGTTGATGCGCGCATGCGCAAGATACGTGACCCGCACGTTGGGCTGGAGCATCTCGCGGAATTGGCGACCGAGAACGCTTGCCCCGCACTCGCCCGGTCGATCCGGCAGTGGATTGAGTCGTTGGAGAAAGCACCGCTGACGCAACTGCCGGGTGGCTGGAGCAGGACTTTTGCACAGCTCCTGTCAGCTTTCGGGTGGCCCGGAGAGCGGTCCCTGAACAGTATCGAATACCAAACTGTCGAAGCATGGAGTGACCTGCTCTCGAAGTTCGCCGCCGCTGATGTCACCTCTGGTGCGGTTTCGCGGGCCGATGCTCTCGGGCTTCTCCGGAGCGTCGCTGCCGAAGAGATGTTCCAGCCCGAGACGGTTGATGCCCCTGTTCAGGTGCTGGGGTTATTGGAGTCCTCAGGCCTGAATTTCGACCACGTCTGGGTTATGGGATTGCACGATGAAGCCTGGCCGCAACCTCCCAAGCCGAATCCCTTCTTACCGGTTGCACTGCAGCGCGAGATCGGTGTTCCTCGCTGTTCTCCCGACCGAGAAATCGAATTTGCCCAACGCGTAACGACACGGCTTATGGCGAGCGCGCCCGATGTGGTTTTGAGCTACCCGACGCACGTGGAGGATCGCGATCTCGCGCCCAGCCCCCTAATCCTCTGCGCGAGGCGGATCGAGCCTGAACAGCTCAATTTGGGCGACGAAACTACCTACATCGAGATCATCCGGCGCAGTCGCGCTGCCGAGCAATTTGTCGACGAGGTCGCTCCACCCGTGGAGAACGTCACCTCGCAGCGCGGCGGCACCAGAGTCTTTCAATATCAGTCCCAGTGTCCCTTCCGCGCATTTGCCGAGCTGAGGCTCCGAGCGGACGAACTCGAGACACCAGCGCCCGGTCTGGACATGCGCGATCGCGGCACCCTGGCCCACTCCGCTCTGGAGGAGATCTGGCGCGAACTGCGGACGCACGAGCAGCTATGCTCCCACCCGAACCTGGCAGGGTTGATCCGCGAGTCGGTGGTCCGAGCGGTCGAGCGCTGGGAGGAGGAGCGCGGCAGTCCACTGCCGGAGCGCTTCGCTCAGTTGGAGCGGCAGCGATTAGAGCGTCTAATGGCGGAGTGGCTGGAATACGAGAAGCAGCGCGAGCCGTTTGAAGTGCTGCCGCCCGAAGAAGAGCGGTACGTGGAAGTGAGCGGCGTTCGAGCAAGAGTCAAGATCGACCGCATCGATCGCCTCCGGGATGGGCGTGAAATCATCATCGATTACAAGACAGGACATCCAAACGTTCACGATTGGGAGAGCGATCGCCCGAACGAGCCGCAAGTGCCTATCTATGCGGTTACCCACGATCGGCCTCTTGCCGGAGTGTTGTTTGGCCAGATCCGTCCGGGTGACACGCGTTTTCGCGGATTGGTGGATCAGACTGTCGTGATTCCCGGCGCCGACAGCATCGATCTCGCCGCCCAGGTGGGCAAATGGAGACAGATTCTGAACTCGCTGGGCGAACAATTCCTGTCCGGCCACGCGGAGGGTGATCCAAATGACCCGGCGAAGGCCTGCCGTTATTGCGCTCTCACTGTGCTGTGCCGTTGCGGCGAACGGCAAAAGATTGAAGTGGAGGAAGCATGAGCGCCATACCTGATCAGGAAGAGAGGTTGCGCGCACTCGATCCCACCACGTCATTCGTGGTGCAGGCGCCCGCAGGTTCAGGCAAGACTGAACTACTGAACCAGCGTTATCTCACTCTGCTGGCTCGAGTGGAAGAGCCGGAGGGCGTCGTTGCCATCACCTTTACCCGCAAGGCGGCCGGCGAGATGCGGCGGCGGGTATTGGAGGCCCTGCGGGATTCGGCGGGACCAAAACCGGAGCAACCACATGCCGCTCTGACCTGGGAACTAGCACGAGCCGTCCGGGAACGTAGTGAATCGCATGGATGGGATTTGGTTCGAAATCCGGCGCGATTACGCATCCGGACGATCGATTCGCTATCGGCATCTCTGACGAGGCAAATGCCCTGGCTTTCGCGGCTCGGCGGCCCGCCGGACATCCTGGACGACGCCGAGGAATTGTACGCCGAAGCAGCCAGGCGGACTATCGAACTGCTCGAATCAGACGAGTGGGCGGAGCAAATGGAAGTCCTGCTCACGCATCTGGACAATGACTTCCAAGCCTTGCAGAAACTCCTGGTGGGGATGTTGGCGCGGCGCGATCAATGGCTGCGACATCTCGCCGGCGCGAGCAACCCCCAGGAGGCACGAGCCGGCTTGGAAGGTGCGCTGCGCAACGTGATTCGCGATGGAATTGAGGACGTCCGGCGCCTGGTTCCGAGCGGCATGGCCGGTGAGATTGTGGCGATCGTGGCGGCAGCGGGTATGAACCTGCGGGCGGAGGGCCGCGAGGGCCCGGCTATCGCGTGCACGGGTCTCACAGCTCTACCGGGGCCGGAGGATCTGGATTTGTGGCTCAGAATCGCTGCGACGCTACTGAAGAACGATGGCGACTGGCGTGTTCGGCTGACCGTGGCCAATGGGTTTCCAACTGCCGCAAAACCCCTGAAGAAGCGCGCGGAGGAGTTGATTCAGAGACTCTCGCAACATGAGCGTTTTCGCGAAGAGCTTCACGGCTTGCGCTCTCTCCCCGCGGACCATTTCCCAGAGTCTCAATGGCAGGCTCTGGCTGCACTAGTCCGCATGCTCCCGGTAGCCGCCGCCCAGCTTCAGATCGAATTCCGCCAGCGCGGCGCCGCCGACTACGCCGAAGTGGCCATGGCGGCACAACGCGCGTTGGGAGACGCCGAGAACCCTACCGACCTCTCCCTGACCCTCGACTATCGCATTCAACATTTGCTGGTGGATGAGTTCCAGGACACGTCGGTGAGCCAGTATGACCTCCTGTTGCGGCTGACCGCCGGCTGGGAACCCGGAGATGGCCGAACCATTTTCGCGGTCGGCGATCCGATGCAGTCGATCTACCGATTCCGAGAAGCCGAGGTGGGCGTCTTTCTGAAGGCCTGTAGGGAAGGCATCGGCCAGATTCCGTTGGAACCGCTGCAGCTCACCGCAAATTTCCGCTCCGATTCCGGGATCGTCGATTGGGTGAACGAGACGTTTCCCGAGGTCATGCCACTGGCGGAGAATATTACGACAGGTGCAATCCCGTATCATCGGTGCGAGCCGGTGAATGGTGTTGGGCTCCGCCCCGCAGTGACCCTCCATCCGTTTGTGGGGCGGGATGATGAGGCAGAGGCGGTGAAAGTAGTCGAATTGGTACGCAATGCCCGGCAAGACGGCCGCAAAGTGACCATTCTGGTTCGGGCGCGTACCCACCTCAACGCAATCCTTCCGGCGTTGCGAGCCGCTGGCCTCCGGTACCGCGCAGTGGAAATCGACTCGCTGGCGGCCTCAGGCATAATCCGGGACATCACCGCACTCACCCGGGCGATGCTGCACCGAGCCGACCGGATCGCCTGGCTAGCGGCTCTACGGGCGCCGTGGTGCGGCTTGACACTCGCGGGTCTGAACACGCTGGCCGGCAACGTGCCCGGGACGATTTGGGACCTGATGCATGATGAGAACCGGATCGCGGCGCTTGATCCCAGGGACCGCGAACGTCTGCTGCGTGTGCGAGACGTCCTGGATCGGACATTCGCAAAGCGCCCAGCCTCGCTCCGTAGCTGGATCGAAGGAGCATGGGTTTTCCTGGGTGGACCGGCGTGCGCCAACGCTGCCGAAGACCTCGAAGATGCGGCGGCGTTTTTCGACCTCTTGGAGGAAATGGATGAGGGTGGCACACTGGATGCCGGCGGGTTCGAATCGCAGATTGAAAAGCTCTACGCAAATCCGGATGCGCTTGCTAACGATGCCATTCAGGTGATGTCGATCCACAAGGCAAAAGGCCTTCAGTTCGACACGGTTATTGTGCCGGGGCTTGGCCGGAAACCCCGTAGCGACGACTCTCGCCTGATGCTCTGGCTGGAACGCCCAAGATTCCAGCAACGCTCGGATCTTCTGCTCGCGCCCATTCATGCAACAGGTGCGGACGAAGACACAATTTACAGCTACTTGAAGGGCATCGACGCGCGTAAGGCCGAATATGAAGCAGGGCGCATGCTTTATGTTGCCGCTACGCGCGCAAAGAACGAATTGCACCTTCTAGGGCACACCGCCTGGAAGGAAAAGGACGGCGTCCTGGAACTCAGTCTGCCGCAGAGCAGTTCGTTGCTGCGGCGGATGTGGACGGTGGCAGAGCCATTGTTCCAGCAGGCTGCCCGTGAAGTCGTTGTAACTGTTGCGGCAGCTGAAGCGACCTCGACGCGCGAACCACAACGACTGGAGCGGCTTGCCGAAGGGTGGGCTTTGCCGGCACCTCCCTCAGGACTCGCTGTCGGCGAGATCGGCGCGGAGACTGATGAAGAGAAGCCCGTGAGTTTCTACTGGGTCGGAAACACGCTGCGTCATATCGGTAGCGTCGTCCACCAGGTGCTGCAGCGCATTGGCCAAGACGGGCTGGCGGCTTGGACGCCTGAGCGTGTGCGAGCGCTGGCACCGGCTTTTCGATCCGCTCTCGCTTCGCTTGGAGTGCCATCTGCCGAACTGCAGAGTGCTGCTGGCCGTGTAGTCGATGCCCTTCTGGGTACCCTGTGCGATGAACGCGGTCGATGGATTCTGCGGAACGACCGGGTCGCCACCGCTTGCGAGTATCCAGTCTGCGGCGTGATCGACAACCGGGTCGTGAGTGCTCGGGTCGACCGGACCTTCGTCGATTCAGACGGCACGCGCTGGATTATCGATTACAAGACCAGCTTCCATGAGGGCTCCGGCATCGATGCGTTCCTCGACAATGAACTGGCTCGGTATCGCGACCAGATGACTGCTTATACCAGGCTGTTTGCAATGATGGAGGACCGCCCCGTCCGGGCAGCGCTGTACTTTCCCCTCCTGGGCAGTTGGCGGGAATCGGAAAGGACTTTCGCACAAGGTTGATTCTGAAAGACCCTGACGAAGCTGTGTGGATATTCAAAACAGCCGGGACGCTGGGCGACGGCCAAACGGGTTTGGGTGCCCGCCAAAATGCCCGGGAAGGTACACATCTGTTTCGCCAGATGTTGGGTATGCTCCGACGAAGGATCGGTTGCCTGCGTCGTGAGGACTGCTAGAATGACAACGAGCGGTCCATGGCTGACTCGAACTTCCTTTAAATCAGGATCTTGGGGACTCTATGGTCGCCAAGCGTGGATATGGCTGTGGGAACCCCTGCTGAAGGACATCGACAACGCCTTCGCGAGCGCTTTTTGGCTCGCGAACCAGGCTCGCTCGCTGACGAAGCGCTGCTTGAGCTGCTGCTCTGCTATGCCATTCCGCAGCGCGACGTCCAGCCGATGGCCAAACGGCTGATCGAAAAGTACGGGAACCTGTCGTCGTTGCTGTCGCTCGACGCAGCGGCACTTTGCTCAGAAGAAGGGATCAAGCAGGCTACGGCGGTTCTTCTGAAGCTCGTTGACCACATCAGGACCATCGCGGATCACCAAACTGCATCCGGCAGGAAGAAGCCTGTCGCCGAGGCCGTGCAGGCGAGCCTGTTCGTCGAACCATCGCTGCCTGCAACCAAGGAAGCCGAGCACCCAACGGCCGCCCAGGCTGCTCCGCCGCGTTCCAGACCCCAGCCGAAGCAACGGGGCGTAGAGGTCTTCTCAAAGTCGTTGCTGAAGGAGACCGCCGAATTTCTTCCGCTCCTCCCCGATACAACGGACCTTGATGAACTGCGGGAGTTTGTCCGGTCCCGGTTCCATTACAGTTCCGAGACCACACGCAGCCGCCGCGTGAACTACGTCCTGAAGAGGATGTTCCCCGGCGGTATACCGGACACGGCGCTCATGCAGTTCGCGTCGTTGTATGCCGGTCAGCAAGAACTTCGGGACATTGTCTTTCACCGGTTCTGCCAGTCCGAGCCGCTCATGGCCAAGGTGGTAGAAGAGTTCTTCCTCCCCGCGGTTGGTGCCGGAATCGTCACGAGAGCAGCGCTGCGAGCATACCTGAATAACCTCTTCCCCGAATCCAGAACGCTGGATGACTGCAGCCAGGCAATTGTAGAGGCCCTCGTGACAACCGGCATTGCCCGTTCGGACCGGCGAAGCGTCCACTTCGCCTACCGCGAGATCGTGCTGCCGTCTTTCGCATTTATCTTACACAGCGCGTTCCCCGAACCAGGAATGTACAACCTGGCCTCGATTGAGTCGCATCCTGCCGTTCGGCACATGTTCTGGAATCCAGACCGAATCCTGCCCAGCGTCTACGAACTCCGCAATCGTGGTCTGATATCAAAGGTCTCGGAGATTGACTCCGTGCGGCAATTTACTACCAAGTATAATCTGGCCGGTATGGTGAACGTCCTCAAGGAGCCGCAGGTGCGCAAATGACCGATACCGACATCATCCAAGCACTCAGGGAGAAACTCCACCTGGAAGGTGGCCGCCACCTGTACGGCGTTTTGGGGAGTTACCAGGGGCTGGAGTCATTCGCGAAGAAACTACAACAGGCGAAGGATACGGGCGGCAACAAGTTCCCCAAACCGCTGCACGTCAATCGCGGCATCCTCGACTCCATCCCGGACGACGAATTCAAGTCGCTGGTGGAAGACGAGGCCAGGGTGCCCGAACCGGTCCGCGCACACGTCGCCCGAGCATTTGAGCGGTTCCTGCGCAAGAACCTAGAGACGTCAGGAGTATTAGTACTTAACGGCCTGGAGCTGCTTTTTTCTTACCAGGTCGAATTGACTCTCTTGCGGACCATTGCCGCCGACGACTTCCGCGTGATCTTGCTTTTGCCAGGCAAGCGCGCTCACGGCAAGATCATCATGTTTCCTGAATTGGAGGAGGGCGCACACACTCTCCCCACAAACCTGATCGCGGAGAATCACCTGTGGGAGCTGACTGCATAGCCGAAGAGGAGACAACCAACCATGCCGACTGCTGAGAACCTGTTCACCGCACGCAAGAGCCTGGATGAGATCTGCACGACGCCGGACAAGATCATCTCGGTGTACTCGCTGGAGAAGCACGTTTGGCTGGACTCTAACTCCGAAGAAGCGCGGAAGAAGCGGCAGCCCGAGTTGCAGACGGTCGAGGAGTTTCAGCTCGACCCGGTGCGGCCCTTCCTGACGGACATCCTGCGTCAGATGGCCGCGCCCTACAACAAAGAGAAGCGCGACAACCCTATCGGGCAGGGCTATTGGATACAAGCGGAATTCGGGTCTGGCAAGTCGCACCTCCTGTGCTGCTTGGCGGCGCTTGCCTTGGGCGGCAAGAAGGCCTGGGAGATCATCGACCAGAAGGAGAAGAAAGCCGGGCGCGGGAAGCGTGAATCCTTGTATCGTTTCTGGGAAGAGGGCATCGAGGGCAAGAGCGGCGGCAAGAAGGGCATCTTCGTCATCGTAAAGACCCTGGTTGGCTTTGGCGGCGGAACGGTCGGTGTCGCAGAACAGGGCAAGCGACTGGTCGACTACATCATTGACGCCGCAAAGGAACAACTCCAAGCTGAGGTTGGCAAGAATCTGTCGCTCTACCCCGTGGAAGTGCTTGCCGACCGGTTCCTCAAGGAGGATGTCGACCGCTACCGCAACGATTTGAAGAAATTCCTCCGTGATCCCAAGTTCTGGGAGCCGGAGGAGTTTGAGGATGTCGACAAGTTCATCGCGGACATTCAGGAAAACAAGTCGCCGGAGTACAAGCGGAGTCGCGGCAACAAGCTGTGGCGGTTCTACACCGAGTACTTGAAGGTTCAGCCCCAGATCGCGATGGAGTCCGAGGACGTTCTGAAACACCTCGTCGAAGTCATCATGGCTGAGGGTTACAGCGGCGTGCTTCTCGTTCTGGACGAAGTTTCCCTCTTCATGAAGGATCGTAGTGACGACCTGCGGGTAGACGACGAGCGCACGCTGGTGGTCCTGTCCAATAGGTTGGCGAAGATCCACAACTTGCCAATCTGGACCGTGTGCGCGGCGCAGCAGGCAATCGAAAGCAAGATGGGCGTCAAGAACATTATCGCGGATGACCGGCTCAAGCTCGTCAAACTCCTGGAGGAGGACAAGGACTACTACAGCATCGTCCTGGCCCGTGTCCGCGAGATCAAAGACCCAACCGCCATCAGCAACTACTACGCGCACTACAAGAAGGGCTTCACCTGGCCAGCAGCCATCGGCGAGACGGAATTCGCCCATTTCTTCCCGTTCCACAAGCCGGCTATCGAAGTACTTCGCGCCGTCACTTATGAACTGACCACAACCCGCTCGGCGATTCACTTCATGCACCAGACGCTCAAACACCAGATCAAGGTGAAGGGCAGCGAACTGGTTCGGCTTTGGGAGTTGTTCGATGAGGCCGTGCGATACGAGGAAGACCCCAGCGGCGTTCACGCCGGGATCACCAGCATCAAGACCAAACGAGAGGCAGAATACAGGGCCTACGAGGCGTGCAAGCGCCAGATTGAAGCAGTGACATCCGGCGCGCTCAAGGTGTACCGGGACCGGGCCGTCAAGACCATTCAGACCCTGTTCCTCTACCACGTGGCCCGCACCCGCCAACAGGGTCTCAATCCGGAAGAGATCGCCAACTCCGTGCTGATCGAACGGCAGCCGGACTCAACCACCGACGAGAACATCCAGCACTACGAGTCGCTCGCCGAGAACCTGAGGAAACAGGTCCGGCAAGTCGCCCAGTCATTTGATGAGAGCGGGAAGCCGCTCTATCGCTTCGAGCCGGTGGTCGCCGGGATCGACGCAAAGGCCGAGTTCCAGAAAGCAAGGGACGAAGCAGAATCCAACAAGGCCACTCTTCACCAGGCCTGGTCGAAGCTGCTGACTCTCGGTGAATGGCCGGTGCAGACGCGCCAGATGAAAATCGATGTTTCCAACGGTGTGCGGTCGATCTTTCGCGAACTCCAGGCCGGGACCAAGAAGTACACCCTGCAGTGGAAGGGACGCGAGATCGACGGCCAGGCTTACCTGAATGACCTCGCGAAACTCGCAGGGGACTCGCTCTCCATTCCCGCGATCAGTACCGACGAAACCGAGGAGGACTTCGCGGTCCATATCAGTACGAAGCCGGTTTCCGAGGACGCGCTCACCAAGTTGCTGAAGCGCTCGAAGGACCCGAGGGTCCTCTACTGGTCTCCAGACGAACTGACCCCGGAGGAGCAGGCCAAGCTTCTCGATTTCGCAGCCTACGTCAAGCTGATTGAGTCATGGCAAGGGAAGACTTCCGAGGACGCCACCACGATCATCAACTGGGTCACCACGAACCTCCAGACCGAACTGGCATCCATCGCAAAGATCGTGGACTCCAGCTACGGACGGGGCCGCATTGATGCACTGAACAACAGCCAGATGAAGTTCAAGGTTGCCGGGGAACTGCCTACGATCCTGAGTCCCTTGGTAGAGAAGGTGCTTCTGTCCATCTACGAATCACGCGACCTCGAACTGCCCGCCAACTTCGTGTTCCGGCGGGAGGAAGCGGTCAAGGTCATCAACGGGATCGTCAAGACCGGCGACATCCCGAAGAACGCAAAGCCCAATCAGAACATCAGCGCAGCTCAGAATTTCGGCTTCGGTCTCAAGATCATCAAGAAGAGCGCTGAACGAAAGCTCGATACGTCCGACAATCCGTTCGTCGCCGACCTGTGGAAGTTCATCGATGAGAAGCTTGCCGACGAGCAGTCCACGATGGGTGTGGTCACCCTCTACAAGAATTTCATGGGCATTGGGGTGCCGAAGAACTACGGCCTGTCCAAACGGATGATCCAGATCTTCCTCCTGTGCCTCGTGAAAGAAGGAAAAGTCAGAGTTGGCGTGCACGCGAAGGCCGGAGTCCCCGGCAACCGCATCGATTACGCCAACATCGGAGACATCGATTTCTCGGCCAAGATCCTCGACGCGTTGACCGAAGTTCAGAAAATGGCGCAGCCGGAGAACTGGGAGGTTCTTCGCCCATACGCCGAGAAACTGCTGGACGAAACACTGCCGGCCACTAATGACGACGCCGTCATCTCCCAGCACCGCAAGAAGCTGCAGGATCTTTTCTCTGCCGAGAAGGATGAGGCGGCGCGGAACGTCAAAATTGGCCGCAGTCTGTTCGACCTCCTGGACACTACAAATCCTTACGACGCCGAACTCACCCAAATGGCGAAGCTGTTTGCGGCTGACATCTCCAGCGGCGATGACATCGCGCTCTTGCTGTTCGCCCTCGAACAGGCGTTTGGCTATCAAGCCTACTCCACCGGCAACTCGGCGCAGCAGGAAATCGACGACTTGGGCAACCGCATTCGGGACTACCGCAACATGCTGCGGTTTCTGCGGTACGAAAGTGAACTTCGGATTGCTCACGAGTACGCGAAGCACGAACTGCCCGAGGCGAAAGAGCTTCAGCCGATTCAGGCGCAGCAGAAAGACCTTGCAGAGAAGCTGGCCGAGTTGCGCCCGTTCGTCGATTCCGAGGTCCGGCTGAAGACGGAACTCATCGGCAAAGCCCCGGCGGACGCGGAGGAGACGGGTACGCTTGGTGCTCTGGTGCGTGATTACACGACCCTGTACGATGCACTCTTCAGCAATACGACCTCCGCAATTGACAAAAGCCGGGATCGGGTCGAGGCATTGCGGACCGGATCGGAGTTCAAAGCATTCCAGGTGTTGGAAGGCGTTTCTGCCCTCCAGCCTGGCACGAGTGACGCTTTGGCTGCGGAGCTGGCGGCAATCGAAAAACTGATGTTCGACCCCGGTCCAGTCTCCAAGAACTCCATTGATGAACAGCTCCAGCGTGGGCCGGTGCATTCTTGTGGCCTCACGTTCGCCAACGCCGCAGAAAAGGTCCGTGCCGCCGCAAAGGGCGCTGGCCAGGCCGCGAAGATCTACGACGAAGCGTTCAGCAAGAAGTTGAGCATTTTCCTGAGTCCATCGGTTCGGACGCGTTTGGAACAGGGGCGCGGTGAACCCGTCGTCGCGAAGCTGTTGGCCTGCAAAACCCCTGGAGACGTGCGCAAGCTGCTCTTGCCCGAGGCTGAGCAGAATCCCGGCATCGTACAGAAAATCAACCGCTACCTGAAGAAGATCTCTGTGCTGGTGGTTAAGATGGAAGACTTCCACCCCACGTTGGATACGGTTGAGAAAGGCCAGGTGGACGCAGTAGTAAGCGAGTTCCGGAAGTATCTGCAAGACCGTCTGCGGGACGCCGGTGAAGGCGAAGACACATTGCCGGTGCTTCGGTTCGAATAGGCGGATACCGGCTATGCAACTAGCGGAATGGGCACTCTCGAAGCTGGAAGCGGTGAAGGAGCAGGACTATGTCCTGGTACGCGACGCGCTGAAGTTGTTGGATGGTAGCCAGTCCGCCGTGGATCGGTTCGCACGGGAAAACGGCTTCGCCCTCGTCTCGGCATCGACGAACCTCGCATTCCGGGAAACGTTCGAGCGAGTCCAGGCGGAATCGAAGATCAAGAAAGTAATTGTCGTTGACCGGTCATCCGCTCGCCCCAAGGGCACGACCGGCTTCTTCAAGGCTCCGCCGCCGTTCTATCCCGATCTTCTCGCCAAGACGCCACCGGAGGCCCGAGTCACCCTGGAACTGCGGCAGTATCTCCAGGACCGCACCGGCGACCCGGATTGGCCCCAGGAGGTCAACGAACCTCGCGTAGCCAGGCTGATCGTAAACCACCTGGAAAACGTCATCCGCGCTCATCAGAACCTCCGTGCCGCCGACAAAGAGCGGTTTTCTGACTCCGATCTCCGGACCATTCTCGGCTTCGCCGCGCTCGGGGTGCCTGAAGCCGCATTCAAAACCCTCGACTCGCTCGACTACTGGAAGGTCGGCCTGATCCGCCACGAACTACTGCAAGACCTCAAGGACCTTGCGCCGCAAGTGACCCAGCCGGTGATGGAAAAGCTCAGCACTGCGCCGCCGCCGTTCTGCTGGCTGGCGGAGCGCGACCCGGAAGAGGTGCTGCGAGCATTCTACATGTCGGTGATCCTGGCGCAGCATTCTCCATCCTGGAACCTCCTGCTAGCCAATGTTGACGCCACCATGAAGCCGTTCGCCGGAATCTCAAAGGAGACTTTGGAGGAGGCCGCGCCCAAGCTAATCAACCTCGATCACCAGCAGGCAGACAAGGACCTGACCGAGGTCGAGAGTAGTCTTTCCAGGGACACCCTCGGTTTCCTGTTGTTGGAGCAGATGAAACTCCAGGAGCCGCAGGGGTTCCTGGGCGTGCTCCAAAACGAACGGTTTTCATCGCTCTTCCGGAGCCTCGGCCTTCTGCTGGCCGTGGACAACCTCCTCGGCAACACCCCGGCCATCGACGCGCACAAGAAAATCATCGGACTGCTCGATAGCGAGGAGCGAGGGAAAGATGTCCCGTTCGCGGCCAAGCGTGCTCAACCGGCGTGGCAAAAGCTGAAGGACGCCTACCTGCTGGTAGGCAGAATCCACGATTTGCGAGTGAATCTCGTGAATGTCTTCAAAGAGCTTACCGTCACACCGGCTGACAAGCTGACGATCAGGCACTTCTTCATCTGGTGGAACCGGAAGAAGGTAAACCGTCTGGAGTACTACCTGTCGCGACTCGAACGCTTGGTGGAAGGTTCCGACCTGCTGCCCCGGTCCGCCGAGACCCTGCCATCCGCTTTCGAATCCGCCCTGTTGCGAATCCGCCAGCAGGTCCGGCAGAGTTCCACGCAGGTGCACACCCAACTCCTGCAACTCAACCACAAGTTCCAGGATCTGGTCGCGAAGCAGTACCCCACCTGGGTGAAGGGCCAAAGCGAGGTCATCCTGACCAGCCAGTTCCTTCAGCGGTGCCTGAAGCCGATGTGGGACCCACAGTCAGGGAAGGCGGCGTTGTTCATCTTCGACGGCATGCGATACGACATCTGGGAAGAGTTTCTGAAGCCGCGCCTGCTGGAGAGGATGGAGGTCGTCAAGGATCACATAGCATGCTCGCTGCTCCCCTCGGAAACCCATATCACCAGGAAGGCCATCAGCGCCGGGACATTCCCGGACGAATTCAACACGGATGAGGCCGAAGACAAGCTTCTGAAGGCGGCGCTGCAACGAGATTTCAATTTGAAGCTGGAGTCGAAAACGGTGCAGCCGGACGGCGCTGGAACCGGCGAGACGGTCCGGTATCGCATCGGCAATCTCGATGTCTACATCTTCGAACTCTGCGACAAAGAACTGCATAAGATCCAATTGAAGCAGTTGCCCGATGGCCGCGAGGTTCCTTCACGTCCCTTATCGTTCATCTACGAACAGCACATCCAAAACGTCCTCGATACGGAAGTGATGAACGTGATGAAGAAACTCACTCCTGGCACGACCGTGTTCGTTACCGCCGACCACGGGTTCGGGCCGGTGGGCCGGGACCGCATCTACTTCAAGGATTACGACCTCAACGAGAACGAGGACTGCTCTTATCTGAACTGCCGCCTCAAGACCGCATGGCCCAACGTGGACCTGCCTGAGCCGCTACGGAAGAAGGTGATTGCCTTCACGCCGGAGCAACTACGCATGCCGGTGAAGCAGAGTTGGACCAAAAAGAACGGTCAGATCGTCAGCAAGGAATACCAAGCCGTGGTGTTTCCGAGGAATGGCTGCTCGTTTAGCAGGCCTGAGTACAAGTACAATCCCGATGCCTACTCGCATGGGGGCATCTCCATGCAGGAACTCTTCGTCCCGATGGTCGTGCTGCGGGTGAGGCCGCAAGATCTTGGGGCTGTTGTCATTGAAAGGATCGACCTTCCTCCTGAGGTTGTCGAAGGCGAAGACCTCACGGCTCAGATCCACGTTCGCTGCGACCACGAAGACCTCCGCGTTGACATCAATGCCTCCTGGTCAAACGACGCCGATGCTGTCGTTCTTCCCGGACAAGTCCACTACTTGAAGCCAGGCCTTCAGACCTTCCCTCTGACCTTTAAGCCTGACACCAGCTCCGCCACAGAGGAGGAGAGAAAGATCGGCACGATGACGCGGACCTTGAGCGTCACCTTACAGTTCCGCGATGGAAGAAGGGCGCTACGGCGGACTCTGAGCAGGCAATTCACGGTCCGACTAAACATCGAGCGAATCGTGCGGCGTGTTCCACCAGCATTAGGCAACATCTTGGGATTAATGCCCAAGAACATGAGGTGATGTTGATCGATGGACAAAAAGCAGATCGCAGGTTCTCAATCGCGGCTTGAGCTTGGGGAACAATCCACGCTGCCGGAGGGTTTCTATTCTGGCGACAAGCCCAATCCGACTCTGCGCGCATTCTCAGAAGCGCACATGCGCGAGCGCGGCTCGGCTGATACAAGCGACAACTACCATGTTTCTGCCTTCGACCGCCCGATAGACTCGACCAAAGCGACGAAGATATATAACGTACATTCGTACCATCTCGGGAAGAAGCCACACGATGCGATTCGCGAGTACATCAGGCATTACACTCAGGCAGGCGATCTCGTTCTTGATCCGTTTTGCGGGTCTGGCAGTACGGCACTCGCGACGCTATTGGAAGGACGGAAGGCTATTGCAATCGATCGAAGCCCGGCGGCGACATTCATCACCAAGAACTACTGCTCAGGTATCGATGTCAACGAATTGAACAGGGCATTTGAGACTGTTCGGGACAGAGTCAAGGACGAAATTGAGTGGTTGTACGAAACACGCTGTGAAAGCTGCCGAGGTAAAGCCATAACTGTTTTTACTGTCCATTCGCAGGTGTTCAGGTGTCCACGCTGCCTGGAGAAGGTCGCGCTATTCGATTGTGAGCGAATTGCCAGCCAGACCGCTAAGGGTAAGCCGATTACGGTGAACGCATGTCCTCTCTGCTTCAAGCGCGGATCACAGGAGGTCATTCGCTCTCAAAGCCAAAAATTCGGCTATGTGGCCGTTGCCTCGACAATACTTTGTCTCTGCGGCTGCAAGCCAGCGCGCCGGTTCAGAACGCACACGGACGCCGACAGCGCGAAGCGGACGTACTTCCAGAAATACGATTTAGGGAAGCTGGAAGAGATAGACGGAGCGAGAATACCGCACCGAATTCCTTCAGGCTATGACATGACGAAGTTCAGCCGGTACCAGCGCGATGCCTTGTTCTACTACGACGTTAAGGAGGTAGCGGACCTCTTCACGAAGCGCAACCTCTGGGCCATCGCTGCCATTAGGGAGGCCATCTCACAGTTGCCAGAAAAGAAACCTGGCGATGCGCTCCAATTCGCGCTGAACGCAATAATACTCAATTGCTCGAGGATGTATCGGTATCGCGAGAACCTAAAGGGGGGCTACCAGCAGGGGATCTACTACATGGCGCAGGAAGCACAGATCATCAACGTCTGGCGCTCCTTTGAGGACAAAGTCAAGGATCTGGTCAGTGCCGCTTCGACTCTGCCCAACGGCGGTAAATTCGTCGTTTCAACCCAGTCCGCTTCCGCCATGCCGGAGATACTCGACAACTCGGTGGACTATGTGTTTACCGATCCTCCGTACGGGGACAGAGTTCAGTATGGCGAGTTGAACTTTGTGTGGGAGGCATGGCTCGGCTTCGATACTCGCTGGCACGACGATGAAGTGATCGTAAACGAAACTAGAGGCAAGGACGAGCATGATTGGGCGGCACGCATGCGAGCAGCAATGGATGAGTGCTACCGAGTTCTGAAGCCTGGTCGTTGGCTTTCACTCTGCTACCACGACACTTCGGAGGGCACGTGGTCCCTGGTGCAGGATATTATGGCGGAGGCCGGGTTTCTCGTAGACAAATCTGGTTCAACGCTGTTTATCGATACCGGTCAGAAGTCGTTTAATCAACTCAACGCAGATAAGGTGACTAAGCGAGATCTGGTAATCAACTTCAGAAAGCCAAGGCCGGGCGAAGTAGCAACAGGACCTGAGATTAAGGGAGACGAAGATGCGGAGTTGTTCGGAGAGAAATTGCGAATCCTCATCGGAGATTTTCTATCCGCGAACCCTGGTGCTTCCAAAGACCGCATCTACGACCACGTTGTGAGTCGCATGGTGCAGGCTGGCACGATGCAGGCGCACAATTTCGACGATTTTCTCGCCCAAGTCGGCGAACCGGTACACGAGGCAGTAAAGAAGAATCTCTTTGAGGACAAAGACCCCGATCTGTTCGGAACTCACGAAGTGGTGCGTTGGTACCTGAAGTCAACGCAGTTAGACGTCGTGGATGCTGCAGAATCTGCAAAAGAAGAAGACGCGGCGGCGAAGTTGAGCCATTTCATTCAGCCCAAGCTCAAGGCCGCACCATGGGCAGATGGAATCCACTACAGCGATCTCTTTGAGCACTTCATTTACAGTGTCCATGATAAGCCTCGCAGGCCAATGATCGAGTGGCTCCTCGACTACTTCTATAAGACCGCGTCGGGTACGTATCGTCTACCGTCGACGGACGAGGAGGCGAGGCTCAAAGCTGAGGGACGCTCCAAGGGGACAAGCCGAAGGATCAAGCGCTACCTCGCATTCCTGGAGCAAGGCGTCGCGATACCGACCGGCGAACAGCAAAACGACTCCACCCTGGCAGACTGGATTCGTCACGCGAAGCTCTCCGGCATGTACGAGGCTGGCAAGATGCTCTTCGAGCGTGGCGGATTGAGCCTCGACCGGCTGTCCGAGGAGGCAGCGGTCAATGTGGAAGAAGACTATCAGGTGTGCGTGCGGATGCTCAGCCGCCAGGAGAAGGCGTGAGCCTTGCGGACTGTAACGGTGTCCAGTCGAGCAGCCGGTCACCGATCGTACGCGAATTCCAGCGCCTCTTGGAGAAGTTCCGTAAGCCACTTGATATCAATGGCTTGCACCGTCACGCCGGGGCGATTGCGTTCGGCCCCTCGCAGAAAAGACTTGCATTGTTGTTAAGTTATAGCTTAACATGGGGTTGATGAATGGCACGGAGAGTCGCCTACCAAGGAGCGGTGTTCGCGATTGCGTTCGCGAGGGAGAACAGCGGCGCTTGTCCTGCCTGCGAGTTCTTTGACGGGCTGAGTCTGCTCGACAAGGCCAAACTGATGGCGCTCTTCCAGATTGCCGGTGACCATGGCAAGTTCCATAATCCCGAGAAGTTCGGCGATCTGGGAGATGGGCTTTATGAGTTCAAGTCCTTCCAGATCCGCATGCCGTTTGCGTATGCGAAAAACGAGCGTGGACTGATTCTGATCACGCATGGTTTTATCAAGAAGAAGGACAAGACTCCGAAGGAAGAGATTGCGCGAGCTTGGCGAATCTACAACGAAGATCAAGCGCAGACCAAGCTGGCGATTGTGCGGAAAGCAAAGCGATGAAGACGCAGCATGAAGTTCTGATGGAAGATCCGGAGTTCCGGAGACTCCTGTCTATCGAGGCTCTGGTGGCGGAAGCCTCCGAAGTGATTGCCAGGCTTATGGCCGAACAGAATGTGAGCAAGGCCGACCTGGCCAGACGGTTGAACAAGTCCCGAGCCTGGGTGACGCAGTTGCTGAGCGGCAAGGCCAACATGACCGTCCGGACTCTGGCGGAGGTGGTGTACGCGCTGGACTCGGAAGTGAAGCTCCACGCCCAGCCGCCGGGTTCGAAGGCGGCGGGAAAACCGGCGGGCACCGGATGGCAGCCGGTGGTCTTCAAGATGGACAAGTTTCTGCTGGAGTCGCCAATGGTTTCTGAAGACCTGTTCCGGCTCCAGACCAACCAGATGACGTCCACCAACGATGACCTGGCCTCGGTGACGCCCGGCGAGGACCCGACTCGGTCGGAGTACGCGGCATGAACGCAATTGTCATCGAGCAGACCCAGGACGAGACTAAACTGGCGTTCGAGGTTCACCAGAACGGGGCCATCAACCGTATTCGGCTGGCGCGCGCGAAGGTCGCCTCGGCGGCGATTGACGAGGCTCCGAAGTCGCACATCTCGGTGGCGTTCAACTTCAAGAGCAAGCCCCTGAGCGCCCCTCCGAACGTCCTGCGGCTGGAGATTGCGTTCCGCATGGCCGGGATCGAGGAGAAGGAAGAGGGCAAGGAAGACGCGCCGGAGAAGAAGCCGGATGACAAGAAGCCGGAGACCGTGGTCTTGGTGGAATGCGCCTACGAGGTGGACTACGTCCTGCGCGAGGGCTTCGAGATCACTGCGGAGCACGTGAAGGCGTTCAAGGACGGCAACGCGATCTTCAACGCTTGGCCCTACTTCCGGGAGTACCTGCAGAACAACCTCCAGAGGATGGGGCTACCGGCTCTAACCGCGCCCTTCCTGCGTCTACAACCCAAACCGAAGCCCCGCAAACGGGAGAAGAATGAACACGAAACTGAAAGAGGTCTTCCGGGGCAAGGTCGTCAATAAGGCGCACACCATCAACACCGGTGTGGATGAGTTCCCGCGTTACGTCCTGGAATACCTGATCGACAACTACTGCGCCGAAGAGACCTTCCACGCGGACATGGAGAAGGTGGTCCGGCGGCTGAAGGAGAACTTCGTCCACGGCGCGGAGTCCGACAAGATCCGGCACTTCATTCGGGAGAACCGGCATCATTCCGTGATCGCCAACCTCGAAGCCAGGCTGGTGGAAACGGAGGACCGCTATTGGGCGAGCATCTCGGCAATCAACGAGAACTTCGCCAACATCCCGGAGTCGGTCGTCCGGCAGTACCCCATGCTTCTTTCCGGCGGCATGTGGGGGACCATCGATCTGACGTACGACGAAACCGAGATCCACAACAAGAAGATCCGCCCCTTCAAGATCACCAGCTTCACGCCGTTCCAGGTGAGCGTCATCAACCTCGATGAGTTCATCCAGAAGCGCCGTGACTTCACGACCGAGGAATGGATCGATGCGCTGGTAAACTCATGCGGCCTGGACCCGGCGAGGATGACCCGGCGGCAGCGGCTGTTGTTCTTGTGCCGGTGCGTGCCGCTGGTGGAGAACAACTTCAACATGGTCGAACTGGCTCCCCGCGAGACCGGCAAGACCTACCTGTACCGCAACATTTCGTACTACGCCCACGTGCTGTCGGGTGGCAAGGCCACACCGGCGCAACTGTTCATCAACCTGAACACAGGACGCATCGGCGAGGTCGGAACCCGCGACGCCATCGTGCTGGACGAGATCGCGAACACCGACTTTACGGACCCCAAAGCGCTGGTCAGCATCATGCAGGGCTACATGCAGGACGCGAAGTTTAGCCGGGGGAAGAAGGAAGTGCTGGCGTTCGCCAGCCTAGTGTTCGTCGGCAACCTCGATGTCCAAGGGCAGTTGCCGCACGAGAAGTACTACCACCTGTTCGAACCGCTGCCGGACTTCCTCCAGGTGATCGCCTTTCTGGACCGCCTCCACGCGTACTTGCCAGGATGGGAGATCCCCAAGCTGACTCCGAGCAGTTTCTCGAAGGACTACGGCTTCGTCACGGACTACTTCTGCGAGATCATGCACGAGTTGCGTCGGCAGGACGTGTTCGCGGGGATTCGGTCCCGGTTTGAACTCGTGGACGCGGCGAAGACCGCGCAAGGGGTTTCCGGTCGCGACCAGAGAGCAGTGTTCAAAACCGCTTCTGGGATGTTGAAGTTGCTGTACCCCCACGGACAGGTGAACGATGCCGACCTCGAAGAGGTCCTGCAGCTTGGATGCGAACTGCGCCAGCGGGTCCGCGAACAACTTCACCTCATCTCGCCTGGTGAGTATGACAAGGTGCATCTCGGGGTTCGCATGACCGGCACCGGCAAGGTGATTGTTCCGACGTTGCCGGATGCGGATCGGATTCAGCGGGTCACCCTGCCCAGCAAGCCCACGGTGGGAGAGGTGATCGGCCTGGCGGTCTCCGGCGACCATGGCTGCATCCTGCATTTCGAGATGCAGGCGACCAAAGGGCATGGCCGCATCGTTCCGCTCGGCTCCATCCAGAAAGTGATGCGGGAGAGCATCGAAGCCGCCGCTCAGTACATCAAGGCGAACCACGCGGACCTCGGCATCACGGCGGAGTGGCGCGAGAACTACGATGTGGCCGTGCTGGCGACGTTCATGGGGGTTCCGAAGGAAGGGCCATCCGCAGGTATCACTCTCGTCACCGGCATCGTATCGGCACTGACCAACCGGCCCGTGCGGAATGACGTCGCAATGACCGGCGAGATCACGATCATGGGCAAAGTCCTGGCGGTGGGGGGCATCCACGCAAAGATCCGCGCCGCATACGAGGCCGGTGTGAAGGAGGTCATACTCCCCGCCGACAACGTGAAGGAGATTGCCGACCTGCCGCAGTACGTCAAAGACGCGGTGAAGCTTTTCCCGGTGAACAGTCTGGACCAGGTTATCGCCAAGGCCCTGCTGGCCGCGCCGGTGGTGGGGGAAGTGGTGGCGGAGTAGCACGTGGAAGCCAAAACCAATTCGAGGTTGCAGCGTACCGAGTGGGCGGAACTCCACGTGGAGGACCTCCTGTCTGCGCCCCTGCTCCGTGAATTCGTTTTCCGAAGCCCTCGGACGCTTGACGGGGCGACGGAGCACGAGGTCTCAGATTTCTTGATTCAGCATCAGGGCCAAGCCATCCTGGTTTCCCAGAAATGCCAAGAGGACCCTCTCAAACGGACCGCCGATAAGGTCGATCTCTGGGCACGCAAGAACGCCAAAGCTGCGTGGAGCCAGCTCCGGCGCACGTTGAACCGTCCCCGAGACCGAGCGATTTGGTGTGACCATGTTCGCCGTGGGCGGGTCCAGTTTCCCGACGGGCTTCCGCCGGTTATTCATTGCATCGTGATCGTCGAGGTTTTCCAGGAGGTTGACCTGCTCCCCGACACCGACAGTCTGCCGTTGGAGTATCGGCAGACGCCGGTGACGTACCTTGGCGTGAATGACTTCCTCAATTTGGTCGCCGAGTTGAGGACTGTTCCAGAACTGCTGAATTATATCGATGCGAAGCGCTCCCTGCCGACTGTCGAGCAGCGAATTATCGGGGCTGAGCGGGATTTCTTCCAGTTCTACCTGCTCAACGCCGCATCATTCGCGGGCTGCGTCGGGTTGTCCGACGCCAGGATCACCGTGGCGAGCCAAGGTGAACGTCTCCGAAGCGCACTCAAGGCCAAGGCGGAATCGGACTTCTACAGTGGATTGCTGGAACACGTCGCCGACCAATTGGCAACGAGAGATCCGGCACTGGAAAATAGCCTTCCCGAGGAATTGCTCAATCGATTCGACCCGCCCGAACAGCGAAGTGCTTACCTGAAAATGCAGGCTGTGCTGTCGGACCTCCGGCTGCGTGAACGCGCCGTGCTCGGGGAGGCCTTCCATAGCGCTTCGGTCAGGCTGGCGGAGAAGGGGCAGGGGATCACCTTCATGGCCGCTACGCTCGACTCACAACCTGATTGGGTGTACGTCCTCGGCGCGGCGAAGAATATCGAGCGCGCTGAACTCGTGCGGTTGATTGAGCCTCTGATGCGCGGGGCGCTGGCGCACTACAACAAGCGGAGGTGCCTTCTCATCTTCGATCGCGACGGACGTGGCTACGAAGTCGCAATCCCCAGGGCTGAGTTCACACCGTCCTTGGCCGATTACGAAGTTGGGGAGCGCGCATTCGGGCACTTGAGGATAACGGACAAGCACCTTGAATTGGTGCCTGGGAGATAGTCCAGCGCATGCTTTCACCGTTCTCGCCTGAGGCGATTCAGCGAATACTCGAGCGGTTGTCGGAGACGTCGGTGGCGGACGTTGACGACCGCGATTTGTCGGTCGAGTTCAAGGAGTCGTTCAACAAGGCAGGCATCCCGGAGTATGGGCGCACGATGGCCGGTTTCGCCAACGCGCAGGGTGGCTATCTGGTTTTCGGCGTGCGGAATGAGCCGCGAGAGATTGTTGGCCTGTGCACCGATCAGTTCTTCACCTTGGACCCCGCGATCACGACCAACAACCTCAACGAGTACTTTGAACCGGCATTGGCCTGGAAGCACCACAACGTCGAATTTGGGGGCAAGCGGATCGGCCTCATCTATGTCGCCGCGGCGAACCGGAAGCCCGCGATCTGCAGAAAACACAAAGACCGCGACCTTCGGGAAGGTGCAATCTACTACCGTTACCAAGGCCGTACCCAGGAAATCCGACCGGCTGAACTCCGGCAGATCATGGATGCCGAGCGCCAGAAGGTTCACGATCAGTGGCTGAAGACTCTCTCGAAGATCGCAACGGTGGGCTTGTCTCAGGTTGGCATTCTGGACCTGAACACAGGTGAAGTTTCCGGCGCGAAGGGATCGTTCTTCATCGACGAAGAACTACTGCCGAAGCTGAGGTTCATCCAGGAAGGGCGATTTGTGGAAACGGGAGGCGAACCGGCGCTGCGCCTGCTGGGTGACCTCCGACCGGTGGGCGCTGCGGCTGTGCAGCCGACGCAGACGATCAAGATTCCGCAGGTCATCTGCGGCGTGGATCTCCTGATGGCGTTTCTGAGGCAGGACCAGGTAGAGGAACCGATGCAGTGGGCAAAGGCGATCTGCAACGAGCAGTCCGCGAACTTCCCCGTTCATTACTTCCTGTCACAGGCGAAGGCGAGCGTAGCAGAGGCAATTGCCGAGGTGCAGGACGTTATCACCCGCGAAGTAGGGAAGGGACGGCTCCTCAAGGCGCTTAGCGAAGGGCGACGGTACCAGAAACCGAAGCTCGATGGTGATAGTGAGAAGGCGGAGTTGCGCCGGGAACTGCTCGGCAAGTTACGCAATCAAACACTGATGGCGCAGGAGGTTTCAGCAAACTTCGACCGCAGTATGGAGGCTATCCTCTACTTGACGAAGGATTCGACCAACCTGTTCTTCGTGCTGGAACTGCTGCGAACCGTCGGACTACCCCGCTATTCCAAGATGAGTGGTAACCAGGCAACCAGATTCCGGTCTGCGGTATGTCACCTCGACGAGGAGTGGTTCAGACCTCGACCGCAAACCGGTTTATGAAGGACGATTCGGTCGTTTACAGGATCTGAACCAACCTGAAGGGCCGATTGATATAATCGGCGTTCGGAACACTAAAGTAGGAATCTTCGTTATGCCGACAGAAGACCAATCTGACCTCTTCGGAGGCGCCCCAAGCGAAGCCGGCCAAGCCCCGGGGGAGCACGCCGCTGGGGGTGGCAGGGATCTTCTGAGGCGGTGGCTGGCCTTAGCCAAGCCCTTCCAAGCAGTCGGCAAGGTGAACATCGACAAGGCTGCGGGACTGGATGACTTGGAAGGCACACTGGCGAAAGTGCCCTCTACCGACACGCTACGCCGGGCGGCCGAGGAGCTGCGCCAACGAACAGAATCATGGCTGCAACGAGAACGGAAAGCGCGTCGAGAGGCCTTCGGGAGGACCGAAGCGGAACTCATTCACGAGCTGAGAAGCAGCGGTGAGCCACTACGAGAACTCGACAGCTCCTGGCGAATCGGGCCCCTGGAGCTGCAGGTCAGACGTGAAAGCGGCCAAGCTCGGGCGCTTTACAACCGGGAGCAGGTCGTTAAGTGGACGCCAATCGCGTCGACCACGGACCTCCGGACTCTGCTGAGGAAGGCACGTGCCGACCTGGAGAGGGTAGCGATACCTGAGTCAACCTGGGTCGAGGTGTTGTGGACTTCGTATGAGAACCTAGCGGGCCAGTCCCGCGCGACGGGCATCAACGCCGCCCCGCGGGTCCACCTGCGTGATCTGTTCCGCGAATGCCGCGTCGAACTCGTGCGGCGGGAGCTGGCCACGGGCCGTCCTGAACAGAAACTCCGATTCAGTGAATTCCCGCTGTGGGTGTACTTGTACAACCTCGATGTGTACCGCGGATTAGGGTCCAACTTGCCGGCCGGGCGTCGGTTGAGTTTCGAGACCGGCAGTCAAAGGGAATCCCAAGCTAACGGTCTGGTTCTAAACGGCCTGGATCCCACACAGGATTATAAGGTCTACTGCTACGTCCATGCCTGAACTACCTGCTGCGTCAGTGACGGCATATGCTCCAATGCACGACGAGGTAGTCGAGGCGCTCGTTTCAATCGCGCAAAATGGCATCCCTGCTTCTGGCGCCGCATGGATCACGGATGTCGGCACGGAGGTTTTCCTTCGCTATTTCGACGAAGAGATACTGCTAGGGCTGATTAGCGCTGGTTGCTCAACCTGTCGCTTCTTCGAAGCGGTCTACGGTGCGGGAAAAACCCACCTTCTCGATCTGATTGGGCGGTTGGCGCGCAACCGGGGGTTCGCCGTGGTGAGAACGGATTTGTCTCAGGTAGTTAGCCTGAGCGACTGGAAACTGGTTGCCAAGCACGCTTTGGAGAACATCACGCTAGCCGGTGACCTTGGCACTATCCGTTCCCTCCCCCGAATCCTCCGTTCTTTCGGCCAGCTTGGAGTGCTACATCCAGATGGGCTGCGTGGGGTCCGTCTCTCTCACGTGGGGTTCTCAAACGCTATCCTCCTAGCAGTGGAGGACCGGTTTCGCTCTGACGAAGCGCGGGAGTTGGTCCATCGTTATCTGATGGGCGAGAGGGTCGGTGTTGGTCAGCTTCAACGCTTCGGGGTCCACGGAGTGACGGAGCCACTCTCAGAACGCAATGCTGAGCAAGTCCTGAGCACTATATCCAACGCTCTCGTCGCACTTGGACTGCCGGGCGTCGTCTTGATGTTCGACGAGAACGAGCATTCGTTCCTGACCCAGAGTGAGTATGTTTCACGGAAGGTCCAAACATCAGCAAATCTGATCCGACGGCTCATCGACGCTTGCGCGATGGGGGACTTAAGGGGCGTGCTGGTAGTTTTTGCAGTGTTGCCTGGCTTTCTCAGGCGGTGTGCCCACGCTTATCAGGCCCTCGGGCAGAGGCTTGAACGTCCAGATCGGGGAGAAGATGCTCTGGCCTGGCGTTGGCCGGTGGTCGACGTGTCGGACCTTTGTGGCGACATGTCGGAAGAGCGGTTCGCAGATAGGGCTATCGGCCGCATGTATGATCTAGCTAACACTAACGGATTCGCTCCCTCCGACCTCCGAGCAGAGATGTCCCGGGAGGCTCGGCGGGTGCTTGAATCGCACGCGAGTTCCGGCTTTCGGAGGCCTCTGATGAAAGTACTAGCGGAGATAGCGTTGCGAGGGGTAAAGACATGAGCACCGATGTTATCGGGATGCTAGAGCAAATGGCCGAGACGGGGACGGCGCCAGATGAAGGGTGTTCCCTTTTTGGAGTAGGATACGCCACCGCCTTTTCACGACTGAAGGAGGTTTATCTTGAAGGCGCGTTTCAAAAGGGGCGGTCTGCAGAGAAGTTCGTTATAGGGCCGTTCGGCTCCGGCAAGACTCACTTTTTACATCATCTAGTCGAGATAAGCCGAGAGTTGGGTTGTGCGACTGCCGTGGTCGCCCTCAACAGGGACATCGACTGCACCCAGAACCTGCTCATCTTCCAAGAAATTGCGCGGTCTATCCGAATACCGGGCCAGTACCGCAGAGGCGTCTCCGGTCTACTTGAAGGGTGTCTTGACCGAGTCCAATGTGAGTTCCCTGACGACCCAGTCAAAGCGAAAAAGCTCGTCGAACACTGGGTTGAAGGTATAGATCAGGACAATATATTTGATGCCCGCTTCGCGAGCATTGCCAAGAGGGCCCTCAAGGCGAAGCTCGACGGTGAGATGACCCACTTTGAGGCGTTATGCCGCTGGCTTAGCGGTGAAGTTGGAGACCGAACGCTTGCCAAGGAGCTGGGAACAACACCCTTGGCCAAATCGGAGCACGGTCGCTTTGGCCTTAGCGCGACACTGAGCCTCTGTCAGCTCGTGAGGCGCGCAAACTTCAAAGGCACTGTCATCTGCTTTGACGAGGCCGAACAAGGATTCAGCGTCGACAAGCGCCACTTCGAACGCATCCAGTCCGCGCTGCAGTCGGGCATCAACGCCACTTCACTTCTTTCGAAGGGGGCTGTCCTTTTCGTGTATGCGATCACGCCTGATGTCGGCGAACGGTTGGAAGAGCTTCCGTCACTTCAGCAGCGCCTTGCCGATCCTGGGCCGACTCGGGGCTTCTTCGATGGCAATACCTATGCGCCAAAGATCGATCTGACCAGAAGGGGAGATCCAGCGAAGGAACTCCAAGGAATTGGCTCAAGCCTTGTGAGTCTCCTTTACGTTCACTTCGGCAGTGAACTTCAGATGCCGAAGGCAGAGGTCCTTGCGAGAGTAGCACGGGAGGCGAAAGACATTGCAGAATCCGATGCCGCTGTCAGCAACCGGCGCACAATGGCAAAGCGTACGGCTGCGATGCTGATGAGCTTGAAGACCACTGGTTCGTTGGATTTTCTTGCACAGCACCATGAACCACAAGAGTGCGAACCCGAGGTATAGCCGTGGAGCCCCGCATTCGTCCGGGAGATCGAGTCGCGACAGCAGACCTCGGCGAGGGGGTGGTTGTTGAAGTCCTGGGTGATCGTGCGAATGTCACCCTGGAAGATGTCAACAATCTCGTAATTGGCTACAGCCTCTCAGATCTGAGACGTCTCCAACCAAGTGTGCCCGATATCACAGTCGAGGATATCCAACCTTCGCTACGATGCGGCGCCGGTGACAGCTTCGAGCGTTCCTTGATCCGGTTCAGGCGTGCAATTGACGCCCTCCGATTCGGTCTTGTCCCGGTCGACGTACTCGAGGAAGTCACGATTGGCTATTCAACTTTGCAGAACTGGGTCCTCGGTAGGTTGCCGGACAAGCATCGCGGAGCAGCGACCTTCTCCGAAGTGTCGGGCCCGTTCGGGTCTGGCAAGAGTCATGCTATGGCGATTGTGCGCCATGTCGCCCAGAAGGCCGGCTACGTGACCGCTCACGTTCAGATTGATGGCAAGCTCGTAAGTCTATCCGACCCCAAGAAGCTGCTGGAGGAACTCTGGCGAACCCTGTCCTTCGACGGAGGGACATCGACCACACCGTTGCTTGACCTGTACGAGAAGGCAATCAACAGTGGTAAGAGGGCTCCGACCACTACTTCTGAGCCCATCGACCGAATCGGAGACAACTACCGGATGGTACAGCTCTTGGCGCGCTCGGGCCAGCTTAGGAAGTACGCCGCCGATCTCGATGGCGTGATCTCCTGTAGCGCCGATGTGCGCGTCTCCGACCTCAGTACGGAGATCAGCCGGGAACCGAACATCAATCGATTCGACGTCAAGATTCGACCAATGATTGGGCGTGCTATCACCGATCGACCGCGGGACCTTGTGCAGTCGTTGGCCGGCCACGCAACAGTTGCGGAACTAGCCGGATTTCCGGGATTGGTTGTCACCATCGACGAGTTCGAAATTGAGCATTTCGAGCCCAAGCGCCTCGAACGCACCGTAGCAGCAGTCGTCGCACTAAACAATTATCTGGCGGGTGCCAGCACGTACCCGCCTGCTCCTCTTGGCCTATTTGTTGCATCGGTAGGACAGGCTGGACACGTGGGCGACCGCGTCCTCGAATGCATAGTCAAGAACACAGGGGGCGACCTCCATTACCTAAGAGAGCTCACGGAGAGCGACCTACAAGACCTCGCGGGCAGAATTCACCAAATCTACTGCCGCGCTTACAAGGTTTACGAGCCGCTGCCGGCAGACCAGATGCAAGCAGTGCTTGAGTGCGCTCGCCGGTCTGACAAATCTGATAGCGGCTTCATTCGTACTTTCATCAAGGGCTTCGTGGCTCGCTGTGACGCAGCATTTGGCCCGCCTGGAAACGACTGTGTGTTCTAAACTAGTTCTGGATCGAGAGCTCGCGCGTCGACTAACCGCTACCTGGCCCGTCTTCTTTGAGAGACATGGCCGACTGACCGATGTGCAGCGTGCGGCGATCCCGTTTGTCTTGGAGGGGCGCGATGTCATCCTATGTGCTCCGACGGCATCCGGGAAAACGGAGGCTGCGTGCGCTCCAATTCTGGAGAGGAATCTGGATCGCGCTACTCGTTGGTTAATCCTTTACGTGTCGCCAACTCGGGCGCTGGTAAATGATCTGTACGAGAGGCTGTCACCGCCGATGAGTCGCCTCGGGCTCAAGATCTCGCGCCGGACCGGAGACTACCACTCAGACCTATCGACAGCTTCGCACATGATCGTTACTACTCCAGAGTCGTTCGACAGTCTGGTGTGCCGTGGACGAACGGAAACGGATGGGCACATTCTGGCGCATGCCGTCGCGGTTGTAGTCGACGAGATCCATCTGCTTGTTGGTAACCCTCGCGGCGAACAGGTCCGCTGGCTGCTCACACGCTTGCGGCGTCTGCGTCAGTACGCGAAGTCTCAGGGTTGGACTAGCACGGATGGTGTCCAGGTCCTAGCCCTGAGCGCCACTGTTCAGAACGCTCTAGATACTGCCCAAGCACTCGGCTTGGCGGCCACCGAGGTCCTGGTACCCGGACAACGAGAGATCGAAACGGTGAACGTCGAGACCCCTTCTCCAAGCGTCTCGGATGCCTTGCCGGCTTACTTGGAGGGACAGGCTGGTGATGAGAAGGTGCTGGTGTTCTGTAACAGCCGCCGACGGGTTGACGATCTCACACTCTCCTTGCGTACTTCCTTGCAGGGCCTCGGGTACGAAGTGCTGGCCCATCATGGCAGCCTTTCGAAGAAGGAGAGAGAGGAGGCTGAGACCAAAGCGAAGACACGGCGTCGAATAGCGCTTGTTGCCACGTCTACGCTCGAGATCGGAATCGACATTGGAGATATTGACCTGATCGTGCTCGACGGACCTCCGCCGGACGTGCCGGCCCTGTTACAGCGGATCGGTCGGGGCAATCGGAGAATCGAGCGGACTAGAGTTATGCTCTGCTCGGGAACATTCATTGAGGCTGTAGTCCAGAACGCAATGATTGAATGTGCACGGGCAGGGGACCTGGGACCAGTCGAACGTGGCCCGTGTCACGCTGTAGCGCGGCAACAGATTGCGTCATTCATCATGCAAGGTCGGAATCGGGCCCGCTCACGTGGCATGCTTGACGAGCTCCTGCAGGAGTGCGCTGCACCCGCGGCTCGAGGCGTACTCCTTGATCATTTGATCGGTGCCGACGAGCTTGTTGCGGACAAAGAAGGCGTACGACTGAGCGGACTCTGGGTCGAGCGGGCTGCAAGAGGTGAGATCCACTCAAATATTGAGGGGACGCTCGGGACTACGGTTGTGGACGAAAAGGGGATGCGTATCGCGGTGGGGGTAGACTTCAGAGGCGGGCGAGGCCTTACCGTTGGAGGCAACCTTCTCGAGGCGCGACGTTGGGAAGACAGGAAACTAGTGGTCCGCAGAGCCTCTGACGACTTCTTAGCAGAAGGAAACTGGGGCTATCGAAGTCGGGCGTGGATGAAGGGCGTGGGACAGCCTGAGGCGCTCAGGAAGTACTTAGGCGTTCCTCAAGACATGTGGCCCCTGGTAGAAGAAGGCGAAGACGTCGTCGTGTTCCACTTCGGCGGCGGTCGGCGGCAGGCTATCCTAGAACTCATATGTGAGCTATCTGGGCGCAGCCAGTCCTGGGATGTCAATGAGTGGTGCATTCGGATCTCAGGCAGGACGGTGTCGAAACCAGCCTGGCTGTTGGAATTCGGGCCAGCATCGCTTGAACTACAATTGGACAATCATTTGGAGCATCTGGAACGAAGGTTGGGAAGGCCATTCGCCAATCGTCAGTTACCCCGCATTTTGCGCGTGGACGAGGTGCGACAATGGCTCAACGTGGATGCCGAGGTGGGTAGAATTCAGGAGGCGGTTTGGCAAGCTCCGAGTGATCCGGATGTAGGCCGCATTCTGAGGGCGATCGCGGTTCAGTTACGGCGGGAATAGTTGTCGGCGAGCTGACGCAACGACTCTAGGGGTCACCAAGGCATGTCGAGAAACGGGCACGCTCCCCAACCGACGCCCAGCGGGAGCCGATGCAGCGGATGATGGTCCAGGCTGCCAGAGTGGCGAATCAATTGCCGTGACCACGCTAGGAGTGCCACCTTCGCTTACTGACCACCAGTTTCCGTTGCGCCCTGTGCAGCAGCCGGGGCCGTTCCCTTCGCGGCCGTCTTCTTCACCGCCGCTTTCTTTACCGGCACACTCTTCTTAGCCCCCTTCTTGACCGCGGGCTTCCTCGCCGGTTTCTTGGTGGCGGCTTTCTCCTGTTGCGCCTTGGCCGCTCTCACCGCTGCCCACCGTTTGTTGGTGGCGGCGATGATTGCTTTTCTGCCTGCCGCCGAGAGCTTCCGCTTCGGCTTGGGAGCCGCTTCCGGGACTGGCGGTTCAGCTGCCTTCTTGGAGGCTGCCCATCTCTTTCGCTGCGCTTCAGCGATCGCTTTCCTACCAGCCGCGCTCATTTTCCGGCGTTTCCGCTTCGGCGGTCCGGGCGTCGCGATCTCAGCGGGACCACCAGTCAGCCAGGCCCGCAGTTCGGCAATCTTGGCATCCAGCTTCTCTTTCTGGGCTTCCATTCCCAAAATCGCAGCATTCACAATCTCGCTCGTAAGTTTCGGTGTAGGCATGTTGCTCGATTTACCTCGATTCTTCCGTCGCAAACGTGATGCTGTGATCCATACTACACCCACGGTGACATTAGGCGGCTGAATGACCTGCTTCGCGCCGGAACCGCGAGAACAGGATTGTACTTCAGCGCCCTTGCTATTTGGACACAGCAAAGTACCCTTGGGGATCCGGCAGAGGAACCCGACGTCGCGGCGTGCGCTGGCCGATCTGCTGCACGACGTGGTGCCTCCGGCGCCGGCAAGAGAGACGGAAGTGTGTCGAGGATCGGCGGGATGACGAGACGAAGGTCGAGGTAGTCTGCTACTCCGGCTACAAAGGGGACGAGCGTCCGGTTCGTTTCCGGCTGGGTGGTCAGGAGTACTTCCCGGAAGAACTGCTTGACCAGTGGTACGGCCCGACCGACATCTTTTTCAAGGTCAGAGCGAACGACGGCAATGTCTACATCCTTCGGCGCTCTGCGCCTGAAGGGGAATGGAGCCTGGAATCGTTCCGTGACATGAGGCGAGGCGGCTGAGCAGGAATGCCATGGCCTCGACGGGAAGTCCGCTTCGGCTTGCGCACGGATGGACCTTGGTCCGCGGCCCGAGCCTGTCCGCGGCGCTTGTGCGCCAATTCATCCGCCCGGCAGTTCGTGCCGTACCTTCCTCCATGGCGGAGCGGTTGGGTTCTTGCCGGATCTCGCTTCCGGCGGAGTCGCATCGGGCGTGGCCTCACGATGGACCATGGCCAATGGCGGGCTGGAGGTCTCGGTCATGACAGCGGCGATCGAAGAGCATGATGTCGCGATGGAGTTGCTGCTGTGCCTCGGCCAGGGACTCTGGGAGAGACTGTTGGACGGGGGACTGCGTGCGTACTGGATGCTTCTGTGCGACGAAATCAGCATTGGGATTGGCCAAAAGAGCGTGACAGCGGCTACGAGCCCCGGGGGTGGAGTTGGACCACCGACGTCGATGCTGACGTCTCTACCATGCTGGTTTGGTTGCCATCGCCGGCGACCAGGCAATCGAAACCGCTGGCCTCTATAATTGAGACACCATGATCGGCCGAAATATCAGTTTTGTTGTGGGCCAACATCACACCGAGTTGGACCAGGCCATATGGCACCACAGGGGCCGGAACGGTTTCGTGCTAGAAGTTGCGACCATGCATCAATCCATTGGCCAGGAGGTGCTCGTTCTCTGGTTCGACCGGACGCCCTTCTTGGAAGGCCTGTCTGTCAATGACACCATTGATCTTCGCGTCCGCTGTGGTTTGGCGATCACTGAGGCGGGACCAATAGCGTTCATCCTGTGGTGGCGTCCGTCGATTGAGATGGGCGGCCTTCCCTACGTGAAGGAGCAGATCCTGAATCCGCTGCACGCGGGAAACCGCAATACCCTGCACCGACTCGGCAATCAGAAGGGCCTCCACGTAGCGCTGGTCGGCTCAGGCCCTCGGATCCTCGGTTTGCATGAATTCGAGAACGATTACGGCTTCGACGAGCTCTACTCGTACATGCAAGCGGCGGCAGAGAAAGGATGGCCGGCTTACGACTTTGATGCAGCCCTTTCCGCGTTCGAGCAGACCTTTGAAGTCAACGGCCTCCTGCATGGGCGATATCCCGATCTGGTGTTGGGTGGTGACAGGCCCGATTCATAGCTCGGACCCCCTTCTTCAGTGATGAGAACGGGAGCGAACATCATCCTGGCTCTTACTGACAACCCGGCGCCTGCGGTGGCACTTTGCGATCAGTGACTCCGGGCTCCTACAGGAGATCGCCGGACCTGCAGCGTCGGGCCGTCCCTGTTTTTCGCGGCCGGAATACCGACGGCGGGGTGTCGGCGCGAAAAGGACCTGCTGTGCGACGATATCCGTGATGAGTTCGGCACGTCTCAAGCGCGTTTATTTCGACACCAACATCCTCCGCCATTGGCCCCACCTGCCCAACGATGTCTATGCCCTGTTCCGCGCGGCAAGGTGGCTCGGCACCGAGATTTACGTTCCGAAAGTTGTGGAAGCGGAGCTCGAGGCCCAGTTCGTCCGAGCTGTCAATGCCGTTTACGATTCACTGAATGCGGGGACAAAGGAACTCAACAAGCTCTGCCGTGACGTCATCGCGGTAGATGTCAGCGGGTCGCGCCCGGACGATGACGCGCTGCGCGACGCATTTCGCGTTCGCTCGGAGCAATTGAAGTCGCACTTTGGGATCACGACTATCCCCCTAACGACACTCGGGCTCGACTGCTTTATCGACATGGCTATCAGCCGTACACTGCCATTCGAGGAATATATCATCGAAAAGAACAAGAAGGCAGTAGTCGGATTGCAGGACGCCGCAATTCTGTTCTCCATCATCGAGCACCTGAAAACGGCGCAGAAGGAGGACCGATGCGCCTTCATTAGCAGTGACGGCGTCTTTCACAAAGCCGAAATGCGCAAGCTGCTCGGCCAGCACGAGGTGCCGCTGGAAGTATTCAAAACCGTAAGCGATCTCTTCGATGATCTGTACAGCCATATCTGGGAGGCCACACGCACAGCATGGGACGCCGAAAGGCAGCAGATCGAAACCAGCCTCAACGAGCAGAAGGATAAGCTGGCATTGCAGATATTCCCATTGCTCACGGCTTCAGAAGTAGGCCGCGGTCTATCGAATCGCACGAAGGATATTACTGGATTTGCGGTGAGTGGATTTCGCTTTGTCATGACCGAGTTGCCGGAACCTGAGTGCCGACCACCACATACAGAGGCCTACAGGCGTCCGGGCGGGAGCACTGTTAAAATCTCCGCTCGTGCTTCGACTCAAATTGATGCGATAGTAGAAACCGTGAGCTGGTACGGCATGTTCTTACCGGCTGACCTGCCACAGCCCGACCCGACGCCCAAAATAGAGGAGAAGACATTCCACGAGGACCTGAACGTGTCTCTGGTTGGCACCGTGCAGAATGGCTTCATCGGGGATTTTCAAGTGACAGCCGTTGAGCAGGCGCGACCGTAATTAGAGGGTTTCAGCTAACCCGGAATGCACGGCGGCCTTCCATGAACTCCACGAAGCCCGGATCAAAAGCCTTCGTCGAGTGGCCTGCCTGAGCATTCCTAGCGATGCCGATCAGCGTTCCGAGGTGATGGCGATTCCCTTCCGCCGGTGCGAACACGTTGAGCTACAACCCCAAGGGTACCCGCGGTCGAATCATCGGCGAGGCAGCCATCTCAGGCACTCCCGCGAGTCGACTACACGGCCAAGTTTACGTCGGAAGAAGAGCACCCGCAATAGCCCGGCCCTGATTTTCCGGTCAGGTCAATGCGCCGAGAGCACATCCCGCGCAGTCGTCCAACGAATACCGGGATAGCGGTCGTTGTCGAGCGCCTCTAGCTTTGCCCGGCCGTCGAACATGTTACGCATGTACTGCATGCCCTGCCATGCCGGGTAGAGGTCCTTCTCTCCAGGAGCGACCGTGCGCGCGACCTTGATAAGCGCGCCGAGCATTCGCAGACCTCCGGCGCGGAACAGGCGGAACTCCTTTCCGGTCACCTCACTTACAACAGCCGTCAGTTCCCGGGTGCTGAGTTGATCGCCGGCAATGCGCAGAAAGCGAGGGGTGGGCGGATCAAGAGCCGCGCTCGCCGTGAATGCGGCGGTGTCGTCCATCGTCGTGAAGTCCATGCGCTGGTCCGCGTCGCCCCAATAGAGGACTCGCTTCAGTTTGAAGAGAATGAGCGGCATCTGACCGGTCAGCATATCGGCAAATGCACCGTTGAAGATCGTGGTCGCGGAAATCGAACTCCTGTCGAGGCGCTGGTGGAACTCTCGGCGCAGGTCGAGATTGCGATTCTCTCCGGGTGGAAACTTGGTGAAATCGATCGAGTAGTCGGACGGAATGAAACGTGGCACGCCAGCCTTGACCGCAGCGTCGAGCAGAACCGTTTGCGCTTCCACGATCACGTCCCGGAGTCCCTGAAGCGCGGACACTACGCAGGAGGCACCCGAGGATGCCGGTATCAGCTGGGAGGCGCTGCTCCAGTCGACGCTGACAATCGTTACGCCGAGATCCCGCAGTCGCTCCAGCCTATCGGGCGTAGTGCCTTGGCGAACAAGCGCTCGTACGCTGGCTCTGCGTTCGACCAGGGCCCTCACGATGCGGCCGCCGAGATTACCGGTAGCTCCCGCCACGACGATGGTCGAGGCATTCATAATTCCGATATTAGAGAAAGGACGGCATCGAAGCAAAGTGGCCCCAGATCCGAGTGGGGTCGACCGGAGGCATTTTCGGTCGATGAGATCACCAGACGACTGGCACCCTTGCAGCCCCGTCGGAACAAACCTGCCCCGAACGGCAAGAGCGAGAACAACGGGGCGTCAGTTTTCAAGGTGCCATCCGTGCGACCCGGTCCTCTTCGGGGGTCTGCCACTTGCGTATGCGCGCCACGAGCGGAGAAAGCCGTCTTCAAGCTATTTGCTAGATAATCAGATCTCATAGAATTATAATGAAATGGCGCCGGGAGCCCTAATTCGCGTCGACTGGCGCTGTAAAGGCGATTAAAGATGCTGGACATCATCATAGGTGTTTGTGGAATCCTCGTCGGTTTGGTTGCCGCCTGGCTTTATAACCGTTCCGCTGGAGCGGTGCTTGGTGAACGAATGGCTGAGCGGGACCGCCACATCCAGCAAGCTGACGCCGACCTCAAGGCCACCCGGGACCAGGTCGAGGCGCTCCTCACCGAAAACACGTCACTCAAAACCAAGACCGCCGGGCTGACCGCCACCCTCGACGAAGAACGCAAGTCGGCAGAAGAAAGGTTGACGACCTCGCAGCAGACCGCAGCAGCCCGTCAGGCAGACACCGAGAAAGCTGCCAGTGAAAGGCTAGCCGCCGCTGAGAAAGCTGCGGCTGAAAGACTATCCGCTGCCGACGAAGCTGCGGCAGAGCGATTGGCCGCGGCAGACAAAGCATCTGCCGAACGGCTGGCCGCGCTCCAGACGGCTGCCGATGAACGGCTGGCCTTGTCACAGAAAGCCGCAGAAGAAAAACTGGCTCTCTTGGAGGAAGCGCGCCAGAAGCTCGCCGACGCATTCCAGGCGCTTTCTGCCGAGGCTCTCAAAAGCAATAACCAGGCATTCCTGGAGCTCGCTCGGGAAACCCTCGAAAAGCACCAGATCCAGGCCAAGGACGAACTAGAGAGCCGGCAGAAGGCTATTGAGCAGCTCGTTAAGCCGCTCGCCGAGTCTCTGGGCAAGGTTGACCAGCAGATTCAAGAACTCGAAAAGACTCGCGCCGGAGCGTACGCCGGGCTGACCGAACAGGTCAAGGCCATGGGTGAGACGCAAGCAAAGCTCCAGGCTGAGACCGCCAACCTCGTGACCGCGCTCCGCGCACCACAAGCTCGCGGCCGCTGGGGCGAGATCCAACTGCAACGGGTAGTCGAGTTGGCCGGCATGATTGAGCGCTGCGATTTCGATCAGCAGCAGTCAGTCGACACAGAGGACGGCCGGCTCCGACCCGACCTCGTTGTGCATCTGCCGCTTGGCAAGTCTATCGTGGTCGATGCTAAGGTTCCGCTGAAGGCCTACCTGGAAGCCGTCGAGGCTACCGACGAAGTGACGAGGGTGGCCAAACTCAAAGAGCACGCCTTCCAGCTTCGAGCGCACATGGACCGGCTCGCGAGCAAGAGCTACTGGGCGCAGTTTGAGCCCACACCTGAGTTCGTCGTGATGTTCTTGCCCGGTGAATCGGTCTTCAGCGCTGCGCTCCAGCAGGACCCTGGCCTGATCGAGGCAGGCCCCCAGCAGGGCGTCATCCTCGCAACGCCGACGACGCTGATTGCACTGCTCAAGGCGGTCGCCTATGGCTGGAGGCAGGAAGCCTTGGCAGAGAACGCCCAGCGCATCGCCGATCTGGGAAAGGACCTCTATACCCGGATCTGCACGCTCGGGGGCCACTTTGTCGACCTCCGAAAGAGTCTCGATAAGACCGTGGCCTCCTACAACAGCGCCGTTGCCTCGCTGGAAACGCGTGTGTTGGTGAGCGCACGGAGATTCAAGGAACTGGAGGCTGGCTCGGAGCAAGAAATCGAAGTCCTCGAGGACATCGAACGCACCACTCGCACCTTGCAGGCGGCCGAGCTTGAAGTCGAGGTTTCGGTATAAGGTGCCGGGTCGTAGGAGCGTAAGGAACGAAAGGTGTCGATTCGGGCAACCTCGCGTGGATTGGATTCGACGTCTGACTTCGCTGTGGCGGGTGCCAGGTTCCCCTAAAAACCCCGTCACATAGGAGACCTGTGGCCGACGTGACCCACTCCCCTGTTCAGGGCCTGATAGCCTATTTCAACCTGGCAGACTGGTGGCTCTCGGCGTTTTCGCCCGAGGAGCGCGACTGGATAGAATCGGAACACGTACGTTGCGCACTCACGGTCGGCCAAGCCAACCCACGCCCACTGACAACAGGCACAGTTGTCCAGACGAGCCAGACGAGCACGATGTTGCTGCGTAAGATCGCCTGTGCGGCGTATCGGACGTCAAGAGAGAAAGCCCTGGGCGTATTTCGCAAAGCCGAGGAAGATGGCCTGTCCAAACTCCACCTCAACACGAGGTACATTGTTGACCTCCATTTTGTCTACCACAACATGATCGAGCTGAATTACCGCGACCGCGAGAGACTTCCTGACGCGCTGGAGATCGCGATTGACGCGTGTAGAAAGCAGATCGCTCTTGCGCCTCGCGCCGCCGAAGTGTTCAGGCGTGAATGGAAGCTAATACCGAGGCCTCTGGGCTTTTGGCAGTTGGCCGTGATACTGGAAAAGGAGGGGAATTACGACGAGGCTATCGCGCTCGCCACGCAGGCGTTGGAGCAAGGATGGGCCGGCGATTGGGAGGAGCGGATCGCCAGGTGTAAGCAGAGGCTGACCCGCAGAACGTCGGCGGTCCGCTGATGTGATGAAATCAACCCGCTGCTGTTGCCCGGGTAGAGACGTTGTCAGCTTTTAGCCTCGTGTTGGCCAACGCCAGCAAGCACCTCCGCTATCTGCCCATGTTGACGCGATTTCGGTGTCGCACCTTTCCGGCAAAACACCGCAGCCCCGTCATTTCGCTACCTATGCACCACAAGCCGCGTGCACCGCGCAGCGAACAAGTCGGCCATCAGGAAGGCGATCGGCTTGGACTTCATACACCCGGCCGCGGTCGGCGTGGACGGCAAGTTGGCCGGCGGGAACCTGCAGCTTGCCGATGGCTTCCTCAATGAAATTCCTTGGCCACGTCAGCTCTTTCCCGATACGCGATCATCCAGCCAGTAACGTAGCGGCTGAAAACGTGGAGGATGACGTACAGGTAGAAGTAGGTCCACTTGGCCGGACCCCGCAGCGTGTGACGGCCGCGTCCTGCGATTTGACCAACTTTTCGTGCCATAGAGGCACCTCACCTGAGGCGCGGCATACCAACGGCACACTGCGCGACGCTGTTCAACTGACTTGTTGGGGTTTACAAAGATGAAGGCTGATCGGGGTTTAGCCGTTACCTTGGTGGCAACCCGTGCCATTACGCGCTGAGGGTGACCACTGCCTTGATTCAATCGCATCCAGAATCTCCTGAAGCCGCGCAATCGCGACCGTCTGATAGTCGCTCTCCTCATACCGACTGATCACTTGCTTGCTCACGCCCAGCCGCCGTTCCAATTCGGTTTGCGAGACGCCCTCGGCAATCCGGACCTTTGCGATGAACGGTGCTATTTGATCCGGCCGCTCGACGTGCGGTAGGATCAACTCGCCGGACTTCACCTGATCGTACTCGCGCAGTTCGTCTTCCAGTTGTCTAATCATCCCCTCATAGCTTCCGCGGATTGCCGCAGAGCGTCTGCCTGGCTTCTCCTGCTCCGCTTTCGCGAGTGCTCGCTGGAAGCCCTCGATCTGCCGCTGAGCCAATGTCCGGTCTCAATGAGCGTCGCTCTTGGTATGGTCGTGCCGCCTTCACCACTTGAGTCGCCCCGCGAGAATGACCATCGCGGTCCTGGCGAAAGAGCGAAAGAACTCCGGAAAAGCAGATTCTCGGCGGGATGCGCCAAGCACGGCAGGCTGGAACGGTGTACCGCAACGGGCCGTCGAACTCAAATCCGACACTGTTCGTTCGCGCGCTTGCTAACCGCTCTATTTGCGCCTGCGTTTCCGGTGCCCTGGCACATCCTGCGGATGCCCGCAGAGCGGAAACTCACCGTCACTTTGTTGGTCTTCCCGTTGTAAACGATATGCTCGATCAGCATGCGGATGATATGCACCTGCTCGCGAGAGTTGAGCGACTCCCACACCGGGCCAAACTGCGCGAGCGCAGCCCGAAAATCGCCTTCGTCTACCCCTAGTCCTTCGAGACACTCGAGTTCGTGAAGAATCTCCGTTAGTCTGCTCTCCGTCCGGACGATTCGCTTCTGGAGGTCGGCCATGCGGTCAGTCACTGTCTGGTCGCGGCACGCGACCAACGAGACCAAATCGCGCAATTCGGCTCCCAGGCTCGCCAGTGCCTTGTGAGCAGCCTGGCGCTCCAGGATTAGCTCCGTGATACCATTTCGCCTCTGCTCCTCGGCTTTGGCCAGTGCGCATGCCTTGATGCGCGGATCGGACCCGATCCTGCGAATCTGGCGTGTAACTAACGACTTGATCGCGGACTCAGAAACGGACTTGGTATCGCAGTGGGCCGTACTTTGCGGCTGCGCGCAAACATAATGGAGATGGCGGCGCGCATCTTGCGTGGTGTAAGTGCGGACCATACGTTCCTGGCAGGAAGCACACCGCAGCAGTCCTTTCAGAAGAGCAATGTAGCTGTTGCGGACTTCGACGCCTCCATCGCGGCCATTTCGCTGCAGAATCTGTTGCACCTTCTCCCAGATCGCGGCTTCGACTATTGCCTCATGTTCGCCCTCATAGATCTGCTTCTTGAAGTCGATCTTGCCGATGTAAATCGGGTTCCTCAGCAAGCGGAAGAGCCGGCCTTTAGTGAATGGTGTGCCGCCGTGCGTCACGCCGCTTCTTGTGACCCACTGTTTGGTGCGCCAGCCGCGGCGATCGATTTCGCGGACGACCGGCAGCAGGGCGTTGTAGTCGAGGTAAAGTTTGAAGATCGTCCGTATTTGGAGGGCCTCGTCGGCGTTGACGGTCAGGCGACTGACGCACGGGTCTATGTCGTAACCCAGCATGGGGCGCCCGCCGGTCCACTTGCCCTTGCGCCTTGCGGCCGAAATCTTGTCGCGTGTACGCTCGGCGATGATCTCCCGCTCGAACTGGGCGAACGACAACAGGATATTGAGCGTGAGACGGCCAAGGGAATTGGTAGTGTTGAACTGCTGCGTTACCGAAACGAAGCTGACGTTGTGCTTATCAAAAACCTCGATGATGCGGGCGAAGTCGATCAGCGACCGGCTCAGCCGATCCACCTTGTATACGACCACGCAGTCGATCGCGCCGCCGCGAATGTCGGCCAAGAGCCGCTCCAGGGCGGGGCGGTCCAGGTTGCCACCGCTGAATCCGCCATCGTCGTAGCGCTCGGGCAAGGTGACAAGCCCCTCAGCGCGTTGGCTGAGGATGAACGCTTCGGCGGACTCGCGCTGCGCGTCGAGTGAGTTGAAGTCCTGATCGAGGCCTTCGTCGGTGGACTTACGGGTATAGATGGCGCAACGGTGCTGGCCGACCGTCTGGCTCCGGAGGGCCTCCGTTTCCGTTTTGTGTTCGCGATTCAAGATCACTCTCCTTTCTTGCGTGGCGTTACCTTCTTACCACCATGAAGGCGGTGGCCCGGAGTACCGTCAACTCGTTCTCCGGTCACTTGGATAGCTGGCGGAAGGACAGATCCGGCCAGGCTTTGCGCTTTGCGTACTCGAAGGTAGCCGGTTGCAAGGATTGCGGCTATCTCCTCAACGATGGAATCAGGTGGGTCTTCACGAAACTCCATGCAGATCTCCTATATGCGAGGCCGAAGTCTCGGTGATCGGGCGGGTGACGGGGACGAGGCAGTACGTGCGCTCGGACTGGTCTGGAAAGGATGCTCCGATCTGTGATCTTCCCAACCCGGATCTGTGGTTAGCCAGGAAAAAGAATCGACGCAAGTCTCCCAGGCAAGAACAGTGCTATGCTGGCGCGTTGACGTTCGAATTCTACCGGTTTCGCTTTCAGTTCCGCTCCGCAGGAACGCTCTATTTCCCGCCTTACAAATCGGGTAATATCGTGCGCGGCGCGTTCGGCCGGATCTTCCGCAAGCTGGTTTGCATCCCAAGCTGCTTGGATGCGATGACGTGCGACGTGCGCGCGAGCTGTCCCTATGCGCGCGTGTTCGAGCCGCAGGCGGCACGCGGTGAGGGTCCGAGCGGGTTGGCGGATTGGCCGCGACCCTTCGTATTCCGCGCAGCGTGTCTGGACGGGCACATCATTCGGGAAAGCGAGCCGTTCCACTTCGACGTGCACATTTTCGACGCGAGCGACTCCGCACTGCCGTATTTCGTGCTGGCGTTCGCGCAACTAGCCCGGGAGGGGCTCGGGCCGGGCCGGGGACGCGCTGAACTGACCGCCGTGGATCAACTGGACCTGACCGATGCGACGGTTTCGCGCGTGTTCGATGGTGAGCGGTTCCAGATGAGCGCGTTGCCCGCGCCCAGCGCGGTGGACCTCAGCGGGACCACGGGGCACGTAGATCGCGTCCGGGTGCGGTTCGTTACGCCCACGGAACTCAAGACCGAGCACCGAGTGGCGGAGCGCCCGGAGTTTGGAATTCTGTGCGGGCGGCTGCGCGATCGCATCAGCGCGCTACGCGCTCTGTACGGTGCCGGGCCGCTGGAGATCGATTTCCGAGCGATGGGCGAGCGCGCGGCACTGGTACGGATGACGCGCTGTGAGTTGAAACGGACGGATGTGGACCGACTCTCATCGCGGACAGGACAACGGCATCCGCTGGGCGGGTTCGTGGGGGAGGCGGAGTACGAAGGGCAATTGGGGGAGTTTGTGCCGTATTTGCAGCTGGGTGCGTGGGTTGGGGTGGGGAGGCAGACGGTTTGGGGAAAGGGGGAAATCGCCATGGAGCCTCTATGACAAGGGAGCCGCCTGCTTGTATTTCCTATTGAATGTGAAAGTGGTCCTTGACAGGATGGTCTATCCGGCTCTAAACTGATTCAAATGGTGGCACGCCCTGTTGTCGATATAGCGTCCAAACCTAGGGCCCCGCAGGGCGTCGCTCACCAATTGCCCCGCTGCGAAGGGGACTGCAAAATTGAGTGCGAGAGTGGGCCACGGAAGTTAGCCGCACCCCTACGCGAAGGGGGCTGTTCTGTATGATGAACTGGACTGGTCACGTCCTAGTGGACGTCGGCATCGCAGCAGTCTGTGCGATGACCGCCAAAAAGGAACCGACACAACTCACACTTGAAGACCTTGATGCCGCCGCAGATGAGATGGAGCGGTATTACTTCAGCGGCGCGCTCACCAGCTATCTCACATGTGTCTTCATGAACTCGGAATACGTGCAGCCTGGTAACGGAGCAAAGAAGGCCGAAACACGGAAACGCTACGCCGAACGGATACTCAGAGCCCACCGTGCCAAGCCCGAAGAGTCGGCCAAGACTGAGGTGTGCGCGTTTTCGGGCCTGCCTGCCACTCACCGAATTCACCGGGGGCAGATGCCATTGCTGACCGGAGAGGACGTCTTGAATTTCTTTCCCGGCGGGGCGGGCGGGCTGTTTATCGCCGGACCCTATTTGACTGCTCTCCAAGCTCTGCCGCTCGGGGGCAGACGCTCTGAGGGGAAGCTCCTCATCGCCCACTCTGATTCCCCCCCTCTGACACTGGCATTGGCAAGAAACTTCGTGGAAGACAACCGGCGCCTGCTCGGGTTGGCGATGTCGGGTGGCCTCCCCAATCGGGACGGTCTCGCTGAGGGATTGCCCCGCGAGCAGGCTTCGTGGGACGCGGCAAAGAAGCGCCCGAAATACCCTGACGCGAAGTCCGCGTTCACGTTGGTCGCCTCCGACCTACTCGACGTCTTGGAGCGCCGCAGCGATGTCTGCAATTCGGGCACGCCAGCTTCGCTCCAGATTTACTGGTTGAGCAGTTCTGGACAGGGGCCGTCTCTCGATGTTTTTTCCGTGCCTTCCAATCTGATTCGGTTCCTGAGCAACGTGACCCAAGCCTCTACGAATACTGCTTGGCGCCGGGTTGTTGCACGCGGATGGATTGTGGAAGACGCAGGCCAGACTCCAGCAGCCACTACAAGGAGGTCCGCTAAGAAACCGGCCGCGCCTCCACTCAGCGGACCTGGACGGTCGAGGAATCCGGTATTCGTGAGTCTTTTTAGCATTTACGCCGGTGGGTTCATCGATCCGCAACCCGCGAATCGCTTCATCCGGCGGTATCTGTTATCCGAACTCCGAGGCAGCATCGCGCACGCAGAAGACTGTGATTGGAAGTTGGTGGACCTATTCTTGCAGGAGGTGTTAATCATGAGCCCGGACAGGATACAGCGTATCCGGGAATTTGCGGATGCGCTTGCCGCATATATTGAAAAGAGGAACGATGCACCGTTTTTCCAGAAGATCACTTTCGCCCGGTACCCCTGGATTCTCCGCGGGGAGTTGGTGAAGGCTCAACGGAAGGAGTTCCTTCAGGCGAAAGATCTGCTCTTCGCCCTGGATGACTATGTTGAGGTGTTTGAGGCCGAAGACAACTCCGGAGCCGCGAACTGGTCGCTGGTACGCGATCTGATCTGCATCCGGCTGGTGGAACAGCTTCACAAAACTGGCTGGCTCACGCCGGAGAAGCTGCAGGAAGAGGTCGCCGCCGTGGAAGAAGAGCAGGCGACCGGGACGCGAGGATGATATGGCTTTTGTGACGGGCTGTCTTGTATTGGATGCGCCGGCTTCTGCCCTAAACAATGCAGGCGCGGATGAGGGTGCAAGGACCGATAATGCGATCGTCGTTAAGAAGATCAGCACTCCTGACGGACCCCACCCCTACGTGTCGGCTCAGGCGGTGAGGTACTGGATTCGAACGAACCTGGAGTTGAATGAGCCCCGGTGGAACGCCGCACCGGTCCGAAGAGAGGGCAAGATCGCCTACACCGATGCGAATCCGATCGAGTTTTGGGACGACGACTTGTTCGGTTATATGCGGGCACCGTCGAAGAAGAGTGACGCCGCTAAGGATGAGAAAGCCAGTCCCCTGGAGAAGGATAGGGAGATTACGCGCGTCTCGCCGTTCCGCGTGAGCACGTTCGTTTCGATCTCTCCGTCTCGACCGGTAACCGACTTTGGAACGATGACCCGTCAAGAAGGGGACCCCGTACCCTACGAACATGAGTTTTACCGGGCACACCTCCTGGGGTTGCTGTCACTCGATCTCTCCGCTGCGGGTACGTTCTTTGATGGGGCTCGGGTCGGTTATAAGAACCTCGACTCTTACCGAAGAGATGCCGCGCGAAAGAACGAACTCACAGAGGTGACCCTCCGTAAGCAGACGGCCTTTCGGCTGCCAGTGGAAAGGCGAGTTGAGAGGGTCGCCACCCTGATCGGAAGCCTTGCACTGCTCAACGGAGGGGCGAAGCAAGCGGTGCACTACACCGACCTCACACCCGCGGTAGTGTTCCTTGCGGTAACCAGGCACGGCAACAATCCTTTCTACCGGATGCTGACGTCATCGCGGACCAAGACAACGCAATTTCACGCTGCAGCCTTTCACGAGCTGATGTCGACGTACAGCGACAGTTTTCTCTCGGATGTCTACATTGGTTGGGCGCAGGGGTTCCTGGACGACGAACGGAAGAAATTAGAGGAGGCCCTAAGTCAGCCCGGCGTTCAAAAGGTGAACCTAGGACACCCGGCTGCCCAGATCGCGAAGTTTGCAGAGGTTCTAAGAGCCCCTCAGGGAAGCGATTGGTATGCCTAGGCTGGCCGTGGTCCGGGTGACTGTAGAGGCCCCGGTCACCTCATTTCGGTATCCGCACTTCCTTGTGGGGCGGCAGGTCAGTTACGACATGCCTCCACCGTCCACCATCTATGGTCACATTGCCAGCGCGCTGGGAGAGTTGCCCGACCCTGGCGGTTTTCAATTCGGCTACGACTTCCGTTTTGCTGGCCGATCATCCGACCTAGAACATCAACACATCATAAACGCTGGAGGGCAAGCGTTCACGTTGGACGGCAAGAAGTATCCGACGTCGGTCCAGGCGACTGTACAGCCACATCTTCGGGATTTCTTGTTCAGGCCAAAGCTGGTGCTCTATCTGAACCGGTGCGACTGGGCCGGCGCATTCCTGGCGCCGGTATTTTGCGTCATTCTCGGCCGTTCTCAGGATCTCGCTTCCGTCACCAAGGTCGAGGAGATCGAACTGGAGCAGAGGAACGGCGCCTATTTCGAGCACACGCTGCTTCCGTTTTCGTATCGCCCGTATGTGGCATTGGGGACAACAGTGCTGATGCCAAGAATGATCGGTCCGCCGCCGGAACGACGCGCTCATTTCGACCGCTTCATCACTTTGCAACGGGAGCGGCTGTTCGGGGGGGCCTACGCGAATCCGCCTGGAGTCGCGCCAGCCAGGCGTATGCTCTTGGAGACTCAAGAGCAAGTGTGGTGGGTCGATCCCGATAGCCCGGCGGACCGCGAGGTTCAGCGCGCCGTCGTCTTTCATTCCTGTGCGTGACGCATCGGATCTCTGGGCGAAGAGCACCGGCGAAGACATTGCTCGGCACACGCTAAAGGTACTTGGAAACTTAGGCCAACTGCGACAACGCTCTCCGTGGCTACCCGCCCTGTGCCGAATGCCTCGGTTCTGGTTGCGGGCGGCACTAGCTGTGGCGCTTCACGATCTCGGGAAGTGCTGCGAGGGGTTCCAGCAGGTTGTTCACGGCGGCGCGAGATTTCCTCACCGGCATGAAGTGATGTCGGCTGTATTCGTGCGCTGGATGCTGGCTCGCGATGAGGAGGGCGATCTTTCCTGGGCCGCCGCCACAATCGTCACGCATCACAAGGACTGGCCAGAAATCGACCAACTCTATCGGCCAGCGGACCTACTACTGGAGAGCGCGGATGGCCTCGAATCACTGCGATCACAGATGGGCGTGGAGTACTTCCTAAGCGCCGAACATATTCTCCGGGAAGCGGTGTGGCCGACGCTGGCAGCCAACTGGGCGGTGCCGGAGATATGGTCCGAGACCATTTGTGCCGACTGGGTGCCGGACGACCCCGTAGAGGAACTGCGGGCAGTGCTCGAAGCCGTGCGGCATCTCGTCGGGGGGTTGAAGCAGCAGAACGCGCCCACTCCCGAACTGACTGCGGGGACGTTCCTCCGCGGCGTTATGATCCTCGCCGACCACTCGGGGTCCGCTTGGGAGAACTTCCGCTTCCTGCCCGAGTTGAAGAATGCGGATCGGATGCGGGAGCGTCTCGGATTGCCTGATGAAGAACAACTGTGGGCACACCAGAGGCTGGCCGGCGAACGCATCGGCAACACCGTTCTGACCGCGCCGACCGGTAGTGGCAAGACGGAATCGGCGATGCTCTGGGCAGCCCGGCAGTCATCATCGGCAGACGGGCACCCCGTTCCGTATTACCTGCTGCCTTATCAAGCGAGTCTCAACGCAATGCGAAGCCGACTCGCGGAGAAACTGGGAGACGCGGCTGTCACCTTGCAGCACTCGCGCGCGATCCAAGCCCTTTATCGCCAGTTGCTCGACAAGAACTACGAATCCAGTGAGGCACAGAAGACGGCGAAGCGAGAGCGCAACCTCGCCTCACTGCAGGTTAAACCCTTGCGGATCTCGACCCCGTACCAACTTCTGAAGGGCGCGTTCCAACTCCGCGGTCACGAAGCGCTTTGGACTACGGCATCGGGGGCGCTCTTTATTCTGGATGAGGTTCACGTTTACGAGACGTCACGGCTGGCGATTCTATTGGCCACGCTTCGATACCTTTGCGGAAGCCTCGGGGGAACGGTCCTCGTAATGTCCGCCACGCTACCGAGATACCTGACGAAAGTCCTCAACGACGTGCTGCCTGGCGTTCTTGAAGTCAGAGCTGATTCGAGCACCATGGAGAAATTCTGCCGCCACGAAGTTCGCTTGCTGGACTTCGGCCTTTCTGAAGAATTGGCCCTCGAGGCGATCTTGGAGGATGTGAGAAAGGGTTTGTCGGTTCTTGTTGTCGCAACGACAGTCGGGAGAGCCCAGGAGATCTGGCGTCGGCTATCGGCCAGGACCGCGAGCGAGGTTGAGTTGCTGCACGGACGTTTCCACTCAGATGATCGTGGAAAGAAGGAAGGTAGGCTCTTGGCGTGTCGCGGCGTCGACAAACGGCGAATGGGCGCTGGAATTATCCTGGTTGCGACTCAGGTCGTCGAGGTAAGCCTAAACGTCGACTTCGACGTACTGTACTCTGATCCGGCCCCACTCGAGGCTTTGTTGCAGCGGTTTGGCCGCGTCAACCGCGCGCGACTCGTGCCCCTCCGGACCGTAAACGTGTGCCGTAAGATACCCGACGGCTCTCCTGTTTATCCTCTTTGGTTGGTGTCGAAAGCCATTGGTGTGCTGGACTGTTGGGACGGGAAGCCGCTCCGAGAGGATGCCCTGCAGGTGATACTCGATAGCGTTTATGATGGCGCCACGGCCGAACGGCTGATGCTAGAACTCAGGCAGAACATGGATATGTTCGAGCGTAACGTCTTGGTGTCGTGCCGGCCATTTATTTCGGATGAGAAGTTGGAAGCGATGTTCGAGGAAATGTTCGATGGCTTCGAAGTGCTGCCCGCACCCCTGGAGAGGGAATACTGGCGGAGGTTGGACGAAGAGCCACTGCTCGCTCCGGGGCTTCTCGTGCCCATCACCAGCGGGCAATTCAACAGCCTGCGGAGAAGTGGGCGCATGCGCCTGTCGGAAAAGATGTGGATTGCCGACTGCCCTTACACGGATCAGGGACTCGAGGTTTACGGACCTCCAACCGAGGACGGCCAGTGATCCGGGCGTTGTTGTGCAGATCCTAATGTGGATATTCTGTAGAGCAGACCATTGGAGTTGATATGTCCGCCTTAGCCAGTTCTCTTCCGTTCTCATCGACGCCCCGCAAGCCACCGGCGGTCGCCCAGTACAATTGGATCACCGGCGGGGTCGATGTCGTGCCGGAGCAGATGGAGTTGCCGCTGCCACCGGTCGATGACGCCGTGCTTCCGGACGATGGCAGCGTCATACTTCTCGCGACCGAAAGCGGATCGCAGTTGTTCGTCTCCGGCTTCGGGCTGTTCATCGGAAAGAAAAGCGAGCGGGTAGTCGTCAGGCAGGGGAAATCGGTCTGCGCGCAGGTCCCCCTGATGCGGCTGCAAGAAATCATCGTGGCGTCGCGTGGGGTCAGCTTCTCGTCCGACCTCATTGAGGAACTGTGCGAACGCGGGATCCGGCTCGCGTGTCTGAACTCCAGCGGGAAGCCGTTCGCATTGATCACTTCGCCGATGCTAACGGCGACGGTGGAGACGCGCCGAGCCCAGTTCGCCGCTTGTCAGAACGAGCGCGGCGCCGACCTCTGCCGCTGGATCGTCGCGGGCAAGCTCCACAACCAGGAGAAGCTGCTGCGGTACTTCGCCAAGAGCCGCGAGGGCGAACGGAGAACCGCGCTAGAGAACGGCGCAACTGCGGTACGACGCCTGCGGCGGGCTGCGCTAGCCGTGGAAGGCTGCGCACCCGACGAAGTTCGTTCGTCGCTGATGGGTTTCGAGGGCACGGGCGGTCGGCTCTATTGGCACCAGATCGGCAATATGCTCCCGGATGTACTCAGCTTTTCGGGCCGCTCTCACCAAGGGGCAAGCGATGCTGTGAACGCCGCGCTCAACTACGGTTATGGCATCCTTACCGCACACGTTTGGGGAGCTGTGATGAACGCCGGGCTCGAACCTTTCGCCGGCTTTCTCCATGTAGACCGTAGCGGCAAACCGTCGCTGGTTCTGGATCTGATGGAAGAGTTTCGCCAGCCGGTGGTGGATCGTGCGATCTTCTCGTGGCTCAACAAGGGTGGCCAACTTTCACTCCAGAAAGGCATGCTCGACGCAGCGTCCAAAGAAAACGTCGCTTCCCGCGTGTTGATGCGTCTAGTAGCTACGGAACAACACCGCGGCAAACAGCATCAGGTGCGGTCCATCGTTCAGACGCAGGCTCGCCTGGCTGCCAGCGCGGTGCGGGGTCTGCGGCCGTACCGATCGTTTTCTTTCAAGTGGTAAGCCGTGGCGCGGAAGAACCGGTACACAGGTGTTCTCAAGGCTCTGCCCCTGGGCAAGGGAAGCCCGGAGGTGTCGCTGGTGCTGATTTACGATATAGAGAATGATCGACTGCGCACGCGGATTGCGGATGTTTGCCTGAATTATGGGCTTGAGCGGATTCAATTCAGTGCGTTTTTCGGGAAGCTGAACCGGAATAGACGGCAGGAGCTGGCGTTGAAGGTGCAGAATGAACTCGGGGACGAGTCCGGGCGCGTTCGGATCATTCCGGTCTGCGAGCAGGACCTGAAAGATATGTGGGTGCTGGACCAGTTTCGGCGCGACGCCGATACGCTAAAAGCCGAAGCTGAGACGCGGGATCGTGCGAAACCACGCTTGAAGGTGCTGGGAGGCGAAGACGATCAATGATGCTGCGCGTCACGGACTTGAAGCAGTGGGCGTACTGCCGTCGTATCGTGTACTACCAGCACCGAATGCCGGGGGTTGGAAAGCCGACCTACAAGATGGAGGAAGGCAAAACGGCCCAAGACATGATTGAGCGGCTCGAAACTCGGCGGACGATGCGAGAGTACGGATTCGAGGGTGCCGTGCGGAGATTTGGGGTCTGGTTGGAGAACAAAGAACTGGGCCTGTCAGGGAAAATCGATTTATTGTTGGAAACGGCGGCCGAGGCCGCCATCGTCGAATTCAAGTTGACCTCGGGAGAGGTCGGGCAGAACCACCGGCTGCAGCTCGGAGGATACACCTTGCTGGTGGAAGCGGAGAATGGTAAGTCTGTAAAACATGGGTTCGTCTACCGGATCCCAGATGGAAAAGTGTTTGCGGTCCCTATTGATGAAGCGTTACGGCGGGAGGTTCGGCAGGCCGGACAAGATATACGCGAAGCCATCTCGGCTGGGTTGCTACCGGAGCCAACGGAGCAGAGGAAGCGGTGCGAAGAGTGCGAGTACGCAAACTACTGTGGGGATGTGTGGTAACGACAAGGTTCGCAGATCGGCGGGCTTCCGCCGCAGAAACCAAATCCGCGAAGAAAACCCTTCCAGGACGCTCTGCAAGTGTTGTAGAATGTGGCTGTTGAGGAGCAGATGCAAGACCATCCCCTTCGAGAAGGGGACTGAAACGACCAGCCCCGGCTGGATCTGGTGGTTGCGTCCGGCATGATGCAAGACCATCCCCTTCGAGAAGGGGACT
>Ga0335069_10000584_pt1 | contig 61102 bp, 103 predicted proteins | sample Lox_Sample_11_FD_206714 | JGI IMG/M metagenome (GOLD analysis project Ga0335069, IMG submission 206714) | Soil microbial communities from Loxahatchee National Wildlife Refuge, Florida, United States - Lox_Sample_1.1 | ecosystem: Environmental > Terrestrial > Soil > Wetlands | place: USA... | reverse complement strand
ATAGTTTTTTTTAAATAATTTTAAAAAGCCTGAAATACCTTTTGTGGTTTGAAATTTGTCGCTTACAATTATATTTTCTGCATCTCCTTGAACTATTGTAGAAATATCTTCGGAAAATATTTCAAGAATATCTCCCTCATTGGCGCTTGATGGCAACGTTAAATTTATATTATTTACGGATTTGTATCTTTGAATATTTGATAACAAAGAATCGGAAGTTACAAGAGATATTTTAGATAAACTATCAACATATAATTTTCTTGTAGCCTGATTATCAGTAGTCGGATCACTTCCTGGCAAAATGGGAATACTTGAAAATGTTTTTATTCCCACAAAAGTAAAAACGTCATTAAGTGCCGTATCATATATATAATCAATCCATTTTTGAATATATCTGAAGCACCAGTTCCACCAGTTTCTTGCTGGCTTCTCGAGTCTATTCCATCCATTTGTTTTTTTTATTTCTGGCGGCTCAACGACGTTATTCAATAATGAAGTACCGTCAACTACATCATTTTCTGCCCATCTAAATCTTTTATCGGGTAATGCCATATATTCTCCTTATTCTGTCGATCTTACTTCTTGCAATGCTCCGCCCATGGTTTGATCCGATCCAGTCGAATCTGTATAGACTTCTATTACTCCATCGGTAAACATTTTTATAGTTCCGTCAGTAAATTCTAATACGTCGTCTTCTTTTGCTTCAGTCAATCCATCGCCGTCAGGGTCTTCAGTTCCATCACTTTCCGAAGTAACAAAAGGTCTTAACCCTACATCTCCAGAAAGAGAAAAAATCGTTACTCCGGATTCTGCGATAACTTGCAATTGAGAAAAAATAAATTCTGTAATATAAATATCCGTCCAAATATACAAATTCATATTTCCGAGAGTTTGAAGTTGAACTTTTGACGCCCCACAAAGTCCCTTCAAATATGCTATGATCGTCGATGCTTCTCCGGAGCCATTGTTAACAATAATTCTTGTCTTGATATTATTTCTATAGTCATCATCATTAAATCCTTTCCGAGTTTCACCCTGAATCAATCCCAGAACATCAAGTTGAACACCTTTTGCGGTATCTATAGTATAATTGTCCCTTATTTCAAATAATGCACCTTCAATGGCATTCCCTCGATCAAGTAACCCGTTAATAAGTGCGAAAAACTTTTCTTTATCCTTGTATTGCTGAATAAGATATTGTGAACTATCTTTATAATCACTTATTTTTTGTATTTCTGTCATGTCAAATCCTGAACAATTATACGAGTCGTTGCAAATACTCCGATTTCCCTTGCCGACAAACTTATTACGTCTTCGCTATAAGTTGGCGTTCCCGAAGGAGAATCAGTCTTCGCACATTCTATTTTTATCTTTGCAATTCCCTGAACTTGATATACTGGAATACTTAATCTTTGCGGTATTATATCTTTCCCAGGTGAGATGTTTGACGAATCAAGAGACCATGAAACAATTTGCGCCTTGATTTGATCGTCGCCATCGGTTGGATAAGTTTCCTCTGAATATTTCGCCCTTGAAACTCTTACCCATATATATTTATCAACCGCACGAGAAAATTTTATTGTTTGTTGATATCCTTCCGGGTCTGTGATAATAACTGAAGTATTGCCATATGATTCAACCCCTGCTCCCTGTTTTTCATAGATCATTTCTGCAACATCTGCATCCGTTCCGCCAGATACGATAACCTCGAATGAATGCGGCGGTCGACTCTCTACATCCGTAATATTTGTTCTATTCGATGCTACTGTGCATCCTACTACGTTGGCAACATTATTCAATATTGCTTCTTTTATCGCTTCATCGGTTGCCGATCCGTTCATTACCGAAATTGTGCGTCTGATTCTTGCCGCCGGGTCTGATTCTATCGATCTTCCAGGAATGCCTACCTCTGGATTATAGACTGAATCCCATCCTGAAACGGGAGTTACAATTTCAGTCAACGAACTTCCCGGAAGTGTATTTGATCCTTTTGTCGTACAAGTAAAATTACCAAAATTGCCAATATCAGTGAATGAAAGATTAGCATTAACATCAACACTAAATGAAGTTGCATAATACAGATCTAAAATACTACTTGAAATCGATCCCGATCCGCCCCATGTCCCTAATTCAATCAAGGCTAATAATGCAGCCAAAACACTATCAATGGTATCTCCGCCAATTGCCGTATAATCGTAATTGACTGCATTGATAGTTATTATATAGTGATCTCCAACCGATACCGAAGATAATGTAATCAATGCTTCATGACAAGAGGTCTTATCAATAGTAACCGTTGAATCAAGAGAATATTGAACAGATTGTTCGGGATTCTTCGCAAGTTTCCCGGAAGGAATGATCGTCGAATTTGCACCAAAAAGAACGACATTCTTTACAACTGTATAAGAAGCGCCAAGTCTTTCAATCCCGTTCTCTATCATAATATTATCAAGACTTACACCTGTCGCTGAATTGGGATTTCTTGAATTATATATTTCTTCGGCTCCATCCCATATATCCGCTTCTCTTTTTGCAAGCATGGCTATTTCTTGACCAACCACTCCTTGAGGATCAAGGTCAATGTCAACACCCCAAATGCCTTGAAATAATGCCTGATATTCTGAAATTATAGTAGGCAATGTTTTTTTTAGAAATCCTGTCGAAGTCACAAATATTTCAGACACTTTTCACCTCACAACACAAATGATAATTCAAGAGACCCAGAACTAAGCGACAAAATCATGTCAATATATAATGTATTCAAACTATCATCTACTTCTATATTTAATTTTAATACTTGTTTTATTTCAGCAATCTTATTGATTTCTTTCAAGAAAATTGCTCGAATAAAATTCATATCAGGGAATACTCCCAATATATTTTTCAATGGACTTCTTCTATCCGTCTTGTCAAAATAAGGAATTCCCAGATCAACATTAAGCCAATATTCGCCCTTAAACGTATTGAAATATTCTTCAAGTTTTTGTGAAACATATTCCGAATCATTCTCCGTGAACCTAAAATTATTTTTTGTCAATTCTAAATCATTTGTTGTTGAGTCAATATATATGTTCTTCATTCACATCACCTTTATTTTTTGACTCTTGTAATTATCACATAATCCATATAATACACCCGCTGCCGTCGCTATTTGAGTTAATGCCGCCGTGTCTTGAGGCAATGTTCCGGGCGTTATTGATTGAACTACATTCAAAAAAACTTTCAAACCTGTTATAAATTGAGTCCCCAGAATAACCGCTTCAGTCCCATCATTGAAAGTTATCATCCCTGATTTCTCAATGGTTAATTTTCCACTTTGAGACTTTATCATTATCTTTCCCGCATCATCAATACTTATTTCCGATGCAGGATTCGGAATATTTGCAAATGAAAATAATCCAGGTATTGCTATACATGAACCTAATTCAAATCTTCCAAGATCATCCGTTTCGACCTGATCCGATGAACTATTCAAATAATTTCCTATAGGAGATTCAGAAAAAAGCAATAGGCATCCATCGCCTTTTTTAATCGGAAATTTTACAACAAAATCTTTTGTGCCCGTAAAAACAACCGGGACATTATTTATAGGACTGATTTCTTTAATAACAATCTTTTTATCTCCAGACAAATATTTTAATTTCAAAGAAGGTTGAACCGTTGCTTTCCTTTTCGACGAATCAAAAGACACAAAAGTCCCCGGCATGGTTGTATGCACTTGCCTTAATTTGGAATCAAGCCATATGTCAAATGCTGCTTCAAAATCTTCTTTAATTTTAGTTCTCCGTTATCCCACCGCTTCTACTTCGCATTTGAAGTCTGAACTTGCATGATTATCTCCGACAAATTTTACTTTTTCAACGGTATAAATCCCCTTTGTATATTCGCCATATACATCAACGAGCGTATTCGGTCGTATTTTTGGATTTAATATGCAATTGAATTTTATTCTTTTTCTTGTATCTTGTCTTCCTGCATCTTCAACATTTTCAACACCGCCAATTATATTATTGCTCGGTATTTTCACAAATCCAAAATTGGATATTTGATTGCCAACCTTATACAAGTATAACGAACCCGTATCATAATACATATCGCATTCATACGATCTTATAATCAATCTTAATGATCTGAAAAGACTTCCGATATTTCCGGTAAATACATATGCCTTATTCAATATAATATTTGAGATATTTGCCAATCCATTAATTGAAAAATTTAATTGTGCTGCAATATCATTGAATATTTGAACCAATGGAGTAGATTCTTTATAAGACAAATTGAAAAATTGATATTCTAATCCTCCGGCAACGGCTGCAAGGTCAAGCGCCTGAATCTTTGTTATGAACTCTGTGCCGTTCTTATATGATGATGACGTACTGATAATCCCAAAAAATATCGTTGCTATATTTCCCTCGTCTTCATGCCCGGCATTGAATATTATTCTATTACCCGGAGTCAAAATCTTTTGCTGCGTATCTGGCTTAGCATTATATATTGTGAAATTCGCTTGATTTGACGATAATATCAAAGTTCGTTCTATCTCAAAATCAATGAATAGTTGGCTTATGTTTGTCAAAGTCAATCCTTTTTCAAATGCCTTAGCATAATTAATATCGCCTGTCTGCGCTGAACCTTTTGAAATGATTTTCGCTTCAACTTGTCTATTAAATGCCATTTCTTACTTGCCTTTTTTTAAAAAAAAATATATAATCTATTCAAATCATCGTGACAGAGCGGTCTAATGTTGACTATAGATAGAAAGCGAGCGACAAGAAAGCGACTATCAATTCGACTAATCCTGTTTTTCAAGTGGTTCTATAGACCTATACTTTCGCTTCCGCGGGGTTCGACTCCCCGCCGATGATTTTTTTTAAATTCCATTGTTTGCCTTCCATGATGCCAATTCATCAGCGTTATAATAATAGACTTTGAAATCCGTACCCAGATTATCAAAAGTGCAATCAATTTGCTCATCAAGTCTATTTACCTGCGTAATAATTATATCCCCAAGCAATTCCGGGAATAACGCTTTGTGATTATCAAGTAATGGATAATCAGGAACCATTTTCAACCCGTATAAGGAATAATTCTCGGTCGCTATGTTCATTCTGAAGTATCCGCTTCTCACGTTATAAGTGAATCTCAATTGAACCGAAACATTATCAAGATCAATTGAGTATTGAAAATCCGTCGAGTCATTTTGAAACATAGGAAGATTTATCATTGACCCCCCGTTGTTATTATTTTCCCTCGATCAAGATTCGTATTCGATTGTCTATTCAAATTCGTATTATTTGTATTCGTATTATCAAGAGAAATTGTCGTATTAAGACTTATTTGTTCAAGTTTTACGATATTCATTTGTTGAAATGAGACATCAAATTCCTGCGCTTCACCGAGACCTGGCTCTCTGCCTGATCCGACATGGACGACACAAACATCATCATAACTATCCATTATACAATTTATAGTCATTTTCTTTTTTGCAGCCCATAATTCTTTGAATTTTTCCCATGCCTCAAGAGCCTTGTTTCCCGGGAATCCGTCTTCATATATTGAAAAATTTGTTACTTTACCCGTCAAAGAACCAGTTCTCAATTCATTTTTTATGTGGTCACTTATAAGTGATCCGTCTTCAACATTGAATGATGTTATGCTCGCATCAAGACTATGGCTTTCTTTCAAAATCAAATCAAATATAATCGTATCGACTGAATACGTTTTTTGACTTTGATAGAACAAAACAATAGGTACTTGAGTAGCCATTTAATACCCCGCCGAAATAAGTAATTTTTTCAATTGCAAGTTCATGACATTCTGCGCTGCAACATTGACAGCATTTTTAATATCATTCGGTGATCCTGTCGCCCCACTTATATCAAATTGATTATTCATATTTATTATATTTGATTTAGTATTTTGATTATTTGTTATCTGATTTAGTGATTTATTTTTATCTTCATTGAATCTTTTAATCAATTCAATTTTATGCGGTAATACCGTATTAAGAACTTTCAAAACGGCATTTGCTCCGTCTACAAAAAAGTTAAGCACGTTAAAAAATGCCTGCTTGATCGAATCTATCAAAAAGAAAAACGCTTCTTTGAATTTTCCTTTAATCAAAAGATCAAATAATCCGAGAACTTTTTCGGAAACAAATGTTACTATCTCGCTGATCTTTGATAATATTGCATCGATTATATTCAATACTGGAACCAATACAATACTTACTTTGTCAAACATTTGCGCCAGTAGAGTTATTATTATTCTTAATGGCATTGATATTTGTGTCAAAATCATTTTTGATACAATACCCAGGACACGCATTATTATACTTATAATAGGCATAAGCATATCCAGGATAGGAAAAAGCAAATCAAAAAGACTTTCAAGAATAGGCATCATTATTTTTGCAATGTCGATTATTGCAGGAATAATATTTTCTCCAATAATAGTTCCTATTTTTTCAATAATCGGGATAAGTCTGGTAATAAATTTATTAAGCATCGGCACCGCTGCAGTATCAACAAATGATGTAACTTTTGTAATAACATCCGCTAAGATATTCATGATTGGAGTAATTAATTTGAATACCGGGACGAGTGCATTGAAAACACCTTTTAATATTGCCCCCAATCCCCCGGCAAGTTTTTTAATTATGCTTATAAAATCAGTTTGAGCGAATATATTAAGTAGTCCTGAAGTGACTTCGTTAACAACCGGGAATAATGCAGCACCGAGACGTTTCCCGAGACCTTTAACAACTGTTTCCATTCTTTCTATATTTTCGGTTAGTTCTTCGCCCGCTTTGAGAGTATCTTCAGAAAAAACATACCCGAGATTAATTGCTTCTTGACTTGTTTTTTCAATCTCTTCTCTTCCCTGGGAAAGCCATTGCCCCATACGAATCCCGGACCTGCCAAATAATTGCATGGAAATCGCAGCCTTTAATGACTGATCGGTTATTCCTTTCATCTTATCTGATACTTCAAGCAATAATTCTTGTTGATCTTTTAATTTTCCCTGATTATCCTTAACGCTTATCCCAAGAATTGAAAAAGGATTGTTTTTTCCGGCGGTACCTTCGGCTACTTTACCGACATTTCTCGTGAATAATTTTAGACCTTGATCGAGATTTTGAGTTTCAATACCTGCCAATTTCGCACCATATCGGAATTCCTGAAGTGCTTCTCCGCCAATTCCTATGTCCCTGGCTGTCTTCGCTACTTCATCGGCATTATGTGCGACAAGATTGGTAAATTCAAATACAGCCGCACCAGCCTCAACAACTCTCTCGGCGAACTTCATTATTCCCTCGCCTATTTTACTGGCACTTTCTTTAAATTCGTTGAATTTGCTTTCTGATTCTTTGAGACCTTCGTGATCTACCGAAAACGAAATTTTGTTTATTAATTGCCGAATTGTTATTCCGTCTGCCATTTATTTTATATCCTTATTCAATTTTTCTCTCATATATTCATGATAAGCACTATCTTGATCTTCTTTTCTGTCAATTATAGCATTCAACTTACACATTTCCGGGTAACTGATATGGTCTTGATTGACGAATATAGAAAAATCTTTTTCTACCAGTCGCCAAAATAACCATTCCTCTTTCATTTCATCGTCTAAGTCTCCGATACTTCCGATTCGTCTGGTTGTTTCCCTGTTTTCTTCTTCAGATTTTGAAAGATACCTGTTAGACTGATTCCCGACCCACCCACCAACTCGAAAAAAGCAAACCTATTAACCTTCATAATTTCAAAGAGTAATTTATACACCGTCAATGGTGATCTTCCCGTGAATACTTCATCGAAAGATTCTACATTTCTTAATTCCACTACCTTGAGTTTTTTTTCGGATGTGAATTGTGCTCTTGTATCATTGACCATTTGAAAGACATATTCTTCGTATTCATCTTCGGTCATCGATGATAAAACTTCTTCGAGTGAACCAATCATGCTTGACAAGTCAAGATCAAGATAACTATTAACTTTTTTGAATTCGCTCATGATTGATTTGGCTGCGGGTAATAATAATTGAGTTGTCTTCTTATCAAGCCTTATTACCGCTCTCCCGGGTGATTGGGTGATAAGAAATTTAACTCCGTCAATTTCTTTAATTTCTGTCTTCAATTCCATATATTTCTCCTATATATTTTTTTTAGACGAGATTTCCTCCAACTAATATACCTACGTTCGGCAATCTGAAATTCCATTCCCTCCCGGTAGCACTTTCTCCGTAATTTATTTTAGCATAATTTTTTATATACGCTTGTTTTGAGTATACCAATGTCGTTCCGTTTCCATCTTTGATAGTCAACGGTGCTTTTCCGGTATTGCTCTTTATGTCTGCCTCGTGAACTGCAGAAAATTGATCGTTTGTCAAAGATTGCTGCTGAATTGAAACCTTCAGATTTGCACCTGTCTTATTTGTATTTGTTCTATTTTCAGTTCCATCCGCTCCAACGTCTTCTTTGAATCCGTCTTCTTTTTCAACTTCGATAAAAGTCCCAGAAATATATCCCGTTACTGTTATTCCTCCAAAGGTCATTATTACCTGTTTCGGATCATAACTTCTTGTTTGTAGATCATTCATCTATTCCTCCTTATGCCGTAACCCGACCCTTAATTACTGTCTTTTTTATTGCTCTCGCAAGTTGTATTTCAAACTCTACGCCTTCCAATAGCCCAGCGTTCAAATCCGCATCTGATATTGCAGATTCATCTGGTACGGTCAAAGATACTATCTTTTTTATCAACCCGTTTGCAACTCCAAGTTCAAGGATTTCTCTGACTCTTCCCTCGATAACCTGTATACCCGGATTGGTCATCGGTATAATTCTGGATTGAACTTTTTCAGTAAATACATTTTCGGCGATCCTTGCCTCAAGCCAATATATCCCGGCGATTACCTCAATTGATTCTCCTGAAGCACATATTCCTTTTTCTGTATTATCAATTCCTGCGGTAGTCGTATAGATATTTCCGCATTTGCCGTTATCTGTATTCGTCGCTCCGACGATATAACCTCTTTGAGAAGATGTCAAGGCATATGCCGCTATGCCTTTAATGGTTTTACAATCCCATGATTGAGCCTTTGCCGAATCGGTTGGAAAATTGAAAGGCATACATTCGCCAATCCATCCAGAACCAAAAAGCGAACTTGTTGGATGATAACAAAGAACCGTATTATCATAATTCAACGCTTTCAATTGACTGAATATATCCCCGGTACTTGATGTTGGAATATCGGTATCAGGCGCTGTCAAGAAATATATTTTCTTTTCTTCTTCAGCCCATGCGGCAACTTCAAGAACATCGTCACTTACCGTATAAGTCGCACTTGATGTCGGATTTGTTGCTCCTCCTGTTGAAACGAATGAGGCAGACGTTATATTCCCGCTATCAAGTTCAATGGTCATAGTTCTGAAAGGAGTTGCCCCTACAGTACATTTCGCTCCTGTTATAGCCGATTCAATTGCCGTCTTTAATGCTCCCATTGTGTGTTGCATATCTGTAGTCCATGATACACCCGGAACCGCCGTTCCGTTTATAGTCGCCACAATTGTTGATCCGGTAACATAATCTCCTGAAATTGTAATAAGTCCTTTTTCAGTGCATATAACATCAAAAGCGAACCAATCATCAGAATCAATTTTGATTGCTGTAAGTGCTGCCGTCCAGTCTTCGGTCTCTGGATTTTTTCTGCCGATTCTGATATAAGAAACCTTTGGATTTTGCTGAAATATAATCTGTGCTCTTTTATATACTTCATCGGTAGTCAACCATCCATCGGCAATCATTTCGGCGGTACTCGAATATATTCTCGTACGATCAAATGCGGGACTTGTTTTGCTTGTCGCAAACTCCGCTATAATAGCAGGCGTCCCGAATGATGCTACACTCGGCGTCGATGTTTCCCTGCTTATCTGAATATCCACTCTATCTGACAAATTGCTCATTTATTCCTCCTCGTCATATTTCCCTGTAAATGATACATCCTTAATACCTCCGGTTTTATATTCAAAAATATCCGGATACTCAACCGAGATGTCCATGATATTTCTATACTCAAATAACATTCCAAGCATTTCTGAAGCGTTCTTTATATCTTGACATTTTTGAACAGCGCAATATAACGCCCTGCAAAATCTCTTGACTTCGGGAGTATACAAACTCCTTTCAATGCGTTTAAGAACGTCTCCATTCCCTTTTATTTCTTCAACCTGTATGGTCGCCTTTCTATATAACCATGATCTTTGAATCCCGGTTGTTTCATCTGCTAATCCGTCATTGATCGCCTGCCCTTCAGACATATCAATAATAGCCGGCTCTTTAATGACAATATATAATATAGAGGGAACGGGATTATTTTTCGCATCAATGATTACAGGTATTTTCGTTTCAGATTGATATCCGATTCCCGTCCCTCCGTTCCCCTGATATACTGCGGTCAGTGTCAACGATGTTTCGGTATCAATACTTTGTATTTGAGCATAATATACTGAATCATCATTGTTGTACTTTATGTATTGACCAACTTTTAAAATTGCATCCGTTATAAACTTCGTATGTATGATAGTACCGTGACTATCTGTATGATCGACTCCGATTACTTGATCTGAATCTTTTGTAAACTCGGCATAATCAGAAAACTTTGTTCTCTGATTTACCATCATATCAACTACCGGGTATAAAAAATCATCATATAGTTTCATTTTTTCTATACTCTCCGATATAAGTCTTATGAGGTAATATGCCTTTATGCAAATTAACCGCAATCAGTTCATACCACATTCCATCCGAGAATTGAATATAATCGCCTCTTGTCTGGTCTGTTTTATTCGATATATTCAAATCCTGATCCGTTATCAATGATATTTTACCGATATTCTTATCACCAATATCAAGTCTTGCTACTTGATCACTTGTCATCGGAAATGCATTCCCAATTATCGTATTACTTACCTTAGCACCCTCAACCCATCTGCCATTTATATAATTTCCCGCTTGGCTTGTTTTTATATTGTATGCTTTTGGAAACATTACCGCCATTATTCTACCGTCCTGACAACTTGATATTTAACGCTTTCCAGCATTTCTCCACTATCAATCAAAGGTCTTGATGATCCTTTAATTTCTATCGTTATTGGATGATTTGATACCCATCCGCCATCACGAATAGAATTCTTAATTTGTTCGGTCATCATAACGCCGATTCTATCAAAGAACGTTTTTAGTTCTATCTTTTTTTCAATGACCTCACCGTACCATTTGGATATACTTTCCATCAACAATGTATGATTCTTTTCAAACGCATCCCGCATGAACGGTCTTGATGGGATTGTTATCACCGCCGTATCTGCTTTTAAATGCAATCCTATCGAATGCAAATAACCTCTCATTTTATCAGTGACATCAATTCGTATTCCATATTCATTGATAAATCCACGCATTGCAATATTGCTCCGTGGATTGTCACCCCGCCCATATAGTCCCGCTTCTACCGAAAAGCCGTCAAGGTCTTTATGCTCTTTCAGGATTTTATCCCATCCTAAATCTTGAACTGTTACGGTAGAATGAACTTTTGCCTTGCTCATGCTGTCCTAACGTAAAAAGCCGTTGTCCCCGAAACGTTTACCTGTCTGACTGCCGAATATCCAGTAACATCAATATTTGTTACCGCCGAAACAGTCGCCGTCAAATCTACCCAAGTACAAGCATCGGGATTGGCAATGATATCTGCAACAAGGTTAATACAACCTTGAATTTTACCCGACCCTGTCGCCGGTGCAATAGTTGCTTTCGCTACTTTTGCATTTTGCGGGATAATTACAGCATTCCCGGTATTTGCCGATCCATTTGTTATTGAATCTCTATATTCAAAAGAATTGCCATCCCTTTGAGTCGCATATTTTGATATATATAATCCAGTCATATACGCTGAGATTGTCGCCATAATCTTCCCCTTATATTTCTTTGTCAAAACATTTTCATAGGCATAAATCTGATTTTTTTTATAACCACGATCTATATTCTTAAAAAGTAAATATTTCATATTTCAACAAAAGGCTCTTAAAAAAGAGCCTTAAATTTAAATATTATTTCTTTGTAGAAATTCCTCCAAGGGCTGTCGCTGCCGGCGCTGGCGTATTATTCCATATAATACCACGGCTATTTGAATCCCATGCACCCGATCCGGTTGATCCATCTGTCAACAACATTGTATCAGCACCTTCAAGAATAATTTTACCCTGCACAATTCCCGAAGGAATGCTGAATGCACTCGCCATTGTAACGGTTTGATTTTCCGAATCGGTCTGGAAAAGGCAATTTCTGAACTTTTGCCATCTATCAATTCCAGTTCCTGTAAGTATCTTTACAAGACTGTAAGCAGTTGCTCCAGAGTTCAAATAAGCAACTATATGGCAACAATCGAAAAGGTTTCTTGTCGCTGCATTCTTGAAAACTATTTCGTTAGGATTTGCACCTCTGCCGATTGTATCAAGTCCGATATAACAATAAATGAATGCGTTTTCAGATCCGCCGTCTATTACAAGACTTGCTGCGTTAGCAACGTTCATTGCCGCATCGCCGATACCAGATATTTCACAATTGACAAATAGATTTCTTTGCCCGGTTACTGTCATACAAACAAGACTCGTTGCATCTGCAACTCCATGGAAAAATCTTAAGTTTCTGAATATGTTGCCATATCCCGAAACCGTAAAAAGATTCATTGTCGTTGCCGAGGATAATTGCTGTATTCTCGCTCTTTTCCCGGTGAATAACGGCGCGCAATATCCGTCGAATACGCATCCATTAAGATTCCAATCCATATTAGCACTCAAATTGATTGCATCTGCGAGCCCGATCAGTGTCAAATGATCTCCGTCGACCATGACTGCCTTTGCTGCCGTAAGTGTCTTGAATGCCGATGTCGGCGTCTTCCCCTTATTTGTATCTTTCCCGTCCGTCGGATCAAGAAAATATTCTTTGTATTTCGATGATTTTATTCCCGCACTTCCGAAAAATTGCAAACTGCCATCTGTATTGAAAATGGAATAATTTCCGCCTTTGTAATCGCCGAAAACTCCAGCCCTAAACCATGCCTGTTGATCCCAAAACATATTTAACTCCTTAATATATATTGATATTCAGTATTCCGCTACTCGGATTATACTTATTAACAATGCCAAACGTTGTATTCGCTCCATCCCGCAAGGAAATCAAATCCTCCCCATATTTTGTCATCTTCAAATAATCATCGCCGTACTTAGTACTTTTTTTCCCGAATGCGATAGATTGATCCCCTTCATGCATTGATTGCGTTGTCCCTGCTGATCCCGGAAATGACAATTCGTGTTGTCTTAATACGAGCGTATGTGCCGCCCTTAATGCCACTGCGATCGGATATTTATCTGCTCCAAACCATTGCATCGCAGTCCGGGGCTTTGCCATGTCAATATGAATCTCCCTGACATTCTGATCGAAAGGTGCATCGAACTGCGGGGCTATCGCTGATAATACAACGCTTATATCAAGGCTCATGTTACCTTCTCAAATCTTCTGGTTTTTTAGGTGATGCAATCCTTTCCTGTGTCGGAGCGGTCTCGATGAATTCTATTTGTTCAATAATAAGGCTTCTGTAGTCCGCTTTTTTGTCTTCTTTTTTCCATTTGTTCAACAATTCAACGTCATAACAATCTTTAATATATTTTTCTTTTTCATCGGATGTTAATGACTCAAAATTGGATAATGGATCAAGATATTGGGATTCTTCTGCCGCAATGTCTTCAAGTATTGCGTCATGAGCAGACTCAAACTCATCAACTTTCTTTTTGGCTACGGTTAAGTCTTCGCCCTTTAATCTTTTTGCCTTTATTTTGCGTTTGAGTTTTTTAACTTCTTCGATTTCTTTTGCAAATTCAGTTTCATCTTTTTCGATTTTTGCTTCGATTTTCTTATCTACATCCTTTTTGATCTCGATTAATTTTCCCGAATCGAGTTTTGCCTTTATGCCAGAATGACGCTTGAATTGTGTCCATAACTCTGTCGGGATTTCATTGATACCGGGGATAAGCCTTACCGTACTTGATGTCTTTGAGTCTGCTCCTGCCTTCTTTGGCATAACCAAAACTCTGTCATCGGTATTGTTAATAAGCATATTCAACTCCTATGTTTTTTTTAAAAGATCAACGATCTTTTATTTTCGTTCGTCAAAGTATTTCCAATGGTAACCGCCAGATGTTTTTATTCTTCCCGCACAACAATTTGATATATTACTATATGTTATTTTATAACATTTTGCCGCTTCTTGTATTGTGTCAAAAATAAGTCCGGTATCAATATTTATAACTTTTCTTGCCCTGCCACTATCTTTACCAGCACATTTGCCTTTGCGTCCTTCACTCATTTTTTTGAGAGTTTTTTTTGAATAAGCATTTATAAGTCCTTTATTCCATGAAGGTTTACCAATTTTATCTCGATTCATATTTTTTTGAGAACCGTTTAATTTTAAACCTTTATTCCATGCTGGTTTGCCTTTTTGTGCTTTACTTATTTTGCGTTTTATTTTTTCAGACAAATGCTTGCCAGTCCAATATCCTTTTCTGCCTTTAGCAATCTCGCTTAAATGAATTTTCATTTTTGCCGTCAACTCATTTCCGAGTTCTAAATTGTATCCATTGTTAATACTATCAAAGAGCGTAATAAAATATTTTTCTTGCTCAAGCATTTTGAACTTAAAAATATTTTCATCAGATTCTTTTATCTCCAATAAAACATTAAATTCAAAATTGTCTTTGCCATATTTTATTATATCCAAATATAATGGATTGGCATTATATTTGTGTGTAGATGGAGTCAAATGGTAAGATTTCCGATGTTTAAAATTTGTTGTTTGACCAACATATTTCTTACCATTTACTCTGCATACTACTTCGTAAATACATCCTTCAAATTCTTTATTCATAATATCACCTCTAAATATTTTTTAACATATTTAAAGATAAAAATAAAGAACTATTTTAAATATCATCCCCTAATGCAAATCTCAGATATTGTCACTAAAACTTACTGATAACGGATAATAGATAACCGTCCCTGCGCATTTTGCTTCGGTCAATACTTCAAATCCATATCCTTCTTGAGTCGGAGGTAATTGTGTATATGGAAGTGGTATTTTGAAAGCGAGATTATTCCTATCGAGTGGATAACAAATCATTCTATCAGATCCGCCTGCGCCCGCTCCATGAAGATCGGGAAGCCAATCAACTCTTTTGATATGAACGTTGTTTTCAAGGAACCATCTTAATATTGATGCCTGTGCCAATTCGGTAACTGGCGTATTTTTGATAAGTTCGTATTGATCGATTGGAAGTAACAACGTATCGGGCTCTTCAACGCCGTTTGTGATACTTATTACGGTTGAAACCAATCCATTCAAATCTTCGAGTATTTCAAGCGGTGTCTTGTTTGAAAATTCCGGGTCTCCGCTTATTCCATCCGGTGTTACATATTCATTGATTCCGGGATAATCCAACATCGATGAAATATGATAATCCGAATCTCCTGACCATGCGAGTCTTTCAAATTCTTGTTCAATCGCAAGTTTTGCCGATTCTGCCCTCTTCATATCGAGAGATTTTCCGGCAAGTTTTGAACTTCTTATTTCATCCCTGGAATATCCGAAAGATGATCCGATCTGATATACCTTGACGTATATTTCTTCGCCGAATACATCGACTCTCGGAGAACTTTGCGAATAATTCGAGATGATCTTTGCCCGACCTCTTTTGGTATATTTCTGATATGCTACGTGCTTAGCACCCGGATCGTCCGAGGTGTCAACTGGTAACAATTCGGCATATTTCAATTTTTTGAATTTCGTATCATATGTTCTTGATTCGATGGAAACCAATTCTTTCAAAAAGAAAGCGGACAGGTTCACATCGTCAAACATTACTGTTCCATTCACGGCATGAAACGAATCAACCATTTGTTGATTTTCATCGTAAAACGCCTGTATATCTTCGTCCGTTACTCTTACACTTAATGGCATTTTCGCCCTCCTGTTATGACCATGTTCTTTCTGTGTGGAATTTTACCATCCCTCTCAACTCAAGGGCTGCCAGATAATCACTTCCGATCAATTGCATATCTGATCTGAAAATGGCATTGCAAGAATCTCCGGAAGTATAGAAATATCCGAGTTTTGAATCTCCTGAAGTTGCCATAATGTAAGCAACCTTATCTGCAAGGATAGTGCCCTTCACGTATACTGCAACAATTCCTTTTTCAGCAATATTGATATCCTGATTCTGGAAATACTTCGCATAAGCCGCCGCTGCATTGAAGGCAACGTCTTTTGCGGAATAGTATGATATTCCAAGAAATACTTGATCCGATTGATAAGTTGCTGTGATTGTAACGGCGGATCCGCCAGAAACAACGCCAGAAGAAACGCTTGTCGCGCCTTTTGCTCTTATCAAAAGAGTCCTATTCGTTGCGTCCTCTGGATCAATTATACAATCATAATATTTTGTATCGCCATGTCCATCGACAAAAGTAGCGGCTTTGACTTTAGCGGCTAATGCTTGCATCGCTGCCAAATGGGTAGTCGCAAATACGACTGCGGTCAATGCTACTCCGTCTACCGTGAGTACGGTCGAATTGCTGGCTGACAAATCGCCAGAAAATACCAATTTTGTGGTATCGAGTTTGTAATTCCATGCCTTTGATTCATCTCCGGTATAACCACAAACTGGCTTACCGAAAGATATGTCCTCCTGCGCGGCTCTGGTTCTTACGGAAAATACTTCCTGATTTTCTTCAGTCGATTGACCTGGAATCCAGGAATCCATATAATTATATGCTCCCATATTTTACTCCTTTACCTGTTCTTTTGGTTTTGTATGACGGTTTTCAAGTTCTTCGATTTGGCGTTGATAAGCGTCACGTCTTAATTCGGCTGCACTTTTTACGGGCTCACTTGAATCGTTCTTTGTTTTTCCGGGGACGTCAAAAACCTTTGTTTTGTTGTTTTTCGCCGGCTCTTCTTTCATTGTCAAAACTATAGTGTCATACATCGCATCAATATAGACCTCGTCCTTGCCGTCGAGTTTAACTGCCGGTATTTTTTTCTTGATAACCTCTTTTTTGATTTCAAGATTTGACATATCCTTCTCGTCTTTTTTGACGGTGATTTTCAATTCATTGGCAATCGAAAGAACATTCATTCTTTCATTAACGAGTGACTGTATTTGTTCATCGCTCATTACTGAATCTTTTTTGACTTTGTCTAATTCTGCTTTCAGAGCATCTCTTTCACCCTGAACTTTTGAATTGTTAACAGTCATTTCATCGACCTTTACCTGCAATGTCTTTGCGTTGTCGCTTGCAAGGGTATAAGCCTCAATGACCTTTGCCTCTGCATCGTATTCAACGCCATCAATCTTAACCTTCTTTAATGGCATATCTGATCCTCCTTTATATTTATCGCCTTCAGAGGCGAGATCAAATTCATCATATATTGAACAATTATCATCCGAATCAAAAATCATCTTAGCCAAATCTCCGGCTCTTGCCCGTGGTACTGTGGCGATATGATTATATCTGATTTTTCTTTGAACAGCGTCATATGGCATTCCAAGGAAGTTCCCCGGAGTGAAATCAAGGTCTGCTTTATATCCGCAGGACATATCCCGTTTACCGTTCTTTACTTCCTGTATTGCATTTTTTTCTGTTATTTTAACTCCGACGCTTACTGCATAATGGTCATGTTCAACGTCTTCTTTTGTTTTTCCTACTTCCAATTCATGCTTATTTGTTTCATCTACAAGCCCGGTTTCATATTTTGTCAGATCTGGATGAGAATTGGTTATTGAAATGTTTTTCAACGTATTCAAAGAGTTTTCATCGAATACTTCTTCAGGCGGTCTTAATTCCCTAATAACGGTTCCGTCTTTTTGTCTATATTGGAAAACTCCGATATTTGTGACAATCGGTTTACCTTCAATTGATCCGTCTGAGTTAACAACCATTTTTTTTGAAAGATTCTTTTGCGTTTCATCCAGTATATCGATATGATTTACGCTTATAATCGTTTCGCCGTCATCTTTTGCAACGGTTAATTTCAAATAATTGATTTTATTATCATCGAGATATTTTTTAACTTGCTCCGGCGTAAACTGACTTTTTGAAAACTCCATGGATTGAATATCTTCAATTCCGGTTTCTGCAAGTCTGCCTTTTGTGCAATATACACCGGCTACGCCTTGAATAGATTCTTCATGGAAAGTGCCGCCTTCAAAGTCATTTAAATTTCTGATAAGAACTTCATGACAATAATTTGAATCGTGAATATCTTTATTTTCTTTTGCAATCCATTTGCCGTCTTTATCTTTTTTATAATATTTTTTTACTTGCTCCCATGCTATAGACGCAGCCGAACTTTTATTGTCTTCATTTTCTTTATCGTCCGGATGCGCTTCAGTCCATTTTTGACGAATATTTGAATAAGTTGCATTAAGCATTTTTTTCAAACCTTCAGGAGCGTCTTTTGGGACATTCGGCATGGTATAGCCAGTGCCATATTCGTCATTTAAGGTTTTAACAAAATTTTCGATATTCATTATTTGCCTTCTTGATAATAATTATCTTCGCCCATCTGTTTTAGTCGATTAAGTTCTTTCTCGAGTTCGTCAACGTGTTCAGTCTCATCTTCAAGCAAATCAAGAAGTAATTCCTGGGTATCATAATCCGATGCATCATCACAAATTTTTATGCCTTCGCGATATTTAAGTACCATTTCATTTTCTTTTTTAAGGTTATATGTAAGTTGATCTTTTATGTCTGGAGTTTGATTAATTGTCCGGGGAGTATTCATCTCGGGGACGCCTTCAAGGAAGTATATTCTGTCAATAAGTTCTTTTGCATGTGAGGATTCGTCCTTATGTAGATCACCAAAAAATTTACCAATTTTTTTAAATCCCATGCTTTCGTAAAGATGTCTTACAATCAAATATTCATCATGGCTTTCGTTTTCAAAAACTAAGGCTTGATTCAAAAAAGATATAACGTTTTGATTTCCCTGCATTTCAACTCCTAAAAATAAAAAAAGGGAGAAGCGATGTCGGTGATCATCGATTCTCCCTATGGTTCTTTTACCTATTTGAGAGGATTTCTATGAAAATGATTATGTTACTTCAAATAATATCACATCTTTTATTTTTTTGTCAAATAAAAATTATTAAAAAAATAAATTATTTCAAATTTGGTTCTATTTTTTCAATATCTTTCTCTCCAATACGCTTTGATTCGTGGATTTCAATAGATACTTTGTCATATCTCGCTTTAATGAGTATATCTCCGTATTCCAATCCCTTGATTGCCTCTTCGAGTTCAACCTTTTGTCTATCTGTCAAAATCATAAATCAAATCCTTTTTCGTTCCAATTCTCCGTATTTATTTAACAATGATATAAATTCTAAGTGCTTTATTTTAATTTCATATTCTATTTTTTCCGCTGAGGTCGTTCGTAATGGTATTCTTTCTTGATGATATTTAGACCTATGCTCATCGCTACAAAATTGTTTTTGTTTCCTACCTTTTTCCCTATCAGGCAATTCTTTACCACAATATTTACATTTCATCGGTTCTATACCCCTTTATATCAGTACTTTCAGTAACTCCAACGAGTGCCTGGCAATCAATACAAAGTATTTTGTCCTTTTTTATTTTTTTCCCGCATTCCTGACAAAAATTTTCGCTATTTGACATATTCTTCTTCCAATTTCTTCAAATAAGGTGATTGTCTTAATTTTTCACGTTCTTCTTTCTTTAATTTACGTAATTCTTCATATTCTTCATTACTCAATTCGATTTCTTTAGGAGCACTACTTATGCCATCAGAATAAAATTCATTCAATTCTATGGTATGAACTATATACCATTCTTCTTCAAGTTCATTTTTTTGTCTCAAATATTCTGCTTCATCTAAAACAGCTAATACACCATTGTCATTCATCCCTTGACCGCCACAATCTTCTATTACATATAATTTCATTCTTTTTTACTTTTCATCTATAAATTGCAATATATTCAATATTTTTTGTTTTGTTTAAATCAAAATATTCAGGAGAAATCAAAAACATGGTTTTTTTGTAAAAAATCATTATGCCTATTATTTTCCCATAAGAATCTTTGGTCGCGTCACCCTCATAGAATCTTCCTTTTTTCAAAGTATAACGATTGCCCTTATATTTTTTTTTCAATAAATATTTCCCATCGCCAAGAATAATTTTATCTTTCATTCTTTTCCTCTTATAAGCGATCGCTTTTCAATTATCAAACATTCTTTATTTATTAATCTATTATATTCTTTCTCAAGTCTATAATATTCATCTCTACTCGGCGTATGCGATAATTGTATTGGAAACCATTTCCATTCATAAGCGAATCTTTTGTTTTTATCTGCACATTGTGTTTTATTTTTCATTTTGTCCCGCTTTTTTAATCGGACTAAAGTTTTGCATATAATGATTTTCAGAAATAAAAAATAAATAACCATTAAAATTATATGGGACAAATAATAGCGCCCTATTTAATTTATTATTATATTTTTTATCTGGTCTATTTTCTCTTGTCTGACAAATCATTCTTCACCTGCCTGATTATTTTCAGATTCATTGTCTATGGATTCAAACACGGCTTCGGCATAGCAACGACAATTCTTGACAATAATATTTTTTTTGGTTATGCTATACCATGATAAATCATTTTGAAGGTTGTATATATGAACAGAAGAGTTTTCACAAATGATCTTCTTGTCAATGCGGAGAAACTTATGCTTTCTGGGAAAAATATCAATGAAATTGCTGAAATCATGGGAGTTGATCGCGGTAATCTTTCTTTTAATCTCAGGGAAAAAGGCATTTCTATTATTCATCATTATAGAGAGGCTTGCAATAGAAAGCATTTTTCTGAAAAAGAACTTATCACGGAGTATTTCAAAGGTGAAAGTATTCTTAGCCTTTCCAAAAAATATAATATTTCCCGTAAGACCATTACTGATCGGTTCATTGAAAATGGAGTTAAGATTAGAAATGGTTCTCAGGCTAATTTTATCAGATTCCAAAATATGTCCTTCAAAGAAAAGCAAAAGCTTTGTGAAAAAGCAAATAAAGTTAAACGAGGAAAACCCGCTACAATACATAGTCGTGAAGGATATGCTCGAGCCGCTCAAAAAACTAAGCATTTGATTGGCGATGGAGAAGAATTTCTCAATATCGAATTGCTTAAGAATGGATTTAAAACTGTCCCCCAATTTGCATTCCATATCTATAATGTCGATATCTTGGTCGGGAATGCCATCGCCGTGGAAATCTTCAATAAAAGTTTTTCTTTTAATCGGTTCATAAAAATTAGCAAAAAAATCAAAGGTTTGCTTGAAAGTGGATATTCCGTTTTTATTATTATTTTTAGAAATATCGATTGCCTTAGAACAAATATTAAAAATATTATCGCCGATATTCAAATTTTGAGCAGCAACCATAACGCCATCAGCCCTCAATATAGGGTGATTCGGTGTACACGTAAAATCAGTCTTGCCAAAAATAAATTGAATCAGTTCACCAACATAGTTACGTCTGTAGATTTTTTGTATAGGGACGTAACTTCTGACTTCCGTTTGCCCTAAAAAACAATTTATTGCTGATCCGGGCTGTCCTTCAGCCATTTCCGAAGTTCTTTGTGTCCAATTATCCGCAAGTGCATCTTCTAAGGTATCTGCATAAACCGTATCGTCATCCCATGAACAATATTTCCCATCCATTAAATAATGATTATCACCTTCTTGAGGATCAGGGAATTTGCCAGATGGGTCTCCGCGGACTCTTTCATCTTCCATTGTCCTCCAAATATACGTGTTTATCCCCGCATCTTGCTGCCTTGCCTTTGTATAATCCCCGTTTAATTTCGCTGTCTGATCTCTTGCAATAAGTTCTGATCGATAACCTTCAAATGTTTCATCTATCTGACTAATTTTTTCGGTTAATGTACTTGCACTTTCATTATTTTTATATCCATAGAATAACGTATTTTCGATATTTTTTCTATAGTCATTTGTAAGATTCTTAATCAATTTGACATTTCCAAATATCCATGATTTCAATATTGCATCTTCGGATATTCCGCCTATTGGATAGGGTATCCCGACCGCCTTTTCAAATATCTTTTCAAATTGTGTTTTATTAAACACTGCGAGTGACAATCCAAACACCATTAACATCATTTTCAATTTATCTTCATCGATGTTAAATATTTTATTTTGTTCATTGTCAAAGTCATCTTCTAAATCTTCAAGATCGGCTTCGGGATCATCTTCGTCAATTATCCCCCTGCCCTTCCATGACGAAATAATGCTATATACTTTTTTGTCGGTAATGTCTTTGAACTTATTAAATATGCTTTTAACCAATGTTTCATATTGCTTTTGATATGCTATTGGATTTATTCTTTGCTTCGGATGTTTATATTTATGTCGTGGATTTGTTTTTTTATGATGTTTGATGATTTCCGCAATAATTGATTTTTTATCCATGTGTATGCGCCTTATTAAATCTTAATTTTATATTTTATTTTTTTCAATCTATCTTTATCTATTTTAATCAAATCATTAGCAATTCCAAATTGAATTATTTTTTTATGATGTTTGATAATTTCTGCGATTGATTTCTTATCAGTCATCAATAGCCTCAAATTGAATTTCCATTATATTATCAAATATTTCTGTCATTTCCTCATTATCAGATTTCCAATTCTCTTTAATCCATTGCTTATATTCTGGATTAGATACTCCGCCATTTTTCGCCCATTTCTTTTTGAGATTTTTTGGCATTGGAATTTTTTTCATTTTCGCTATTGATAATGAAAAAGTTTCTTTGTGCCTACCACTTCCCGGTCCGCCATCAAAAATATTATCAAATCTTTTTTTCAATCTATCATAAAATCCGTCTTTTTTTGTTTTTGCCTTAGTCGGTTTCCCGGGGAATCCGTTATTTTTGGATTCTTCAGTCAAATCTGGGTCTTCCAATACCTTAATTGATTTGCCGGATGCTCCCGCAAGGGACTCAATACCCGAAAGGCTTTGATTCTCTTTTGGATTATCAGGGTTTTCATTCAATCCCTGCCCTGGAAGCATATTCGGAGGTATCACGGGTTCTGGCTTTCCCGGAGCCTCCATTTGTTCGATAAGTTGCGTATCAAATGAATATCCATTCTCAAATCTTGATGTTCTTACTTCTTCTTCGTTCAATACTCCAGTATCATTGGTGTATATTTTATCAATTTGCGCTTGAACCAATTGATTTGCAAGTTTTTCTTTTTCTGACATTTGTTTCAATGGATTGAACTCTACAATAGGCTCTTTGACTTTCTTCTTTATCTCTTTTGATGCGTTAATAATATCTACAAGCGTTTGAATCTCGGGCTTCAAATAGTTTTCTTGATCCGATTTGACTGCATCGTCATAATCATCCTGGTCATTTTCTCCCGTTGCATTTAATCCGGCTGCCGATCTTCCGAATAATTTCGTTACTGGCGTATTTGATACACCTGAAAGTAATATCATATATCTATCAAGGAGTTCCGGTAATCCTGAAACGCCGACCGAATCCCTTGTAAAGTCCTCTCCGTCTGCATCGAGGATATAAGCATTTATTATTGATTTTCCAAGATCAATAATATCGAGCATTTCCATTACTTTATTCGTCCCGTCATCTTCGGACATTATTTGAGCCAAATTCTTTACTTTATATTTTCCCATTGTGAATTCATAGAGCAATTTCACTATATGATTTACTCCGGCTGCAAGGTTTTTCAAATCCGTCCATATTGGCTGAATACATGACATCCCCCAAAACCACCACCTGGTAGACATCATCCATTCTGGGACTTCAAGACCCTTGAAGATTAAAACTCTTGATCTGTGGACATTATATGCTGCCGACCATTGCGGAAAAATCGTATAGAATTCAGGATTGCCATAATTAGGATCTTCCGGGTCCTGCATGAAATTGAAGTTTGTCATATATACCCGGACACGGTCATATACTCTTAGATAATCGACGGATTTTATTTTATTCATATCGACCGGTTCTTCCAGTTTACCACCGTCATTTATTCCCATGACTATCAACGAGCCTCCAAAATGTCTTCTCCATTTCAGAGCCTTATTAAAAGCATTGGCTGATTTTAATTTTACCAATTTGTTGAATAATTCATTATCAGTATCGTTTTTGATCTTTATCCATTCCCGGGTAGAATCATCGGCAAAGCATGAACTTATTTTTTTCGCAAATCCATCGCCTACCCATAATTCGGAAAGTAGCCTATCATCAAGCCAGGTATAGCCTGAAAATGAAGTATACGCTGATTTGTCGCCTCTCGTTCCAAGTCCTGTGAATAGATTCATCCAGTTATCGTGATGCGGGACTCCCGTTCTTTTGAAGTTGTCGAGTTCATCTATTTTCGTAGTTGCCGTTTGCTTCTTCGGGCGCTCAGTAGGTTTGACAACAAAAAAGGTTTCTTTATTTTTCCTGTCATTGGCATCGGCAATCATCCTTTCGGGATTGCATCTATAATATTCCTGTTTCGTTTTGAACTCTGATAATTCTTTGTTTGTCATAATAATCCTTATAAAATTGTAACATCATTTTCATCATACAATAACATTGTCCCGTCACTCTTTTCTATTTCATAAAATATTATTGAATTTTTTTTTTCTATTCTAATATAAATATTTTGAATAATACCTTCATAATTATAATTTTTTATGTCCCATCCTTTTCTTTTGTACCAATCTTCTTTAATTTCAACTTTTTTATTTATTAAATTTTGATAATAATTTAATTCCATTTTTATCATTTCCCCTTTATATATTTTTCAGTCAAATCTTTACCAATTGCCATCCACCCATGCAAAATGCGGAATATCATCATCGACAATAACTTTTTGACCTGTTTTAGTATCCAATAATGTTACTTGCATTTTATACCTCACATATATTTGAATAAAGTTTCAGTGATATTTTTTATTATTATTCCTTCTCGTTTTATGAGAAAAGAAAGATTGGCTTCTTTTAATTCTTCGTTCGCTTCTCTGATAATATCAGATATGATTGTATTTTTTAATTCAGTCAGGAAAAACCTTCGAAGCAAGTTTCTTGCCGTCCCGCTTCGCTCTCTACCAGGTTTTACCCAAGCAATATCTGAATCCGACTTCAATGTCATAGCTTCATCCCTTTCTTCATCCGAGCCAAAACCACCGATTGATTTAAATCCCAAATTATTTCTTGGCGATTCGAACATGTGAAATACTGTGACTCGGTCAGGAATTTTGATTAAAATCTGTTGAGCCATTAAATCACAACCTCTCGCATCACCAACAACAAAATAATGAGACTCATCATTCATAGATTCGATTAATTTATTCTTATAATGAGTCTCAAATTCTTCTTCAGTTAAATCTAAATGCCCTGATACAAAATATATCATACTACAACCATTCCTTTTATATATTATACTTTTTTGCCGCTCAAAAATCAATAACAATATTTATTTTTTCCATCTTCGACGAAATGCTTCCGCTCCGGCTGAAATTAGAATTTTCCCCATTACCGAACAAATGTCACTTGCGTCATCAGGTTCCATTCCCTCGTTGTACTCTTCAATTTGTGCAATAAAATCAGGGTCTGTTTCTGGTGTCCAATCTATCATATCCCAAAAACCGTTCTCTTTCAAATGATTTAATATTTTAATATGCTTATTCATATTTTCATGATACGCAATTACAGGTATTCCCATAGTTGCCAATTTGTCAGTAACAAATCCTTTATCATCATTCTTTTCAGAATAGATCGTTCCTATTCCGTATTTTTGATGTAATGATTTGATTTCGTCATATAATGTTTTTATGTTTTCAGTCCATACCTTCCCAAATCCCTGATAACGACCATTTTCTTTTTTTGATATAAAGACAAGGGCATTAGTATCTGTGCCTTCATATTTCTTATCAATCCCGCCAATACCATTTTTATACCTGAATTCCCATGGGGCATATTTTGCAGGAGAGAAGATGACATCGTCCGAAGCGACAAGTTCCAATTCATAGTTCGCCGCAAATGAAACATGACTCATTTTACTTTTCTTTTCCAATATTTCATTTTCAGCCATCAATTTCGTACTATAAACATCAAATCTTAATGGATGCGGTATGCCCGGCGATATCCAAGCATCCATCTTATGCCAGGGTGTCCCAATGAATCCGCAGGTCCCATTCGGTGCCAGAATATTGTTTACATATTCTTCGAGCATTACTTTTGTTTTTTCTCTGCAGGCTTTCGATAATCTATCATCTATTGTTACAAAGTCATCAAATATTGCTCGTTTAACGTGAGATCCCACCGATGAAGTCATGACCGAAAATGCGTTTATATTTCCTTCCCTCGTTACCGTTTTCTTGAAACTAAATTCGATTCTATCATTTTTATCCCCGGTGAATTCCGGTACTTTGCCATGAAACGCCTTGAATATTTGTTTGATTTCTTCTTTCTTCATCAAAGTTGAAATATTTTTGATACATTCTTCCGCATCGGTTTGAGTTTTCCTTATTATGCCGATAGTTTCTTCCGGATGGAATAACATCCAATATATTGTCCCAATAACAGTAATTGCAGTCGTTTTGAATGAATATCTATGCCCTTGTAATGCTCGACTTTTTTTACCGTTCCAAATGTATTTGATCCATTGTGAATGAATCTCGGTTAACCTATCATATCCGACAAGATTTCCCAGGATGTGGGGGTGTTCTAATATTTTTAATTTGTCTGATTCAGAAAGTGAATAGATTTTAACGCTCCATCAAACCAAATCTTTCCTACTTCTTGTTGTAGGTTTATTTGACGATTGTCTGGGCTGTTTATTCCCGTTTTTCAATATTTCTGTTATTTCTTCGTCGTTATAATCATCGAATTCATCTTTCTTGCATATGCTTTGTTGAAATCCACATTCCGGACAATATCTTGCATTATCATCAATCATAACCTTACATTTTTTGCATGGTATCATTTTTGAAGTTAATAACATTGAATATAGGACGAGACCAATTACAACACCGACAAAAATAAACGCAAAATCTGTTATTATTATACCTATCATAATTATCCTTCAATCATCAGTTAATTCTTATTTTTAAACTTCCATCCGTTTTGCAAATGGAATATCACTTATTTTACTCTTTTTTTTAAAGCCAAATATCTTTCTGAAAAGTGTTGGCTTGACAAGGAATATAAATTGCCCTGGCGATATACTCAATACTCCGAAAAATCGGTAATGATGACCTTTTGCAAACTCAGTTATCTGGTCGATAATAAAAAAGAATGAAAGTTCATAGGTATTGCTACCTTTTTTCAAAATAACTGAATCAGAATGCAATGTCCCTTTGTGATCTGATATGGATATTACAAGCAAATCTTCATCGCCCATCTTCTTGAATTGCATAGAACATATAATAAGATCGCTTTTTCTTTTTACCGTATTCATGTATATCGGGGTTTGTGGTTGTTCAGGATTTTTTATTGGTTCTTTACTTTGCTCGATTTCCTTTATTACTTCATCGTTTGTTTTCCCTAACATTTCTTTCGTTTCCTGAACATCAAATGTTTTTTTGATTGCAGTCGCATTCTTTGGAATGTTCTCGTCGATTTCTTTTTTTTCTAAAATAATTTCTTTGTCGCTCATGATTTTTTTCTCCTAAAATTAAAAAAGCAGGCAACCATAAAGTCCGCCTGCCTTCTTTGAAAGTTTATAAAAAGAGGTATAACTATTACATCGTATCATATTTTATTTATTTGTCAACATTATATTGTTTTTATCGTTATTTTCCTTATCAAATCCATGTTTTTTTTCAAACACTCAGACGGGAAAATTGTTGTAATAACTTTCATAGGCATGCCCGCATTTAAGACAAATCAAGGCAAAACATTTCTTATTCATATTTTTCCTTCCTTTCTAATTTAAAATATTCTCCCGTTTTCTCCAAATGCTTTACAAAATATTTTTTTCTTTGAATGTGTAAAAATATCATATGAATTATCAAAGCCTGGGACAGCATCGCAGAGTAAATTATTATCTTTGCCATAAATCATAATATACGGCGTATCATTTCTGATAACAAATCTCTTTCCATCCGGTAAAATAGTTTCATTAATTTCAATTTTATTTTCTATCAATATTTAATTCCTTTCTTTAAAAATACTACTTCTTATTCAAAAACATTTCAAGTAAAATAGGGGAGTGGCCTTATATATTTACATGCCGTAATATTTCTCATAGTGCATAAACAATTTTTATAATGCGGACAATGTCGAACAACTCTCTTGATTTTGCCGTTGAAGATTTCATTTGCTTTCAAAATGCCCTTAACCTTGCAAATATTTTCAGGATTTTTATTATTGTATTGTTCGATTTGTTCAAGCCTGGTCATTTGTTTTTTTCCTGCTTTTTTCTTGCATGCGGGCATGATGAACAAAGTAATGGCACGTTACATGGCTTACCGGTTAATTTACATACATTTTTTTGTTTCATTTTTGACCTCCATTATAATATTTTTCTGGCATTGCGGACAATATCGATAATCAAATTCTATTCCTGGAAATACTTGCTTGATGGATTTTTCACAACGAGGACAAATTATAGTCATTCTCGATTCCTATATTTATTCCCGACCTTCGCTATCTTCATTTTTTAAGTCCTCCCTTTGTCCAAAAAACTTCTTAAGGTTATTTTCAACGTCTTCAGGAATATTATGATTTATATCGAACCGGTCCCGCCATCCCAATTGCTTCAAACTGAATATCGCTTGAGAAGTATTTAATTGATTCGTGAGTGATCCTCTTTCGAGCATTGTTTCTTTTTTTTCTATTATTTTTTTAATAGAATCCGCCAATTCCGGGAGTTCGTATAATGTTTGTTTCCTGATATCATTCAGATATGCAAACTCCGCTATTATAGGTATTTGTGTGTCTTTGCAATATTTTTCGAGTTTTTTCTTTATTTCTTTTATCTTTTGTGGTGTATATTTTGTCACTGGATGCCCGACTCTATTTGGATATCTTATTCTTTTTGGCTTTTTTTTAGGTTTCATGATTTATTCTCCTTTATCATTATCAAGGATTGTTTAAAAAATGATTCTTTTTGTAAACGTCCATTAATATCAAACCAAATACAACGTATGGGATTTTCTTGATTGCTTACATATTCTATAGTCATATAAATACTTTGTTCTCGTAATTCTTCACTGCGAAGCATTACGACATCGCCTTCCTTAAATTTTGGCATAATATTCTCCTTAATTTTATATTGTTACATCTTGTTTATTCATCTTGAAAATTACCCCAATTAGGCTTAATGCAAAATTCATCCGGTAGACATTCATTCCCAAATAGTTTTATTTTATTTGCGGCTTGCCGTAAATCTATTTTAACATAAAATGGCTTTTTTGCTTTTCTCAATATTTTTACGGTTTTATCGAGAAAATCATTCCAGTCGATATTTTTGTCCAATCCCTGATAATTGTTTATTTTCCCAACTTTATATATGTCTATCCATTCCAGGGATCTTTCAATCATAGATATTGATTGTTCGGGTATTATTACAGGCTCAAAACTCGCCCATGTTTTGATATTATTTTGTTTTAGGGTTTTTAATGCTCGGATTCTTTCGTCCGGAAGACTTGCTCCGGGTTCCCATTTCAAAGAATCTTTATCGTTATCGAATGTCAAAGTCATTCCGATCTGGATATTTTCTACGAATTTCTTGATAATATCCATATCGTTTAATACGTCTTTTGATTTTGTCAGGATTGCCGTGGGTATTTGATATTTTTTGAATAATTTCAATGCTTCCCGGGTGAGTCTTAATTCTTTTTCAAGACTATTGTATGGGTCGCTCATGAATGATAATAATACCTGTTCATTTGAATTGACATAACGTTTGCAATCTTTTTCGAGTTCTTGTATGACATTTCGACGGGGATTGATTGTTAAATAGTCCTCTCTTTTTTTGTAATTGATTGCGGGAGCAAAACAATAGGCACAACCATGGTTGCATCCGAGATATAAGTTACAAGCGAGCGGACTGTATTCCCTGGCTTTGTTCGTTGGTTGATAAATAATACTCATAAAAAACCTCTTTCTTTCCTATTCAGGATTAATTTATTATATTACAAATTTAATATAATTTCAAATCAAAAATGCAAAATAATGCTTTTTTTCTGTGATTTCGATGTAATTTATTTCTTTGACGTCCTTGACCTCGATTTATTGAAATGTTTTTTTAAAAAAAATGATAAATATAATACATTTTTGTTTTTTTTATAACAAATACATTTATCTTCTACTTTAAACCCAGAATCTTCAGCTAATTTATTTATAAAATCTACATAAATAGATTCAAATTTATCAAATCTTTCATTTTTATCTATCTCTATATCAAAATATTTTTTAAAATCAATATTGCTTTTAATTTTTAGCGCCATTGGCAATCCATCTGTAATTGATAAAATAAAATTATTTTTTTTTATTTTTATTATTTTAAAAAAATGCTTTAATTCTAATGCAGGAGTCCCTTCATCGTCAAAATCTATAAGATCAAAATCAATATTATCGCCAAGTTTTTTTTCTATAAAATCAATGGCTTTATAATTAAAATCACAATATTTTTGCTGATCATTTTTAATATTTTTTTTAAAAATTATATTATAATAAGATGATAATTGTCCTCTTCCTGCATATAATTCTATTGATTTATCAAATTTTTGCAAATATTTTATCAAATATAATTTGTTACCTAATTTTTCTAAACATAAATTAGGGGAAAATTCATCGTTATAATGATCGATTTTATCTTTATATTTATCTCTATTTTGAATACCAACAATATTAAAATCTATACTTGGCATTTCAATCCTTATTTCTTTTTCCCATTCAAATTTTAAATCAAAATCCCATTCGCCTACATGTTCGTTATCTTTAATATTTATTGCCTTTAATTCTGCATTAGTATAACCGATAAGCCTTTTTGCACTTGTTTGTTGTATTCCAAGTTCTTTCAATGCCATTGATAATTTATTGCCAAATATTACATTATTATTTTCATCTATTCCAATCGATCTCCATGTTCCAAATTGTTTAATGGATTTTTTTAATGATTCAATTTCTTGTTTTATTTTGTTCGTTTTCCGGGGATTCCCGAAGGAATATTTTAGATCAGATATCTGAGTTGTAATATCTTCGATTCTTTTGTTAGGCTTTTTCTTTTTGCTCATTTCTTAACCTCGATTTTCAACCTAAACTCCTCGTCATATATTATAGCATATCTTATTTCAATAATAATATCATTAACTTTTATTTCATAGTCATTTAATTTTTTGACTAAATTATTTCTATATTCTTCAAGACTTTCTTGAATAATGCTTTGTGTTTCGAGGTCAAGTCTTTCTTTATCAATCATTTTTCATCTTCGATAAATTTGGTTATATAATCACAGGTCAAATCTTCATCCTGACAATTCTCTATTAAATAAATAAGATTTGTAACTTTTCCGGGATTTCCGCCTATGTTGAAACTATCATTTGATTCAAGATCGCATACCGGGACTAAATTGAAATTATGATCGATTTTATTGCCGTATAATTTTCGATTTACCTTACTGTTTGAGATCCTGTGAGCGATTTGTGTCGCCCTCTTGCCGGTTTTTGCACATCTATATTTTTCAATCTCATAGCGTTTCTCATATTCTCGTCTCTGGTAATAGGTCATTTGTCCCCCAATGAATTTCGATATAAATTTAAATATTTTTGTTTGCATAAATGATTTTTTAATCCAAATATTTTTAACAAAATGTGCATATGCTTTGCCGTGTGAAAGGCAAGGTTCTCCAGACTCAATAATAAGTTCAGCCGGTTTGCAATAAGGATTTTTCCATTCAAGGAAAAGCAAAACATTAAAAATTGGCTTCAATGAGTAATCGGTATGGATCAAATACATAATTGTGTCCTTATTTATTTTTCAAATTTTCTTTCAAGTTGAATTTCATCTATAGAATATTTTTTGTTGAGATTTTTCATAATCTTCATGTGTTATTGTTATCATTTTCAGCACATAATTTTTTTATCAATAATCCTCATTTAACATTTTGTCAAATGTCTATTTTATCAATTTCATTTATTAAGGCATTTTTATCAGTTTCGAGAATTTTCATTAAATCAAAAATTTTCTCGCTGAAACCGGTAAGTAAAAAAACATTATTTTCAGGAAATTGTAAACTTCCATATCCTTGAAGGTCGAATGAATAAATAAAAGGATTGCAATTAAATTTTTGCTTATAGATATTAAAATCTCTTACTGGTGTGCCATGTCCGATCCATCCCTGCATATCCGATAAAATGATAATTCGATCATAAGCCTTTCTTGCTTCCTGAAAGATTGAATGGAAATTAGTTCCGCCGCTCGCAAAACGGATTGAATTGGCAATAGTAATCAGACTATCATCTGTATTTAATACTTGATATTGAGCGTTGTCAGAAAATATAATTAAATCAGCATCGTTGGATTTCACTAACGCCACCGAAAATAAACTGCCTATTTCAGCCGGTTTACCTTGCATTGATCCTGAAACATCCAAAACAACTAAAGTATTGCCATCAAATTTAGGGATATTGCTCAATGAAATATCGCAAGCCTTATTTACATATTTTAATACTTTTGAATTTGTTTGCTGTAATTCCTGATATGCTGTCGTAAACCTGAAAGGCAATACCAATGATTTTTTAATTAGATTTTCATCAATAAGCATTTCAAGTGCTTTGTCCATTATTTCAGGAGCCTGTTCAAAAATATTCCGAAGATTTCTTAAAAGTGCGAAATAACCTATCTTCTTTTCAGAAATAAGTTTTATCCAGACATCTTTTTTAAATTCTTCTTTTTCTTCATCGTTGGTTGCTTTCTGACCTGCTTTTGTCAGTTCAGATTCCCATGTTTCTGATGAAGTTAATTTGTTTTCAACAAGCAATTTTAATGCTTCTTTGTTCTTTTCGTTTGGTCTCGGATGTATTAAATTAACAACATCTATTAACTTTAATCCTTTTTTTTCAGACCGATATTTAGCAAGTTGATATTGATCGAACTTTTCAAATGCTTTTGCAAGTCCACGCTTAAGACTATTTGGAATAGGCTTTTTATAATTTTGAATATAATACGAAAGTATTTCGGTAATATCATCAACTCTATGAACGACCTTTGAAAAGTAATTTTTCGTCCATAATTCGCCTTTGATGTTTTTCGCAATCAAGGCAGACAAAATATGAGTTATTGATCTCATGCCATATTTTATTCTGGCAAATATTCCGAGTTTGGCAATAAACTTTTTATCTTTGACCTGATTAAAAAGTTCTTCCAGATTTTGAATTGTTTCATTGCTTGACCGATAAAATTGTTCATTAACAAATGATGTTAAAACTAATGAAATCAATTGCATTTCTGGAGATTCTTTATATGCTTTTCCTCCAGCCAGATTTTCAATCCTGTTGTCTACAGATAAATTAAAACGGCTCATTCTTTCCTCCTAAAATAAAAAAACATGACAAAATCTTTAAGAGATTGTTCTAATTAAATTTTAAGTTTTATGAAGTAACTCTTAAATCAGTTCATGTTTTATTTTCAAATATATAAAAACAAGAGATAATCAATATGAGAAATTTAGCGCTCTACCAATTAAGCTAATTCCCCTTCCGGAAAATGGAGGATTCGAACCTCCGACCTCTCGATTAACATTCGAAGTAACCCATATTTCACTACTTGTTTTTTTCAAATATAATAAAGCGGATAAAAATAAAAATCGTGTTATTTCACCAATTGAAGTAACGATTTTCTCACTACCGCTTATTTTTTCTTTAAATAATCTTTAAAAATATCATCAACAAATTCTTGCAATTTTTTATTTGATTTTATTGCTAATATCTTCAATTGCTTAATAATTTCTCGATCTACTTTTATCTGTCCAATCATTACTTATTCCTAATTACAAATATATCATAATTATTTTATTTGTCAACATTTATTTTAATATTTTTTTTAATTTGCACAACAAATCGGTTTAGTTTTTATTTTCAATCAATGTTCTTATCCATTTAACAATTCCTTGTAAAATATCATCTCCTAGTTTCAATCCAAAATATTGAGATACTTTATCATTCATTTGAATAATTCTTATCAAATCCATCGCCGACTCGCCTATATATTTTTCAAATTTTTCTAATTTATATTTTTCATCTCTCAATTTTTCAATTACTTTATTTCCTAATCTAATTATATCAACTTGTCTTAAGTACCATTGATCAGGTGCATCACTACTTTTTACATTATCTTCTTCCCATTGTTTAATAGCTTCATCATATTCTTTTTCGATATCATATTCGATTTCTTCAAACCAACTCTCATTAATTTTAAAAGAGTCAATTGAAAGGCTAATATGTTCGTTTGGTCGCCATATAGAATCATCATTATCATTTAATTCAATAATAGTTCCTGCTTTTATATTTACTAAGTCCTTTAATAATTTATATCTTTTCATATCTTCACCTCCAATAATTCAATTATCTTTTCCGCTTTTTCTAAAATCAATTCTTCTGGTTCATTGCCTCCACACATTATATAAGCGGATCCTGTTGTTCCTCGATTCTTATACCATGTCATTACAAGAAATCCGCTAAATTCTTCATTTTCAGGAATACATATTATTCCGATAGATTCATCATTATATCTTTTTTCAAAGTCAAGGTGATCCCTTAGAAATGCCATTGTTTGACAATTCCAGTTCTCTACTGAAAAATTATTATTTTCGAATGCACATTTTATTGGCGCATAAAATATATTCTTTGAAACTTCATGCTGATTATTTTTTAATGGATACTTTTTTCTAAATTCTTCACATAATTTACAAGCCATTTTATTTCACCTCCGTATAGTTATCATCAAACTTTTTTATGGTCTCTCTTGTCACCAGCTCCGGCTTTTCAAGGTTTCTGAATGACAACGTTTCAGTTGCTAAGTCAACGTCAAACACCTTGTATATGTTCCCGTTACGAATAAACTTTTTATCAAGATACTTTTCTTTTTTAATCTTTTTCATTATATCACCTCTTTAAATAAATCTTTATTGTCCTCACGAATTTTATCTTCTAAACTTTTCAAGTTTTTAACCGCCGTATTAAAATAAGATTCCTTAAGTTCTATACCTATACCTTTTCTATTATATGTTAATGCTTGAAATACTTCGCTGCCAATACCCATAAATGGTGTTAATATTGTTTCTTCTGGATTGCTATATAACTTAATACATCGTTCAATTGTTTCAAGTTGTAATGGGCATATATGTTTTTCATCGTTTGTATCTCTTGCGGAATAATATTGCAATGTATTCGTTTCGTTAATATCTGTCCATATGCCATTCGCCCATTCAATCCATTTTTCATTATCAAGGTCACCATTTTTAACTGCATTAACCGGAGTTTGATTCTCGCCGTCTTTTTTAAATATAAGTATTTGGTCAATTAAAGCAGGTCTTAAATCTGCAGAATCTTTATGCAATTGTTTAAAAGACAATGCTTTTGAATGAATCCTTATTGATTGCGCTTGTGGATTTTTTTGAATAAAACATCGTCCATAAAAATTCCATCCTGCTTCGATATGCAATCTTATTAAATCACCGGGGAAGTCTTTCAATCCAATATATCCATCTTTTTGGAGCATTGCAGGAATGTCCATACAATGCACGCATGACAACCTTCCATTTTTTGTTATTCTCAATAATTCTTTAACGATAAATGTATATTGTTTGAAAAAAATATCAGCATTCAAACAATTTCCTAAATCCCGATTAGAATCAGAATAAACAAAAAGATCAACAAAAGGTGGACTATAAATTGTCAAATCAATAGAATCGTCTTGTATCTGTTTCAATTCAACACATGAATCTCCATGAATTGCTATGAAATTATTTCCTTCAATCTTTTCACTTTTATAATTTTCGTCATAATTAATTTCCTTCATCTTTAATTCTCCTTCTTCATATCGTTTTATATGTGCAATAAGACCTTTTTTAAGTCTTTTCGCCTGTAAATCTTTTCTCATAATATTTTCTAAAATCTCTATCTCAAAATTAGTTAAAATAATATGGACGTTAACATCTTTAAATTGTCCAAATCGCCACTGCCTGCGAATACATTGATAGAACAATTCCCATGAATCATTTAATCCGAAAAATATCATATTATTCGATTGCTGCATATTGATCCCAAATCCTGCAATTTTCCCTTTGGTTAATAATATATTGTATTTTTTATCCTGAAAATCTTCAAGCATCTGTGCTTTATAATCTGGATTATCATCGCCTTTAATTTCTATACAATCAATATTTTTTTTAATCTCTTTAGATTCATCTTGTAAAGTACACCATATTATATATTGTTCATTTGGAATTATTATTTGTTTTAATTTATCTATTTTTTCTTTTATATTTTTTCGTTTATAAATTATCCTGTCTTCGATTCCTTTTAATCCATCAAAAAATAATGTCCCTGAATCTCCATTATAATCTATATCAATAACATGTTTAATGATGTTTAGTTTTGGCAATCGATAATCATATTTATAATTTAATTCTTGTGGTTCGGTAAAACAAATAGCCCATGAAGATAACCATTCATAAAACTTGTTTTCGGCATGATGTTTCAACCGCCATTCTTGACCTGATTTATTACTGCCTTTTGTAAAATATAAATCTCCATTTATTTCATGAGTATGTTCTTTATTTGCATTTATAAAAAACTGACTTAGCATTTCTTGATAAGTACATATATCTAAAAATTCCGCATGATTGCCTATTTCAACATTATCATTTGGAGCAGGCGTCGCCGTACAAGCCATTTTATATTTTATGTCTTTACATTTTTCAATGATCTTTTTTTTGTATATTCCACCAATAGATTTTATTATGCTTGATTCATCAAGAATAATTGTATCAAAACTTCTAAAATCAAAATGTTCGATCATCTCATAATTTGTTATATATATTTTCTTGTTTTCTATTTCGCCTTTACGAATATATTTCAAATCAATATTTATTTTTTTAGCCTCATTAACTGTTTGTCGGGCAACTGATAATGGAGATATTATCAATGTCCTTTCATTCATCAATCGAGCATATTCCAATAATATAAATGTTTTCCCAAGACCAGTATCAAGAAATATTGCGCATTTCCCCTTTTTACAAGCCCATATTACACAATCTTTTTGATAATCAAAAAGTTTTTCATTAATAAGTTTTTTATCAATAACTTTTCCAGTAGTTATTTTTCTTTGATTTTTTAAAAGTAAAAATTGTTCATATTCGTTCATATCATTCCTTTTATCTGTTTAACTTAATCATAACTTTATTCCAAAATATTCCAAAATATTCCATTCAGAAATATAATATTTGCAGTCACAATTTTTATTGTTTTCATAGCAACTCATTTGTAAAATTATTTTATTGCCAATATAATTTTTTTCTTTTTGTGTTATAAAACAATCCTTTCCATTTTTCCATATATTTTTAGAAGGGTTATACCATTTACATTTTTTACAATAAATTTTTTTTTGCATATTATTCTCCTCTCATTTCTTTAAATTTAACTTAATCATAACTTTATTTATCTCATTTATTGATATTGCCATGTCATTGCCGGTTTTTATTATTATATCATTTTCAAAATTATATGTTAATGGCTCTAAAATAGATCGTGTCCATGTCCGGTTATCCCAAAAATAATTTATAAGAAATATTTTTAAATATTCTCGGATTGTAATGTTTTTTATTTTCTGTTTCAATTCTGGCGATGCTACAAGATCAAACCATTTATCAATAATTTCCTGTATTTGATTAATAAACAATGTTTGATCTTGCGAAACAATTTCTATTTCCGATCTTTCATTTATAACCAATGATTTATATTGACTATTTTGTTTTTCAGCATATTCTTTCCCTATAAAAATATAATTTATCCGGTTGAATCTTGTCACTTCATTTTTATTTTTTAATCCGTTTTTTTGAAAATTATATTCCATGCTATCAAGAAGATTCTCGATAATATATTCAATATCTTTGTTTTGATATCGTGAATATATTTCTATTTTTTTTACGCCTTGAATCCACTTATTTATCTCTTTGACATAATCAGTGAAAATACCTCTTTTTTTAACTTCCCGATAATTTATCATTGACTCATAAAGATCGTCTATTTGATATAATTTTGACAATGATTCAATTTTGTTTTTTTGTGATGTAACATACTCTTTATTTGTTTTAAAAATCCCTATAGAACATTCTTGTAATTCTTCAAGATTCATTTTTAACCTCAATCTTTATAAAATCATTTAAATCCTTTTGGATTAAACTCGGAACCGGTAATCCTTTTTTATATCGCCAATGATCGCAAAATTCTTGTTCGCAACCCAATGATCCGAATATTTCGGCAAAACACAAATTGGCATTATCAAAATGATTATTAAGACGATTACAAATTTCTTTTAGATATTTAAATTCCATCGGCGACCATAATATTTTTTTCTTTGTAAAACACTCATAGAATTTTTCATATTCAATTACAACTTCTTTCCAGGTATTTTTATTCTTAAAATAATATTTCTTATTAGAAAAAGATTCATATTTATTATCTTGTTTTTTATCTGTATTAATATCTGGTATAGGTCTAACATTTTTGTCACTTTGATCTGACAATTCTGTTACTCTGATGTTACAAATCTGTAATATCGATTTGTCAATAATGGCGTACCATTTAGTATGATCGTATTTTAATTTATTATAATTTCCTGATTTAATAAGTCCTTGTTTTTCTAAGGATTCTAAAATATAACGGATTTGTCTTTCAGTCCAAAAAGGGAATAATTCTTTATATGCCCTTGCTGAATTAAATGTCCAAAAATATCCGTCATAAAAATTCTTTTCATTCGCTTGATTTGTTTTTGTCCAAAAAATTAAATTATTTAACATAATAGATTCATTTAATCCATATTTTTCGGCTAATCCTACACTAAAATTATATATTAGGGAAAAATCATATTTTTTTTCTTCAATAGTTGTTATTTTAATCGATTTATCTTCTATGTTTTCAAATTCAGTTTTTATTTCTAATTCATTCATGTTTAATCCTTAAATAATAATATTTTCTTCATGTAGCATATATTGTTCAACCGAATTAAAATTCATTTCAATTGCTGATTGTCTTTCGGAAAAAGAAAATCTCGCTATAATCAATTGTGCATTTAATATCTGTGCTTTATTAAGATTATTTAATTTTTCAGCGACAATATTATCCCTTACATTTTCAGTAAAATTTAATTCCTTGAATTCTTTTGCAGACATTCCCAATACTATTTTATTTATCATATCTGCTTCCCGTGCATAATCATAAAATTTAGGATTATCAATATATGATTTGATTGCATCGGTCATAATTCGATAACCTTCTTTTGATAATAATCGGGTTTGAATTAAATTATACATATCTTCAAAACGATTGATATATTGTTTTTTAAACTGCAATGCTTTTTTACCAGTAAAACTCATCACAATTAAAGAAAATGATTTCCGATTTAATAAATATTCTTTATTTTTTTTGCCTGAAGAATCTTTAAAACTACTAAGCCGAAAATTCCGCTCAGTAAATTCATCATTATCTTCATTCAATATTTGATCTATTTTTTCCAAAACGTCTTTATGCCGTTTTTCAAATTTGTCTGCAATAGTTCTGCTTGAAACCCAAGCCTCGGAATCTTTTTCAAAAATATTTAAATCTTCAATCCCATTATTGATTATTATTTCGTTCATATTCATCTCCTCTAAAATCCTAATTCGCATAAATATTCTTGATTTAATCCTTCAATTGTATATTTCATTTTATGCTCTCCTCTTTAAATAATATGTCATTATTTTCAATTCTTTTCTTTTTAATATAAAAATATATTTCGTTATCAGGATAATACCATTCACCCTCTGTTTTAAATTGTTTAAATAATGAATGTAATTCTTTCTCAATGGTCTGATTACCTTTAATAATAAGCAATATATTTAATCTACTTCCATGAGATTTTTCAAGTTGCTTTTTTCTTTTTTCATAATCTTTTGATATGCCAATTTTTATTAACCCAGTAATAATAGATTGGAATATATAAAGATACATTTCTGGTTGAATATGAGGATTCTTTTTAATTTCACAACATTCAGGGCAACAAACTAAACCTATTTTTTTTGAAGATGATTTAAATATTCTATTACAGAAATAGCAATTATGAAATAAATAAAGTTTATTGGGATTCGAAATATATTGAATTTTATTATAAAATTGTATCAAATATTCATTTATACTTTTTATATATTCTTCTTTATTCTTTTGCGGGAATTTTTCTGAATATATTTTTTGTTCAAGACCATTTATCCTAAATATAAATTCAAAATAATACCAATCATCAATATTTTTTTTTATATCACAATTAAAAGTAAATCTATCAAAACTCTTGCCGTATAAAAAAATAATAATTTCTAAAAATAAATTATAAAATAATTCCTTAAAATTCATATTACCTCAAAAAAAAGGCTACAGATAATAGCACCAGATGATAAGTCTGGCATGGAAGAAGTAATAAACTCCCATTATGCTATTATCTATAGCCCTATTACTTTTTATCTATCATGCGATAGATATTCAGGTTTATCACTCCTGATAACTTATATTACATCATTTCCTTTTTTTTGTCAATAATTAAATATCTTTTTTAAATTAGCATCGATTTCTTTTTTTTTAACCATCCACAAAATAATTTTTCTTTCTTGACTTTATCCCAAAAAATAGAATAATTCAATAAATCCTTCATGATTCAAATGGTATTTTATATTTTCTATCAAATCATTTGCTTGTCTATATGCTTTTTCTCCAATTACATTTCCTGAATGTAAAATATAACCAATCGGTAAATATTTATTTTCAAATAAAGAATCACCAATATATAATTCTATTTTCCAATCGCCCCCATATTTCCAATATCTATTATCTACACACCGAGTTAAAATAAATAATCCTTTGTCTGTTATTTCTGAATATACATGGAAATAAATACAAAATGATTCTTTTCCATGACCGCAACAACTTTCAAAAGTTTTTAATCCTGGAAGAGAATTTATCATATCACATATAGGAATACATTCTTTATCCATATATTCATCATATTTCATAATCTTATATCCTTTATTTTTTTGTCAATCTTTTCATGCTCTTTTTTTATCTGACAAAACCTACAGGGTACTTTTACCAAGCATCGCTTGCCGGTGATCTTACAGTCATTTTTTGTTGCTATCATTCCCATTCCTTAATTGCCCTTATTTCATAATTTATATTTCTTTTATTATGCCATTTTATAAAATAATTTTTATGATAACTACAAATTTTTTGCCAATGCCCATGTAGCGTCCTTTCGCTTTTAATTTCGGCAACAACTTTTCTTCCACAAGCGACATAATGAGTAATATAATTTATGTTGAAATATTTCCTTCTTGTAACTAAAATTTTACATTTTTCTAACATTGATTATCTCCGGCACCGTATAATTCTTTTACTGTAAACTTTTTCTCTCGCCTATTCCGAACACGCGGAAAGATCAATAGTAATATTATCCGTTCCAGGCGTTCAAGTTCTTCAAGTTCTTCAAGTAGTTTGTTAACCTCATCTTTTTAAGTTCATAGTATTCTGGGTACTTTTCAGGATCAATGAAAGTTCTATGAACTGCACATTTTGAACAAACGTTTTTGACGTATGCACCGCAGACAGGGCATTTATGTTTCATAATTCCTCCATGATTGAAAAGGCTTTGTAGATTGCTTGTTTTTTTGCTTCAGGACGAAATATATAAATATAATCAGATTGAAATAATTTTATTAAACCGAAATCTTCGTTTTTATGTTTTTCAATCTCAAAGGCAAATGTTTTGTTGTTATAATCATTAGGGACTGTTTTAATATAAATTCCATTATCATCAAAAAACTTTTCAAAATCACAATAACAAAGATTTCCCATCCAATGTGGATATGTACAACCACAATCGTCAAGAAATTTATTAAAAGATTTTGGACATTCTTTTTTAATTTTTTTATAATCTATGTTCATATAAACTCCTTGGCTTCATTTAAAAGATTTTTTTTATTATTTATAGGGCATTCTTTACAATCAATATTATTTTCATCACTTAAATTATCATCTGGACACGTTATACAATAATGCTGGATATCTTCAGCCAAATTTTCAACAAGTTCTTTGATAATTGATTTTTGCTTTTCATTTTCTTCTTCAAGTTTTTTAATACCATTTTTTGTCTCTTCCTCCTGCATAAATGGATCGCAAGATTCACATAAAATATGCCCATAAAAATTATCTGGCATTGGAAATTCATGATCACATTTGATACATTTTATATTTTTCATACAAACTCCTTTTCATTACCTGGATCAAAGCCGTCTGGAAATAAATACCGCATCCAATCATCATGAGTAAAGTCGCGTGTTATAATCTTGCGGGCTTCACGTTCGATAATTTCAGGTGATATTTGCAGATTAAACTTGTGGTTGAATAATGTCATATTCCCTCCGCATCTACCAGCCAAATAAAGTCACTTTCGGCAGCGTCAAAAGTTCGGATCATCCGGGGATAAAACTGGTAATCAAAGTCAGTTGCTACCGACGCCCAAATTGTAGCATTTTTGAAAGTAAAATTATCCTGACAGTCAGAAATATGCCCTATATGTGACCAAATCTTGACGCTATTGCAAAAATTATGCCTTTGTGTAAAATTTTCCATAAGGGCTAATATTTTGTGCGTGTCGTTAAAATCGTGATACTTTGCTTTCATAATTTAATCTTCAAAACCAAACATATGTCGCCAGCCTTCTGTCCCAAAAAAGTCTTCGGTATCAAGATCGTCTAATTGTTCAATAATTCTTGAAAGTATTTCCTTCGCTTGCTTTTCTGTCATATTTGCTATTTGTATATCCATTTAATCCTCCTAAAAAGACGGGTGATAAACAGGGGGCGCTTACCACCCTAACAATTAAAAATTTAATATATTGACAATTACCGACATCTTTCATTCAACGAACTACTTTGTCAATAATTTTAATTCCAATTCATTAATTTTTTGCTTATAAATATTTATCATAGTTTGCAAATCAGAGTTTGAAAACTTAACTGTTAATTTATGCTTTATATACAATTGATCGAATTTATCCTTGCCGAATTTGTTTATATACCAATTGAAATAAGGATAGGGATCGTATTCATGTCTAAAGTTGCATCCCGCACATTGAACAAAAACATTCATTTCGTCCCATTTTGTCGATAAATTGACACACGAAAAAACATGACCGGCTGTCGTATTATTTTGACTACCACATTCTACACAAGTATTATTTCCTTTTAGCCGGATATACTTATTGAAAATCTGTGTTAATTCACTTTTAAGTTTTTGCCGTGATGGCTTTCTGTCTTTTTTATTTTTCACAATTTTTCCTTAATCCATCCGATAAACTTTTCCATCATTCCGTCATAAAAAACTTGGAAAGTTTTATTGATTTCATTTTGATCTATAATCCCTTTTTCTTCGCAAAGTTTTTTGTGATAGATAAATATGACTGATCTCAGACGTTCAGAGGGCGTTTTAGCATCTGGATATTTTGATTTGTCGATCTTTGGAAGATTTATTAAATCCTCTGCTTCAATAGTCTCTATTCCAAAAAATAACCAACCAAGTTTATTTTGAAGTGATAAAATTCGACTTAACAATTCAGGGTCAATATTTTCATTTGTTGAAAATGAAAGTTTAACCCCTTTTGTCATTGTCGATTTATAACCTTCAAGATACGCGGGAATCTGTAATGGTTTATCAGTCATTTTACATCCTTTTCCATTTACATAATTTACAATTTGGTGTCATTTTAACTCCTTTTCTATATATCCCAATTCAAGATGAACTATTAACTGATATATCCGGCTTAATGCTTGCCATTGTTCACGGGTATAAGGATTTTTAAAATTATAATCAACTTGTTTAAATTCGCCATTAACAAAGATAACCTGAAAATTTTCGCCGTCAATATAATACTTATATATATCAGCCTTAAAAATGGCAATAGGTTCAGGGAATGCGGATTCAGGTTTGTTCTTTGCCAAAACATTTGGAATAGGATTATCTCTTAGTATAGATTCTGGTATAACGATTTCATCTTCTTCAATTATTTCAAAACGTTTTAAAAAATACCAACATGCAAATCCTTGATCATTCTTGACTAAAATTTGATCTTGATTTCTATCCAAAACATTATATTTTTTTCCCTCTGTCAACCAAAAATCTACATCTGAATTATTATCAATACATTTCACCTTTTTTATTTTAGGATCAGATATAATTTCACAATCGGATTTCATAATACCATCACCATAAAATCCATCGGCTATATAACGATCTTCTCTTATATCATCGACATCAATTATATCGCCGATTTTATTATTATACCAAGACAAAGCATTACTACATTTAATTATTCTTACTTTCATTTTTTAACTCCTTATCACATAACAAATTCTTAGGTAGGCAATATCCTATTGTAGCAAGTTCTTTTAAAGCAATTTTTTCTTTTATAAAATATTCCATAATAACCTCAAAAAGGTATGGACTCGTCGCTTGAAAATGGATTATCCATTACTTCCGGTTTATCCGAAATATTCATCGGCGGATTTGGTTTTTGTTCTGGCTTTATTTCGATCTTTACCCCGGCGTTTGTTGCTCCGATGCAATACGTACTTACAAGTTTTTGAATAATTTCCCATTTCTGATATATATCTGTTATTGGAATATCTTTAAACTTAATTTCAAACTTTTTCATAGCATGCTGGAAAAGTAGATCATATTCCTGCAGGGTGTATGAAGGTTTGCTATTCCACTGTTTTTTTTGCTGGATAGGTTTTAACGTGTATGAAATATCAATGTTCCCGGTATTCGGATTATGATATTCATTCTTTGTGAACTCAAATTCTTTTTGCTGATTAAAATCAATATTTTGAAATGATTTCACAACACCCTGAATATTCTGTCCGTCAATCGAAAAATTCGCAAGCCACGAATAAATATCATATGGCTTCCCCGTTGATTTGTTAGTCCCGTGAAAGGGATTATTTGTTTGTTTAATTTCTAAAATCTTTAACATAGTTTCTCCTTTATTTATTGTCCATTTCCTTCTTGATAATGGCTATGATGTATTCCTTGATTGTGTTATAACCCTTTTTTAATATGTCATATTTCATTTTTTCTTTAAACTTGTCGTCAACTTCTACAATTATTTTTTTCAATTTTTAACTCCTTTTAATTAATTATTCATGGAGGGGGATGGCGAAAAATCTATACCTGCCAAAATAATGTTTTTATCATCGATGTTTATTACATTATTCGTATAGTTGGGTTTCATTATATATATTGATACATAATTACCGCCATAGATTTTTTATATTTTCCTGCCGAAAAATAAAGGTTACAATCCCCCTTCACAAATAATTAATATTTTTCAAATATATAATTACATTGTTTTTCTAATTCAGAATAACATTCTGAACATAAATTACCAAATTCAATAAATGACCATGATGAAACTTTCTGCGTTGCTGATCTCGTAGAAAATCTACGATTATGCAATGTATAATTATAATAATTATTATTACAAATAAAACATCCACCTGCTTTTCCTTGAGCCGCCCAACTTCCGAAATGAGCACATGAAACTTTATTAGTTTTATAATATTTTTTTTCTCGAAGTATTTTTTTTAATTTAATAAATTCTTTTACTTTTTTTATCCTTTGAAAATCGGTTGTATGTTTCAATTTTTAACTCCTTTCAATCTATTATATAGCATTACAAATATTTGTCAACAAGTAAATTAAATATTTTTAAATAATTTTTCCATCAATATAAAATTGTCCCGGTTGTATTATTTCAATTATATCTTTCCAGCAATAATCCTTGAAAGAACAATAATTGCAATGAAAATCTGTTTTGTACATTTTTTTATCTTTTTGGAATTCCCATGATAATGATTCAGTGCGTTTCATGTAAGCCTGAAAATCTCTTTCCGGTAAAGTATCATTATTTACCTGCAATGCAAGTTGGTTTAATCCTTCGATTTGTTTCCAAAGATCATTATCATAATCTTGTAAAGATCTTAAAGTAAAATTATATTCTTTCATATATCCAGATGAACGATCTATATACAAGATTATTCCGTTATCAATTTTTTCAAAAAGCATATATAAATATAATTGTAAAATATTTTCAATCCGAGCATTGTTTTGCACTTCAGACCAGCCAGACATAAACACAGACTTAACTTCAATCATATATTTTTTTTGGTCTATTTCAATAAGATTATCGACACGATACCACCAAAGTAACCCGCCGAGTTCAGCACATTTTAATTGCTCGCCTTCAATATAATTGATATTAAAAGTATTATAATTTTTATCTTCTAAAATTTTTTTTATGTAATTATGAATCATATTACCCATTTCCATTTTTAATTTCGAGGGCGCGGAAATAGGATTTGATTGCGTATAACCTTTTTTTCGATAATAAATTTTTCGTCGACAATCGCAAATAGATGAAGGTGATGCAGTAAATTCTTTGTTTTTGTAGATGTAATTATCTTCATTGTTTTCAAGATAATCGTATATAATTTCACGTAACATTATATAACCCCCATCACTTTCAATGTCGCCATGATAAAACCATAGATCAAACACGCAATGCAAAAGGCAATAAAAATCTTATCCTTCGTTGATAATTTTCTGGTCATAGTTTTACTCCTAATAATTTTATACCGTAATTTATAATTTTAAGTTTCAATTTGGCGTCGTTGGCGGCGTCGGCGGCGGCATAGGCGACGGCGGCGGCGACGTAGGCGGCGACGTCGGCGGCGTCGGCGGCGGCGTTGGCGGCGGCATAGGCGGCGTCGGCGGCTTTTTTATTCGGATTCTTTAGATATTTTTCAGCTGCTTGAATTGCCAACCTTGGGCGAGTGTCCCCTGGATATTTTTTTTCAAAAATATAAAGCACTTGTTTTGCGGCAAATATAGCATATCGAATTTGATCTAATTTTTTTAATTTATTAGCAATAAACCAAGTTATTCTCATTTGATTTCCTCCAACCATTTTTGTAAAGTTTGAATCTGTTCCGATAAGTCATCATAATCAAGATAGATAATTTCTATTGTATCAATTTCTTTTTCGGAACTATCTATATTATATGTATTACGATGAAATCCGGCAATATTGGTATTCAACTCAAAACTATATTTTGATTTGAATTGCCCTTGTGAAATTAAGTTGAGTTCTTTTGAAAGAATGTCTTTCACAAGATTATTTCGTTGTTTTAATTTGTTCATTTCTAATGCGCATAACATAATTAAATTACAAGGGTTAAATATATGATGATCAAAATCATAAATTGGAATAAATATTCCTGATATAATTCCTATTATTAAGCTTATAATAAACAACATAAAATCATCCTTTCAAAATAACCGAGCCCTCCACTCGGTCAAGATTCAATCATTTTTTATAATAAAATCTCCATGTTATAAATCCATATCCCTCTTCAGTTGTTCCCCCGTCTACCTGAAAAATATTTTTAAATTCAATCTTTTCATCGTTTAAAACTTCTTTAATTTTCTCTAAATCACATTCTACTTTATTCTTTTTTAATTTTGCGCAAAACATTTCTTTTAACATAATTTATTCACCTCCTGTCTTATTTAGATACATCCGGCAATCAAGATTCTGTCGCATGGCAGTCCGGCACGGCTCCCCGATTAAATCATTTTCTTCGCTACTAATATTATAGCGACTATCCCGATAATAGCGAATGCTGCATAGACAATAATTGCTATAATCTGTTCATTTGGCATATTATTCTCCTTTCATCCTAAATAAGTTATTGAAAACTTTTCTTTATCCGTGTTATCATCATTATTGATATGTGGACGGATAATAATAACACTATTCATTTGCGACTTTTTGCAAAAAAGTATCAACACTTTCCGGAATAATTCAATCCCAAAATTATGGGATATTTTATTATCTTTTTTATAATTCCAAAGTTTTAATAAATGACCTCGAATATTTATAACTTTCATAATCTCCTTTAAAAGTACCTGCCCGTATTGACGACAGGCAGGACCCCAGATCATCCCCGAAAGGAAGACTGCTTAACAAGTAGCCTTCCCATCTAATAATTCTGGATTATCGTAAATAAACTTATAACCCCCAGTATGATTTCTTTTGCCTTGACAAACAAGTATAATTAAACTATAATTTAATCCAGTTTCATTTGCACATCTTTTTATAGATTCAAATCGTTTTATTTTATTCCCGTCCATATCTGTCATTATTATCGGCTTCCATTTTTTAATTGCACATTCCTTGTCTCCTTTTTTTCTATTTTCTAGCCACGATAATATTTGTATATTATTTTTTTCATAACCTTTATAAGCATCTATTCTGTCTATTGTTGGAACATCATAATATTTATAACCATTCTTTTCCCAAAATTTAAATAATTTTATAAATTTCTTATCGTTTAAAAATAGTATATGTATATCCTTTAATGTAAAATCAAGACTATATTCATATTTTAAACATCTATTTTTTATACGTTGATAAATATTAGTTAATAATCCTTTTGGAGTTTTTCTATATTTCTGAGTATTCTTTAGTAATCTCAATTCCGTTTTCATTTAATTTTACCTCGCTTATGTCTTTTATTATATCATAATTTGATGTATCTTGCAAGATATATTTATATTCCATGTATATTACTTTATATCTATTATTTATTTCACATAACTCATAGATTTCTTTTCCGTTTTTGTCTTTCAGTCCGGTAAACTGTCCTATAGATTTCGCATCAATTTCAATAATAATATTATTAAAATAATATCCTTTTTCATCAAGTGTTTTTTCATTTATAAATCTTTGATATTCAGATATGTTTTTTCTTATATCTTTTATCATAATATTTTTTATTTCGCCATTTGGAGAGGTTATCAAATCGCCATATACCCATTTTTTTTGATTAATAGACAAACCTCTAAATTTTATTTCCCTCATTTTTTGTTATTCTCCTTTCTATTTCTTCCGTAAATCTTGCAAACGAATCCACTTCTGGCTCATCCTCATCATCTGTAAGAAAATCAGCACATCTCCGCATATGCTGGCAGGTTTGACAATTATAGCCTGGCTTGTATACATGACAATCGGTTGTAAGTTGCTCGTCTGTCGCATGGCAGTAGTAGCCGTTATGGCACCAGGAATTACATCGATCTTCATTGTTATTGTTTTTGCAAGTTTTCACATAAACTCCTTTTCAATTTTATCCTATTTAATATTATCGAACGAAATTATTTTCATATTATCATATTTTTTGATCCGAATTTTTTCGTATATGGATAAAACATCAGATATATGCACTCTGACAGAAATCAATGCTTCACCAATTTTAAAAATACTCATAATCTCATCTCCTTTTCACTATCAACTTGTTGTCAATCCCTCCTTAAAATATATTTTCAATGCCACAAAATACATAATATTTCTCAAGGTAATTGGCAATCTGTTCTTTCAGCACTTTTGCCTCTTCAAGTCTACCAGCATATATCAATTCTTTCATTTTTGTCCTCATAGGCATAATGCTTATTATGGTCTCATTCGCTAATCGTTGGCATTTTGTTACTGGCATAATCCTTCCTTCTCACTCTGCGTTTTCCGGGGTTGTGACCGGCATAGCCCGCATTAAGTACGCCGTAATGAAACGGCGTGTCAGAATTATACAATGTAATTTGCCCAATTATTTTTATATTCAAATATTTGTTTTTCTGTTATATTTTTTCTATCCAATGCAATACAGCCATTATCTATTCCGCCATATAGATACATTTTGCCATTTTTCTTATAATAATCATCGCAAATAAATGTAAATCCTTTTTCCTTTAAAAATTCGGGTACATTTGTATTTAAATTAATTTTTTTATTATGCAAATATTTAGTAAGTTTGTTACTAATTTTTGCCCTTGCTCTTTCTTTTGTATAAGACAACATAATTCCCTTCCTTTGCATAACTCATTTTTGCAATTCATGCGAATTGCCGAGATTATTTCTAATCTCTATATATATAATATATCATATTTTAATTTTTGTCAAGTATTTTCTACAATAATTTTAAATATTTACAAATTATTTACACTTTTATTTAAATTATTGCATAAGTAACTTTTAGACATTTAATGTATGCTATTTACAGTTTTTGTATTTTTTATAACCTCTTTTATTTCAAAATTTGTCAATAAGTTGTCAATGACTATGTATACAAAAACATACAATTTTCTATATTGCACGAGGATTGACGCTATCGTAAAAAACATTCAAAACGTATATTTATTCAAATAACAAAAGTTTTTTGATTGTAGCGAAGATATAAGCATATTTTCAAAGATCGATTATAGTCATTTTTTTTTAATAAAAATATCTTGATAATATAATTATTCAATTTTCAAATACTTTTTTCTCAAACTCGATCTCACGATACGTTTTTTGGCAATTTTGCCCTATGATTCCCGATGCCTGCCCGGTTAGGATTTTTGCCTTTTCTGAAATTATATAGCGGGCAGGATTTTGATGGACAAAGATCGACTTCTTTTTCCTGGTTATTCATACAAAAAACTTTGCAATAATTTCTAATCTTTTTTAGATTTGATAATTTCTTGTCTTTCAAAAAACAATCGATGCAAAGAATTTGACTTTTGACCGGATTGCAATCGACACATTTTTTTTTGATTGCCTGCGTAGGATTCATTTATAATTCCTTTTTCACAAATTTATATAATTCTGGATATATTTCCGGGTGCTTTTCAACATAGGAAAAAATGACATGAAATGTTTGTGATCGACTTAAGCCTAATTTCTTCTTCATGTTCGTCAACTTTTCCTGATCGTCTTTCCAGATACCAATACCTGTGAATTTTTCTGAATTTTCTGTTTTCATTTTTAAAACTCCTTAAAATATAATTTAGCATAAAAATTAAAATTATACAATATTTTTCTTGCAATATTTTTTATTTGTGATATATTTAATTTGAAAGGAAATAAAATGAATAGATTATCACTGGATAGAATAAAACGGGAATGTTATAAAAATTATGTTATTAATTTTTCATCTAAAAAATATAGTCTTAGTAGTTGCCATCTTATTTCCAGACATGTTGATTATGATGAATTGAAGGAACATTTTGAAATGGACGGTTATGAAAACACAACAATAAGAAACATTATCAAATTAAAGGATATAAACTAACTTTGATGAATTATAATAAGCGTTATAAAAAACATCTCCCCTCAAATAGAATGATTTTTCTTTTTAAAAAAATAAATCCGTGCTTTATTATTATCAAAAATAAAAAATTTAATTTTGGCAAACCTTTTATTCGTTGGTTTCAATTAAATTGGTATCTTGATGTTGATTTAAAAACTATTGAATTTTATGATAGCGTTTTTACGCAATCCACAAATTTATTTTATGCAAATATTACCGATAGTTATACTGCAACGTATATAAATTATGGTACAAATGAAACTACGGAGGCGTATAGGAATGTCAAAAACTTTTGAAGAAATCAAAACTTATTGTAAACATATAAGAATAATTGAATCTATTGATGATGGATATACTGTTGTAGAAGATTATTGCCGTAAAAATGATGATTATTGCGCCTCCGCCCATTGCCCGCTTCTCGGTATTATCATGAAAGGAATTGAAGGAGGATTGAATGAATAATTTTATTTTTGCTTTAAAATCTGAACTTACATATTGTAAACATCTTTTTGATAGATATGAAATATTAGAATATTCAAATTTTTTGGTTCTAAGAATATTTATTAAGAATTTTGAATATCGAAAAACAATATCAAATTTGGATATAACTTATATCAAAGATATTTATTTTATAATAAAAGATATAGTAAAATATATTTATGAACTTTCTGAAAAAGGGCACCCAGTAAATACCTATCTCATATCTTCATATATATATTTAACTTCTCAAAGAATTGACGGTAGTATAAATGATAAATAATTTTTATTTTAATATAAGGAGAGAATATGATTAGAATTTTTTTAGGATTTGGCATTTGTGTTATCTGTGTTATTTTTTCTATTTATCTAATAATAGGAGGTGTAAAACGAGATTACGAATATAATAATAACATTTACTCCAATTGGACTTTAGCAGATAAAAGTTCGACGTTGTCCGAAAAAAGTAAATATATCCAAAGTTTTATTGATAAATTGAAAGATAGCCGACATTCAGATTATAATGCAATTTGGCTAAAGACTCCAGATAATTCATTTGAAAAAAATATGCAAGCATTACAATCTTTATCAGATAGATTGAAAAAAATTCAAACAATCGATGAAAATTCATTTGCTTATCAAACAGCAATTCAACAAATAACTGCTCAGGAACAGGGTGAGGCTTCAAAAATGCTGAATGAATTAAGCGGATGTTATTTTTTAGGGAATGAATATTATTTATGGTGGGAATGGATCGCTTTTTGTACATGGATAATTATCATTATCACATTTTTTGTATTTTTCTTTATCGCTATCTGGAAATTAACGGACATGGACTTTTAGGAAAGGCTTCTAAATGATAAATAATTTTCAAGCATCTATCCGAGAAAACAAAATAAATTTATTCGATGATAAAAAGGATTTGATTCAATTCATCTCCGATAAATATAAAGAAAATCATTTGTCCGGTCATAGAGTATTAAAAGATTTATTCCCGCCGATGACCATTCTTAAAGATAGATTTCATCTTACCCAGGAAGAATTACTTTCACTCATGAAACAGTTATCAACTACCGGAATGACAGAAAATAATATTTATAAATATTATTCTGGGGAACTTAATGATAATCTTATGGTTAAGGTCGCAAGAAAACCGAAAGAAAAAAAAACAATCGAACAACCAGAAATTAAAGATGAATTGAATCCCGAACAACCAGAAGATAAAATTATCATCCCTGAAAAAAAACAGGAAGTAAAAAAAGTTCAACCGAACATAAATATCAATCTATTTAAGTTTTTTAGGATAATCATAGCATTTGTCGGGATATGTTTTGTTTATATCGGCGTCAAATATGTGTTTTACGGCAACATGAAAAATTTTAACAATAAGGATTATATTGACGCTTTTATTTGCGCCTTCGCTTTTCTTCTTATGTCTATAATATGTCTTGAGTTTACAATATTTTTTATAATCAAAAAAAATCTACTTTTTATTTTATTTGCTTTTATTTATTTCATTCTTTTTTGTTATAATACCGGGACAATTCTTTATTACAAATATGATGTTTATCTTTCAAAAAATGTTTTCTCCGATGAAAAGATTCAGACAAAAAAAGATTTAAACAAAATATCAGAAATTAAAAATAATATCGACGATCTTCAATCCAAAAAAAATAATATTCAATCATCAAGAGACCTTCAATTCAATCTTATCAAAAACATCGATTCTCAAAAAGGCGATAATACTTCCGATAAATTGAGATTGAAATATGAACGGGGGCAACAATATAAAATACTTCAGGGCATTGACAATCAACTTTCACAAATCAATAATGAAATCAAGACTGCCAGAGATGAAAAGATTACAACCGAATCAAATAATTCAGGTATATTCCAGGAAGAAAAGCATGAATTGTTTTCGGGATGGGTATTGGCATTATATTTGTTTTTGCCGTCTTTCGCGATAGAACTTTTAGCAAGTATATGTCTCGCACTTTTACTTTTTATTAAATTTGAATAGGAGTTTTTATGACCGAAAGATATTGCAAATATTGTAAACATTATTCTGAATTAGGTCTTTTCAATTGCAGAATAAAAACGAATGAAAATGATTATAAAGGAGATAAAATTTATATTCTTGATTTTTGCAGACGAAAGAATAAAAATAAAGATTGTAAAGATTATAAAAAAGATTGGATTTTATTTTGGGGTAAATAATGATAATCGAAATACCAGACGACTTAATACCTATAAAATAAAAATTTGTTTATAGATTGATTGTATTGATAAAATTTTCAATAATCGTATAATTATATGTTTTGATATGTCCGGCGATTGTGATTAAGATATATAAGCATTATAGCAAATCAGCCATTTTTGAGGTATAGTTATTTACAATATATTGTCAATATATTAACAAAAAATCTATTAAAAATATACAATAACTATATCTTTTGTATTGAAAAACAGTAAATGTTAGTGAAAAATAAAAACCGGACATTTGATATAATCTCATGCCCGGAAAATCATAGGAGAAATATTGATTATTTTAGATATTCTATTTCATGAGTCTTTCTATATCGTTCATAATTGTATTTCAACCTAAGAGCCGTCTGGATTATCTGATCGGCTCTTTTTTCTGCTTTTTCATTTTAAATATGATTCCATGTTTTATTATTTATAATCAAACACAAATTAGACTTAGAAATATTATATTTTTTTGATAAATTTTCTCTCGAATAATCTTGATGATTTTTTCTTATCCATAAAATATCTTCATTTTTAAGTTTATGTTGACTATGCTTTTCGCCATTACCATTTCTTAATCCTATTTTAAAAGCATGTTTTAAGTTTTCGCTTGAAGTGCACCATTCTAAATTATCAATATGATTATTTTGTTTATTACCATCTTTATGGTTAACTTGTGGTTTATTTTTTATACTCGAAATAAAAGCATTTGCTATTAACCTATGTATCATAAACCATTTTCTTTTACTATTTTTACATAATCCTATAGTTAAATAACCGAATTGATTAATTTTATATTTTAATAATTTTTCTTTTCGATTGTTGAATCCTGCTTTTTTGGGCATTGCTTTAATATTTCCAAAATTGCTTATTTTATATAAGCCTTCATAGTTTTCAATATCTTTCCATATTTCCTGCATTTAAATATCCTATCTTTAATTTATTTGCAAATGAAATTATATCATCCACATATTTACCTGATTTATTATAATCTATTTTTCCACAATTGTATATCATTAATGCTGATTTAATTGAACCTCCTTTTTGAAAACAATAATCAAAATAAAATATTCCGTTTGAAATATTTACTTTTATATCAAATATATTAGGTATTTTAAAATAATATGAGTTTAACGAATAGAGCCCGCAATCTATTGATCCATTTTTATTGTGACATATGGCAAATTGTTTGAATCTGCTTTCCTGGTAACACAATGCAATCAGTATTTCCGGCTCATACCCATATCTTTGATTATAGAAAAATATTTCTTTGATTATTTCCGGGTGTCTGGTTATCTCGGAATAATATTGTTCTCTCGTTAATGGCTTATTCTCAACTACCCTAAAAGATGAAAAAAGAAAAATCGATAGTATTAATAATTCTATCAATAATGTTTTCATTATACTCCAGTATATTTTTTTCTCATTTTCTCATTTTGTTTATTAAGTTTTTCTTGTTTTATGATTTTATCTTTTGCAAGTTTAAGCATAATTATAATCGCAGAAAATCCAATAATATCTTTTATCGTTATCAAAATACTCCTCCTATAATTATATTTACACCACTGCCGTAATATGTTTTATCGTTCATTATATCCTGACGTAAATCAAAGTTTAATCCTCCGCCGATATAAAAATGGTCCCAAATATATTTATCAACATTCAAACTCGTTATGAACTCAGCATTAAGTCCGGTATCAATAGATGCGCTTTCGGATAAGAACAATCCTATATTCGGGTGCCAAATAATTTTTAATTTATCGTTTGCTTTTTTAAGATCGTCTTTAGCAGTATTCAAATCAGTGTTACAATCTTTTAATTCTTTTTCCAATTCAACTAATTTGATTGTTTGAGATTTTACCAAAGCATCAAATGAATTGTTTTGTGTCAAAAGAGTTTGATACGCCGCTTCTTTTTGCGGATCAGTCAAGGTCTTATATTCTATTATTGTTATTTGTTTTTGTTTTTTTAATTCATTATATTGCTTATTAAGAATATCAATTGATGCGTCATTATTGTTAATAATCTTATCGTAATTTTTGAATTTCAAAAGATCGGAATCTATTTTTTTCGTTAATGTCGTTATTTGCTGTTTTCCGAAATATACAGATAAGCATATACCTGTAATAAGAATAATCACTATAACGCTTAATATAATTATTGTTACATGATACCATTTCACTTTATTTCCCTCCAATTACAACATTCATCCGTATTCGTTTTTTTATTGTAATGCGGGATGAAACAATAAGGATAACTGCCATTATTATTAATTTCTCATCTCCGCTTTTCAACTTATTACAATCGTTATAAAATGGACAATCTTATCGTTGCATATCATTTTTTTGTCCTTGATTTTGTCCGTTTTTATTTATATTTTCCGCAAATGATTGGAAAGTTTTTGCACCTAAAGAAATCGTATAAAGTTTGAATATTATATCACCATTTACAGCAATTTCATTTTTAAACAATGACCAAAATAAAATAAATGTCGCTATCAGGAATAATAAAAATGTTACCAACCGTCCCATTGAAAGGCTTCCGGTATCATCAACAAAAAATTGTTTCATTTTATTTTCCTTTCAAAATAATATAATTTTTCAACTGTTTTGCATATTGTTCTTTGCAAAACTTTCTAAGTTCCTGTTCGAATAGATCATCTTTGAACTTTTCAAACTCTTCGTTGAAATGAATTATTTTCTTTGTATCATCTTCAAATATAAGACGTATTTTCATAATTTCTTTATCTTTGTAATTCCCAATATTTGATTTGTAGCATATGAAAGTATATCACCGTAATCAGTATCGAATATCTTGAACTTTGTCGGATCAGCATCATCGATTGCAAGCATATTGCAGTAATGTTCCGTTCCGTATTTCCGATGATGAATTCTGACAATATAAAAAGTCTTGTCATCAAAAACTGGTATCTCAAAAAAATCAGAATGAAGGAAATTAAGATGATTTTCAATAATTTCCCATTTCAAAAATGATTCTTTCCCAGGAAATCCTTTCCCATAATAGCCATTATTTTCAACTAACCATTTATTTAATTCTCCCGGTAAAATATCATAGATATTAGCAATGGCAGTAATAAGACACGCCCATAATCTCATTGGATCGGCAGGCAATCCCATCCCATCATTTCCCCATCGGGGGTCTCCTTGTGTGTTATATAACATATTTTTCTCCTTATAATTTTTTATCTAAAATAACATAAGTTGTCATTTTATGATTTATCTTCAAAAAATAATTTAACTCGCATTTTGTACTCATGGTGTCCCTGATTTACTTTTTGTGATTGGTATCATTTTTTTTATTTCATCTATTTGTGACTTAAAAAATATGCTGGAACCAATATATAATATTATTATTAACGCTATGCCAACGCCGACTAAAGAAGCCCCTATATTTTTTAATAATCCATTTTTAATAGTTTTTAAATCACTTTTTTTATTTTTTTCTTTTTCAATTAAAGTTTCGATCATTGGCTTTTCTTTTTCCATTTCTTCACAAAATTTTTTTGTTGATGTTTCACAAACCCGTTCACCAGTAAAATGTCCGACAGTACTTTCTATGTTTTCAATTTTTTTATCCTGCTCGATAACTTTAGATTCTATCCTCATGGAAAGTTGACTTATTGCAGTAGTAAAATCTCGAATTTCAGATTGAAACATATCTAACCGCTTATTATTATCATCAACTTTTTGTTCAACTCTCGCATAATTATTATTTGCCTGCGATAAGATAGTTGTTGTCATTTCATTCATCGTTAAAATTTGATCTTTCAAAGATTTTATGACTGCAAACATTTCAATACTTGAACCAGGATTTTTTTTGGCTTCGCTTACCAAATTCGATAATCGTTGTAATTCTGCTTTGACTTCCAATAAGTCGTCTTGTCGATCTTCAATTTTTTTTGACATTTATTTATCCTTCATAAGTTACATTAAAAAAACAAAAGCCTGCATTACCGGGTGCGTCACCGTTTGTATGAGGTCTAATTACATCGCCTTTTTTTAAATATAATGAAAATGGAGATGATGCAGGATCCCATCCACCTGATACATTAGATATAAGGCATCGAGTTATACAATCGGATATCGTTACACTACCAATAGCCGTTGTTAATTGAGTGCTGTTTAATGTTACACCTGAATAAGTTGATGAAGAAGTGGCACTCGCCATTTCATACAATCCAGAATATCGACCCGATCGATTGATAGTAACCTGCAAACCATTGGTACTATCATTTGTTACTGTCATCATATTACCTATATTTTCAACTTGATTGGTAAAATAAGGTATTTTGGTAGCCGTAGAACCATAACCAGCATGAGTATTAAATCTCGCTTGACTTGTTATTTTTTCATCAAGGACAATCCAATATCCGGAAATTGAATCTTGCTGTAATAAAATATAATTCCCAATTTTAGGAAGATACAAAGAATTTAATCCATCGACAGTTAATTTATTTGCATCTGTTCCATTTGGAGCAATCGTTACTTTATGTGATCCGTCACCTTTAACATGAAATATCCTTATTTTTCTAAGTATGTTATTCGCAAGTAATGGCATTACGATAGGACAATCTCCCCCAGTAGAATCACAAAATATATCAGTATATTTGTCATTATCAAGGATTGTATAACCAGCACTCGTTGCAGATTTTATTGAGGTGCCGCCATATAATGTGTCGAAATATGTTTTCAATGTACTCTTTATCATTGACCATAACCACGTTACGGGATTATTTGATGAGGCACTATCTCCGCCAACAAATATATCGTTATCGGCGATACTTTCTTTATTTGTTTTTGCAATGAATTTTGCGATTACCGCATTTGATAGAGTACTTCCCTTTTGCTTTTTACTTTTTTTGAAAGTATTTTCTAATTCTTCGCTATCGCCTATTTGATATATATCATTATCATTATAAGTTGTTTTTTCAACTCGACTATCAAGTACCTGATCCGCTAATGCCATATTTAACTCCTATCTTGCATTCCATTTTTGATAACAATGAAAGCATATTTTATTTTCATTATCATTTTCCCCGTAAAATTCTTTACCACACAATTTACATGTTTTTAATATTTTTTTTATTCTCATATTATAATCTCTTTCGATTTTTTTCCCTTTTTTTCTCATGTTACCAATGGATGCGGATACGTATAAGGCGTATATCCAGGCTTCGCTTCCATAAAATAATCCCTATTAGGTTGTATGTTTTGATGAACATATCCGGCGTCTTGAACTAATGCTTGACCGGGCAAATATTCTGTATCGTTCCATTTCATGGTTTTTACTCCTTATCCAATATTGTGCATATTTATAATTTTTTTGATACATCTTATGTAATGTCAAAAAAACAAAATATTAGTTTCCAATATGTGATCCTTATTCCTTTTCATCTATCATATATCAAGACAAATCATATTTACCATTAGTCAGTAATTCAGAAAAACTTGATATAATTCTGAAAGATAATCAATTGTTTATTTCAATAGATGATTCCGTTTTCAATTTTCCTCCTAATTAAATAGGTATTGCATATCATCTGGATAAGAAGTTTTTAAATCTTCAATAATCCACATTTTATTAGCGGATAACATATTTTTGTATATAGTAACAAAAGGTGTACTTAAACTATTTACTGCAAGATACATTCCAAATCTACTGAATTTACATCCGTGAGAAGTACCATTCGGCAAGATGCTGGGATTTGCTATCTTTGTGAAAGTATCTCCCGTTCTTTTATAAATCGTAACGTAAGGAGATACATCATGAGAAATAGATAAATAATTACCATCATAACTAAATGAACAAAATTCTGGGCTGCCCGGTGGAAGTACCGCTGGATCAGGAAGTTTCGTGAAAGTATCTCCTGATCTTTTATAAATCGTAATGTATGGTGACGTGGTTAGATTTGTAACTGCAAGATATATTCCATCATAACTAAATGATGCTCCGTATGAATCATTGGCAGGCAATGTTCCCGGGTTAGATAATTTGGTAAAAGTGTCTGCAGACCTTTTGTAAATCGTAATATATGGTGAAGATGCGTGCGCAATCGCAAGATAATTCATATCATAACTAAATACTGGCGTATGTCCTTCTCCAGTAGGCAAATTAACGGGATTTGTTAATTTTGTGAAAGTATCTCCCGATCTTTTATAAATCGTAATGTATGGTGAGTTCTGATGACCTACTACAAGATATGTTCCATCAGGACTAAAACAACATCCTCTTCCGTCGCTTGCAGGTAAAATGCCGGGATCAGATAATTTTGTAAAAGTATCTCCCGTTCTTTTGTAAATCGTAATATATGGTGAAGATGCGTGCGCAATCGCAAGATATATTCCATCAGGACTAAAACAACATCCATACGCAACGCCTGCAGGCAATGTCACTGGATTAGTAAGTGCCGTAAAAGTATCTCCTGATATTTTATATATAATAAGATAAGGCGTCGATTGAGTAGTTACTGCAAAATAAACGCCATCATCACTAAAACAACATTGTCTTCCACTATCATTTGGTAAAGTCAAGGGATCAGATAATTTAGTTCCAGGCATTGAAATATAATTCCCTATACCCTTATAAATCATTTTCAGATAGTTTTTTTTAAATAATTTTAAAAAGCCTGAAATACCTTTTGTGGTTTGAAATTTGTCGCTTACAATTATATTTTCTGCATCTCCTTGAACTATTGTAGAAATATCTTCGGAAAATATTTCAAGA